>FWPU01003724.1_pt1 | contig 37455 bp, 33 predicted proteins | sample 2228361 | NCBI WGS metagenome assembly FWPU01 (sample SAMEA103939777, study PRJEB20133) | metagenome
GAGGGAGTCGATGAAGAGTGGGTGGATAACGCGAGCCGTGTTGGCAGCCACCCTCGTGACGATGGGCATGCCGGTCCGCGGCGAGGTGATTCCCGGGCGTTGGGAGAAGCTCGAGCAGCAACGCCGCCATACACCTGTGATCGTCACACTGCGGGCCAGCGACCGCGTCAAGGCCAGCTACCAAGGTGCGACCGATGGCGCCCTGCTGCTGCGATCGCTCCAGGGTGAGGAGATCGAAGTGCCCAAGAGCGAGATCCTGCGGGTCGAGACAGTAGTGGAGGACAGCGTCCGAGACGGTGTGCCCTGGGGCTTGGCCACCGGCTTCACAGCGGCGTTCTTGACTGTCTTGGTTGGCTGCAGCGTGTCCAATGAGTGCAAAGGCGAACCGGATGCGCACCTCGCCAGCGCATGGGGTCTAGCCGGTGCGGGAGTCGGGGTTGCCACGGGCTTGGTGATCGACGGCGTGCATAAGAAGCGCGAGGTTCTCTACCAGGCGCCCCAGCAGGCGACTGCGGGCAATTCGTGACTATGGCCGAACACCTCTGCTCTAGGTACCGTCTTCTCGCTGCTTCCGGCTACGGTGAGCCGGTCAATTCCTGATGGGGGGTCGCCATAGCTGTGGGAGAGGGGAATTGGGAGCTCCCTTGGGGCCCTCCGCCCCCGAACGGTACCGGTCGATCCAGGCCTCGATCACCCTGGAGGTTGTCGGAGGTTGGGGGCGTTCTGCTGGGGCGGATTTGACGGTCCGGCCGGGGATGAACGCTGAGACTGCCGCTTCTGCTTCGGAAGCAACACTACAGAAGAGCGCTTTTGCCCGGGGGAAATAGGGCGGAGCCGGGCACGGCCGGCGGCTCTCCGGACATTCGGGGGAGCACGACTCCGGTTCCCTTGTGGAGTGGATCGCTAATCTGCCACGGCCAACCGTACGCCACCGCGACGATCAGCTACGGCGACAGCACCAACGGGCCATCGAGACCATCACCTACGAACGGTTGCAGCCGAAGCACGTGGGGGCCCGCCTCCTCATGACACCCCCCTCCTCTATCCTTCCCCGGCCCTTGACGTTAAGATGCCTCGACGTGCTCCCTGAACCACCAGGAAAGGACTCACGCCATGGAAACCCTTGAAGGCCGCTCCGTCCTGATCTTCGTCGGCGACGATTACGAGGACCTCGAGCTGCAGTACCCCAAGTACCGGCTGCGGGAAGCCGGGGCCCGGGTCGTGGTGGCCGGCCTCGAGCCCGCCGGGACCCGCTACCGGGGCAAACACGGATACCCCCAGTTCTCGGATGCCTGCCTGGGTGACCTCTCCGCGGATGAGTTCGATGCTCTGGTGATCCCCGGCGGATGGATGCCGGATCGCCTGCGCCGTTACGAGGTCGTCAAGAAGCTGACCCGCGCCATCGCCGAGGCGGGAAAGTGTGTCGCCTCCATCTGCCACGGACCCTGGATCGACATCAGTGCCGGCATCGTCCGGGGCGTGACCTACACCAGCACGCCGGGGATTCGGGACGACCTCGTCAACGCCGGCGCCATCTGGGTCGACCGGGAGGTGGTCGTCGACGGCACCCGGGTCTCCAGTCGCCGTCCGGACGATTGTCCGGCCTTTTGCCGAGCCATCATCCAGGTGCTGAGCAACCAATCCTGAGGAAGGAAAACCGCATGGCAAGACCGTTGAGCAAGATTGCGCCCGACTGGTGGGACTACACGACTCTCGACCCGGCACTGCTGCGCGACGCTGCCGCCCTGACTCCAGAAAAAATGCTGGGACTCTCGCGGGAGGGCTTCCGGGTGGTGTTCTACGACACTTTGGAAGAGTTCTACCTGGCGGAGGCCCTGGAGTACATCGAGGCCTGGCGCCAGGCCACCCCCTCCCAGCCGGCGGGCATCTGTGGGCCCATCGGGCCCACCGAGCAGCTCCCGCTGGTCGCCCGAATCGTCAACGCCCTGGACATGTCGCTCAAGAACTGTTTCTTCTGGGGCATGGACGAATGGGTGCTGGACGGTCGCGAAGTCCCCATCGACCACCCCCTGTCTTTCGCCCGGGCCGACATGGAGCTCTGTTTCAAGCGCATTCGGCCCGAGCTCGTAATGCCGGCCGGTCAGATCCACTTCCCCAAAGCGGACCCCACGGACTACATCCGAAGTTGGGAGGGGGTCCGTTGTGTGGTGATGCAGGGCGGACAGGGCGACATCAAGCACTGGGCGTTCAACGATCCCGTCCGCCGCCGGCCGCCCTACGTGGACGAACCTCCCACCCCGGAGGAGTACCTCCGGCTGGACACCCGGGTGGTCGACCTCCATCCGGTGACCATCATGCAGAACGCGCGGACTTCGGGTGGCGGGCAGCTCGATCTGGTACCGAGCCAGGCTGTCACGGTCGGCCCGGTGCAGACCTGGCGGGCCGAGCGCGTGTCCATCTGGCATGCAGGCATGCACGACAACCCCTTCGGGATGCGACTGACCACCCTGATGATCTCCAAGCGGATCTGCGACAGCGCCTGCCCCATGTCGCTGCTGGGAATGCACCCCAACGTCCAGTTCAATTTCTATCGGCCGGCGCTGGGCGAGGTCCGGGTCGAGATGCACTGATACCGCGGCTGCTGCCCGCCCTCCCGATGGGGTGCGGCGGGAGTCGCTGCGCCGCTGCCGACCCAATTCCAGGAGACGCTTGGAATCGAATGCCGGCTTCCCCCGTACAGGGGCGCCAGGAGAAATGCACCATGGGCATCTGGAACTTCCTGAAAGGTGAGTTGATCGACATCATCGAGTGGACGGATGACTCCCGCGACACCCTCTCGTGGCGGTTTCCGGACGAGGACAAAGCCATCAAGAACGGCGCCCAACTGATTGTCCGGGAATCCCAGGTCGCCCAGTTCGTGTACCTGGGGGAGTTCGGCGACACTTTCGGCCCGGGCAAGCACACCCTGACCACCGACAACATTCCCATCCTGACCCGGCTGAAATCCTGGAAATACGGCCTGGAGTCCCCCTTCAAGGCGGACGTCTACTTCGTCAACACCCGCCTGTTTACGGGCAACAAGTGGGGAACCTCCAACCCGGTAATGGCACGTGACCCGGATTTCGGCATCGTCCGCCTGCGGGCGTTCGGGACCTACGATTTCCGGATCACCGACGTCCGGCTGTTCCTCAGGGAAGTGGCGGGCTCGGACCATAATTTCCGCCTCGACGAGTTCGCGGACACCATGCGGTCGAGGATGGTCAGTGTCTTCAGCGATGCCCTGGTGTCTTCGGGGATCCCGGTCCTGGATGCCGCCGCCCGGTATGTCGAGCTGGGGGAGGCGCTGCTGCCCCTGATCAATCCCATTACGGGCGCGAAGTACGGAATCGAGATCACCAGCTTCGTGGTCGAAAACGTTTCGGTGCCCCAGGAGGTGGAGGCAGCCATCGACCAGCGGTCCAGCATGTCCGCCATCGGCAACCTCAACGACTACGTGAAGTTCAAGCTGGCCCGCGGGCTGGAGACCGGAGGCGGAGGCGCCGGCGGTACCGCCGCCGAGCTGGCGGTCGGACTGGCGGTGGCCCAGCAGCTTCTGCAGCAGCAGGGGGGCTTGGCCGGTACGCAGCCGGCTGCCGCCGCCCCGCCCTCGCCGGCGGCGGCATCACCGGCGGTTTCGGATCTGCTGAGTCCCGGCGAGGTGGCGCAGCTTCTGGGAGTCTCGGAAGGCGACGTCCTGCAGGTTATCGAGGCGGGGGAGCTGAAGGCCAAGAAAATCGGCTCGACCTACCGGATCAGGCGCTCGGCACTGGACGCTTACCTGGCCGACTGAGGCCCGCGCCCATGGACGAGACGCTGGCGCGAGAGAAACATGCCTGCGCCGCCTGTGGGGCGCCGGCGGAGTGGGATCCCGCCACGCAGGTTTTGCGGTGTCCGTATTGCGGCACTCAGGCCCAGGCGGAACTGGATCAGGATACCGGGAAGATCCGGGAACTGGACCTGTTGCAGGCGCTGCGCGAGCTACCCGACGAAGAGCGCGGGTGGCAGACCGCCCGGCGGACGGTCCGCTGTCGGAGCTGCAACGCGGTGTCGGTGTTCGATCCCGCCCGGGTGGGTCAGAACTGCGAATTCTGCGGCTCTCCGCAACTGGTCGACTACGAGGAGATCAAGGCTCCGATCCGGCCTCGCAGCCTGTTGCCCTTTCGGGTGGACGCCGCCCAAGTCAGGGAGCGGATCCGGACCTGGCTCGCCGGTCGCTGGTTTGCCCCCTCGAAGCTGAAGAGCCGAGCCCTGGTCGACACCGTCGCCGGTCTCTATCTTCCCTACTGGACCTTCGATGCTCAGGTGCACTGTCCCTGGACGGCCGAGGCTGGACACTACTACTACACCACTGAAACTTATCGCGACCGCAACGGGAGGACTCAGACCCGTCAGGTTCGGCACATCCGTTGGGTGCCCGCGGCGGGCGTGGTTGACCACTTCTTCGACGACGAGCCCGTTCCCGGCAGCCAGGGGATCGAAAGCGCCCTGCTGCGGCGAATCGAACCTTTTCCCACCGCGGACCTGGTACCCTACGACACCGCGTATCTGGCAGGTTTCGTGGTGGAACATTACCAGGTGGTGCTGGTCGAGGCGGCCCGACAGGCCCGCGAATCGATGGAGCGCCAGTTGCGGAGCCTGTGCGCCGCCCAGGTTCCCGGCGACACCTACCGCAACCTCCAGATCCATCCGGCTTATTCCGGGCAAACCTTCAAGCACATCCTGGTACCGGTCTGGCACCTGCGCTACGACTACGGCCCGCGGAAATACCGGGTGCTGGTCAACGGCTGCACCGGCAAGACGGCCGGCGAGTATCCCAAAAGTTTCTGGAAGATCTTCTTCTTCATCCTGTGTGTGCTGGCGCTGGTGGGGCTGGTGATCTATGTGGCGCAATGAAGGCTTCGGAGCTGGGGCAGGGGGTCAAGTTCGGAACGAGCGGCTTGGACGACTGCCTCCGCTGCCGACCCTGGTGCTTGTGCTTGCCGCCTGGGCCTGCGGGGAACCTGGACGGACGGAATGGGAGCGCCGCCTGCGCGCCCACCTGGAAACGGTGCCGGTGGTGGACTGTCACGAACACATCCGGCCGCTTCAGCCCGATGAACGGCCGCAGAATTTCTACACCATCGTCGCCGGCAGCTACCTGCACGCCGACCTGGTCTCGGCGGGAGCCCCTCCGCTCGACGCCGATGTGCTGCAGAAGTCCGATCCGGTGCAACTCTGGGAGTCTCACGGGCGGTTTCTGGAATTGACCCGGCAGACTACCTACTATCGCCATCTGCTGGCGGGCTTCCGGCGTCTGTACGACTACCCCGACGACGCTTTTACCCCCCAGGGAATCGATCGTCTCTCCGACCAGATCGCCCGGCGCTACGCCGACCGCGACGCCTGGTTCGCCCACGCCTTCCGTCAGGCCGGGTTCGAGGTGATGTTTCTGGACAAACACTGGGACCCCTGGAACCCGGAGGTGGATACCCGGTATTTCCGGCCCGTTTTCAACATCACCGCATTGGTGACTTCGATCTCCAGACGGAGCGCTTTGGCCGCCTCCGCCGGCAATAACCCGTTCACCATGGCCGCCGGGCGGGGCGACGACCTCCGCGAGCTTGGCTCCTATCTCCGATCCGCCGAGGATCTGTTGCAGCAGTTCCAGGCGGCGGGGGCGGTGGCGATCAAGAACACGCTGGCCTACAGCCGGACCCTCCGCTTCGAAGAGGTGACCCGGGAGCGTGCCGAGACGCTGTTCCGGCGGGATGACCTGTCTCCGCCTGAGGTCAGGGAACTGGAGGATTTCCTGGTTCACTGGCTCATCGAACGTTCGATTGCCGCCGACCTGCCGATTCAGATCCACACCGGGTATCTGGCTTCAAACCGACTGCGGCTCGACCAGACCGATCCCATGCTCCTCAACAACCTGTTCATCCGCTACCCCCGGGCGCGCTTCGTCCTTTTTCACGGCGGCTACCCCTGGACCAGTCAGGTGACGGCTCTGGCGAAGATGTTCCCCAACGTTCATCTCGACCTGGTATGGCTGCCCCAGATCACCAAAAGCAAGGCGATGGCGGCTCTGGACGAGATGCTGGACACCGTGCCCTACAACAAGCTGTTCTGGGGAGGCGACTGCCACTATATCGAGGAATCGGTCGGTTCTCTGGAGGTGGCGCGGGACGTCGTGGCGGCGACCCTGGCGGCGCGGATCGCCCGCGGGGACCTTTCCGAGAGTCTGGCGAGAGAGATCGCAACCGCCATCTTTTGGGAAAATGCCCGGCGCTTCTTTGGGCTTACGGCTGGCGACGAGTCTCCAGACGGCTGAGCTGGTGTCCCAATGCATCCACTTCCCGCCGCAGGCGGTCAACCTCGCCCTTGAGCCAACCCAGTTCTCCGGTCAGCCGTTTGTCGAGTTCGCCCACCCGCCGGGTCTGGACGCTGTCCAGCTCCAGGACCCATTCCCGCTCAATCGGCTGCGGTCTGGGCGTTCGTTCCAGCCGCCTGGAGAGTTCCTCGGCTGCGGCCTCCAGGCGTGATCGAAGTCCCTGCAGATCGGTGAGGGCCAGGTTGACGGTGTCCCGGATCCCATTGACTTCGGACGACACCGCGGAAGCCGACTGCTCGGTTTCGGCCCGCAGGGACTCCAGATCCTGGCGGAGCTGTGAGAGGCGTGTGCGCATCTCGTCAAGCTCGTTCCGGAAATCCCGCAACTGGGTCTCGCGTCCGCTCACGGCGCGGTTGAGCACCTTGGCGAATTCCTCGTTACGCGAGGAAAGCTCCGAGCCCACCAGCTCGTACAGTTCGCGGGCTCGGGCCAGCTCCGCCTCCAGCGCGCGGCGCGCTTCGGTTTCGCGCGCCAGAGCCTCTTCCACCAGCACGAGTCGTCCGGCTACCCCGTCCTGCCGGTGGACCAGCCAGAGCCCGGCGCCCGCCAGGACAGCGGTGACCACCACCGCCGACAGGAGCCGGACCACGATTCCACCCCCCTGACCACCTTTCATCGCGGTTCCCCCGCCGGCATTGTAGCGAACCAGGGGGGAGAACCCAATCCACGGACGGGCGCTATTTCGAGCGGTCCTCGTATGCGGGACGCCGCGGCTGGACCGGCGGACTGGTTTCCAGCAGGCGGAGCACCTCCTGGATCGCCCGTTCGAGCTGAGGGTCGGTACCGCGGGCCATCAGTGTGGGGTCTTCCAGCACCTCGATGTCCGGGGTCACGCCGCGGCCTTCCTCGAACCACTTGCCGTCCGTGCCGTACATTCGGAAGGTGGGCGCAGTGACGGTTCCTCCGTCCACCAGGCCCGGCACCCCGGAGATGCCGATCAAGCCTCCCCAGGTAGTGGTTCCGATGAGCGGACCCAAGCCCGCCCTGCGGAAGTAATAAGGGAAGGCATCCCCGCCCGATCCGCTCCACCCGTTGATCAGCATGACCTTGGGTCCGAAGTGGGCGACCGGCGGCCAGGCCCAGTCCTTGCCGTCGCGAACCGCCCAGAAGCTGAGGGCGGGCCGGTTCAGCAGCTCGATGAAACGGTCCGGAATCTGGCCGCCGCTGTTGAACCGTTCGTCGATGATGAGACCCGGTTTGTCGAACTGGGCGTAGAACTGACGTGCCAGTTCGGCCTGGCCGTCAAGACCGGTGCTGGGAACGTAGATGTAGCCGACCTTGCCGCCGCTCGCCTCGTCCACGCGACGCCGGTAGGCTTCAATCCATTCCAGATGACGCAGCCGATCCTCGCTGCTCAAGGTCTCCACCAGGACCTGCCGCGCGCCCTCCAGTGACGGTGTGCTGTTGACGGTCAACTGCACTGTCTTGCCGGCCAGTCCCTGGAAGGACGCCCAAGGATCCCGGGAGGTGTCCAGCGGGACACCGTTGACCGCCAGGATGAAGTCGCCCTCCCTGACGTTGATCCCGGGCTGCGCCAGCGGGGAACGAACTTCGGTGTCCCAGGGTGCGCCCCGGATGATCCGGCGGATCCGGTAGGCGCCTTCCGCCAGTTCCCAATCGATCCCCAGCAGGCCGACACCGCGTTGCTTGGAGTTTTCCAGGTCACCACCGCCGCGGTAGGTATGAGAGGCGTCCAGCTCGGCAATCATTTCGCCGATGATGAAGTTGAGATCCCAGCGGGTGACACAGTCGTCCAGCAGGCGGCCGTAGCGCCGGCGCATCCCGTTCCAGTCGACGCCGTGCAGGTTGGGATCGTAGAAGTAGTCCCGTTCGAAGCGCCATGCATCACTGAAGATCTGGCGCCATTCCGCACGCGGGTCGACGGTTGTCTCCATTTCTGCGGTCCTCAGCGGCTTCTCCGCCTTCTGGTTCGGCTTTACATCCAGAATCGCCCAGTTGTTTTCCTGGCGGACCAGCACTTTGTTGCGGTCGGCGGAAAGGGTGAACCAGTCGACGCCGGCAAGGATGGTTTCTTCCTTGCGCTCCTTGAGGTCCCAGTAGACGAGGTCGGGTTTGGCCTTGGGAGAGGAGCCGGTACGTGGGAACCGCCGGTAGATGACCTTGCCGGGAGCCGCCGCCAGTCCGGCATAATTCCCGGCCTCCGGAGGGAGGATCACCACCCGGGACTCGATTCCTGCCAGGTCGATCTCCACCGGCTTGGGCTCCTGCTTCTTGGCGGAGTCGCCTTCCGGCTTGGCCGACTTTTCGGTGGCCGATTCGGTTTCCTTGGTGGAGTCCTGCGCCTTGCCCGCGGAGTCGCCTTCCCCCTTGTCTTTGTCCTTACCGTCTCCCGCCGTCTCGTCATCGTTGCGGGGAGCCAGCGGCGAAGGGGTGTCCGCCTTGAGGCACACCGCGGCGATCCGCGTGGCGTTGGCGTATACCCATGAGTTGTCGAAATCGCTGTACAGGGGAGTCATCTCCCGGTTAGTCAGGAAGAACAGGTACTTTCCCTCCGGGTCGAAGACCGGTTCGGAATCGTCCCAGTAGGCTGAAGTGACCTGATGGCGGCTGCGGTTCTGCAGGTCATACAGGACGATGGCGCGGCTCCGCCGGTCCGTGTCCTTGTGATAGGCGAGCCACCGGGAGTCCGGCGACCACCCTACCCGGAAAGCGGTCAGGGGACCGTGAGACATGAACAGCCCCTGGTCGATCTGCAGGACTTCCCCGGTTTCCCGGAAGGCCACCTGGATCCGCTGGGCCTGGTCGACGAAGGCCAATTTCTTGCTGTCCGGCGACCAGAAAGGAGTGTACCGGAAGCCTGGACCCAGTCGGGTGAGCTGCTGCTCTTCTCCGGTACCGTCGGCCTTCCGCAGGGTCAGCTCGTACTCGCCGGAGCGGTCGCTCCAGTAAGCCACCCATTCGCCGTCGGGGGACCACTGGGGTGTCCGTTCGGCGACACCTGATTCCCGGGTCAAGTTGCGGATGACACCGTGCTCGGCCGGAACCGTGAAGACGTCCCCGCGGGCGGAGAAGAGGGCCCGTTTCCCGGTGGGGGACAGGTCAGCATGGTTGACGGCCCGGGCCACCGATTCGGTGCGGGGGCGCAGCGTCCGCACATCCGTCACCACCTCGACTTTGACCTCCCGGACCCTGGAATCCCTCAAAGAGAGCAGGTACAGCCGCCCCCCGGCTTCGTAAACGATTTCCTCCGGGCCGATGGCCGGGAAGTGGATGTCCTCGTCCGTCAGCTTGGTGACCTGGCGGAAGCTCCTGCGGTCCAGATCGTATGACCAGATGTTGTATCGCTTCTCCGGTCCGCGGTCCGAGAGGAAATACAGGGCCTTCCCATACCACATTGGATGGGCGTCGTTGGCGGGGTGGCTGGTGATGTTTTCGGAGGCGAAAGAGTCCAGGTCGAACAGCCAGATATCCGGCGCCATGCCGCCGCGGTAGCGCTTCCAGGTCCGGAAATCGCGGGTGCGGGGCATGAATGCCAGCGTTCCGCCGTCCGGGGAGATGGCTGCGAACTCTCCGAAAGGTACCGGAAGCCGTTGCGGAAGCCCGCCGCCGGCGCTCACCCGGAAAAGCTGGTTGAACCTCTGCCGTCCGCTTTCCATGGGCGAGGAAACAAGCAGCGCGTCGCCGGCGGGATACCAGTCCAGCATGCGGTCCGGCATCGGATGATGGGTGACCCGGCGGGGAATCCCGCCGCTGCGGGGGATGACGTAGATGTCGGTGTTGCCGTCGTAGTTGGCGGAGAACGCGATGTGGGTTCCGTCCGGTGAAAAGCGCGGGAACGTCTCCTCTCCTTCGGGAGAACTCAATCGTTGGGCGGTTCCCCCCGTCTTGGGGACGATCCAGATGTCCCCGGCATAGACGAAGACGATCTCCTCCTTGGAAACATCCGGCATGCGCAGCATCCGGGCATCGATCGCCAGGAGCTGGACAACGGCGACACCGGTAACCAGGACACACCAAGACCCCATCAGGATTCGCGCTTTCATACCCACCTCTCTGCGGAAAGCATCACTGTGACGGCAACCGGGAGCGATCGAAGCGGCATCAGGCAGGTCGCCGGGTTCATGGGGCCAGCGCGTCTCTCACAGGTCCGCCCTGGCCGAGGCGGTCCCAAGGGCCGCCGGCTGTACGATATTCAACAGTTTTCGATCCGGAATCGCCACAGGATCTGCCTGGCCCGACGGCTCCGGTGACGGTCACCGCCGTTGTCCCCACCGCTCCCCTCTCGGCACCGGCACCGCCGGAGCCTGTAACGGCGCCATTCCGCCTGACCTTAACGCCGTGGTGAGCGACACGTTTCTCCCCCACCTTTCTGCCGGCGCCCCATGGTAGCAAACCAGGTCCCGGGGTACACCCGTCTAAAGTTCCAGCCGCCGGCCCTCCGCCGCCGACACGTAAGCCCCGTAGACCGCCTTGACCACTTCCAGACCCAGCCGGCCGTCGGTCAGCGGTTTGCGGTCAAAGGCCACGGCCTCCACGAAGGCCTGACACATCTGCTGGTGGCCCGAGGTCCAGTCCTCGTCAGGCATCGGCGTCGACCATCCGGCCCGGGTTTCCAGCTTCTCCTGCAGGTACTCATCCCCGAAAACCGTCGCATCAGGGGCGTATGCCTGGACCAGGTTGTTGGGGCTCAGGTTGCACTTGAGCACCTGGGCGGACCCGTAAATCTCCAGACGGCTCTCCATGCCACCCAGCACCGCGTCGGACGCCCAGGCGATCCCGCGGGAGCCATCCTCGAAGGTGAGGATGGCGGACCCCCAGTTTTCCACGTCCTCCCAGCCGCGGGCGATCCAGGCCCGCGGCTCGGCTGCCACCGCCGGGATCCGGCTGAGGTCCCCCACTTCACCCACCACCGAGCGGGGGCGGATGGGACGGCCGTGACGGCGCAAGCCCTCCAGCTCCTTCAGGAAAATCATGGTGCCCAGGGGATGGGCTCCCAGCCGGAGCAGGGCCCCGCCGCCGGCGAACTTCCACAACTTGGAGAAGGGCGAATGGGAACCGCTGTGGCACTCTCCGCCCCGCATTTCCACGATGGTGGAGTCCGAACGCTGCAGCAGGGAGACGGCCTTGGTGATCGACGGCGAGTAGATCCAGTTCTCGCCGTACATCAGCTTGACCCCTGCGGATTCAGCGGCTGCGACCATGGCTTCAGCGTCCCGAACGACGGCCTCCAGCATGTGCCGGCGGGGCTGGGCGGAGACCACGGCAGCGGCAGCATCCTTGCCCAGATCCTGGCCGACGTAAGCGGTCAGCGGCTTGGTGCAGACCACGTGTTTACCGGCCCGGGCAGCCGCCTCCGTCATGGGACGGTGAAGGTGGTTGGGGACGCACAGATCCACCATGTCGACCTCGGGCAGCTCCAGAACCTCCTCGAGCCGGCTGAACGCCGACCTCACCCCATGACGCGCCGCGTAGGCTTCAGCCTTTCCGGCGTCGGTGTCCACCACGGCCGTCATCCGGCACGGCACTCCGCTGACCCGCTTGTAACAGCGGGCCCTGGTCTCGGCGAGAAAGCCGGCGCCGACCACTGCGATTCCAATCTCTTTCATGGCCCGCCATTGTCGCCGAGGTTTCGGCGGCTTTACAATCCAGCCCGCTGTCCGGTTTTCAGGGAACCGGACCGTACTTGTACGAACGGAGGAGCCGCCGCCCGTGGAAATCCAGCTTGCCGTCGTCCCCGTTGCCGGTCTGGGGACTCGTCTGTTGCCTGCAACCAAGTCGCAGCCCAAGGAGATGCTGCCGGTGGCCAAGAAACCGGTGGTCCAGTATGTGGTGGAAGAGTTGGAGGCCAACGGCATCCGCCAGATCCTGCTGGTGACCGGCCGCAACAAGACGTCCATCGAGAACCACTTCGACTTCGACCATGAACTGACCCGTCACCTGCGGGAGTCCGGCAAAGAAGAGCTGCTGCCGGAGCTGGAGTATGAGCGCATGCGTCTGCAGTTTTTCTTCACCCGCCAGCGGAAACAGAAGGGCCTCGGCGATGCCGTCCTGTGTGCCCAGCACTTCACCCGCGAGCAGCCGTTTGTGGTGGCGTTGGGCGACAGCATTCTGGGAGTCAATGGCTCGGCTCGGGTTGTTGAGCGCATGGTCGAGGTTTTCGAGCGCGAGCGCCCGTCCTGCGTGGTGGCGGTGGAATCGGTGCCGTTGGAGGAGGTTTCCAGCTACGGAATTGTGCGTCCGGCGGCGGAGGAGGGAGAGGTCTTCGAAATCGCCGACCTTATCGAGAAACCCAGCATCGCCGAGACCCCAGGCACTCTGGCCATTGCCGCCCGCTACGTTTTCACAGCCGAAATCTACGAGGCGCTGGCCCGGACTCCTCCGGGACGGGGAGGGGAAGTGCAGCTTACGGACGCCATCCGCCTGCTGCTGGAAGGGGGCCGCCGGGCCATCGGAGTGAAGATCGGCGCTTCCGAACAGCGCTACGACGTGGGCAATTTCCGGAGCTATTTCGAAGCGTTCCTGGATTTTGCGCTGCACGATCCCGAGCTGGGAGCGGGACTGCGGCGATATCTGGAGCAGCGGCTGCGTGAGAGTCATTGAGCAGGTTGCCTGGGCGCGGGCGGGTCTGCTGGGTAACCCGTCCGACGGCTACTTCGGCAAGACCATCTCGGTAACCATCCGGAATTTCTGGGCCCGGGTTGTGGTGTACGACTGGCCCGAGCTGGAGATCGTGCTCAGCCGCCAGGACCGGTGCGAATTCTCGAGCATCCGGGAGCTGGTGGAAGATGTGAAGCTCAACGGTCTGTACGGCGGGCTCCGGCTGGTGAAAGCGGCCATCAAGGTGTTCGCCGATTACTGCGCCGATGCGGGTTTCAACCTTCCCCACCAGAACTTCGCTCTGCGCTATGAGACCTGCATTCCGCGGCAGGTGGGACTGGCGGGCTCCAGCGCCATCATCACCGCGGTCTTCCGGGCGCTGATGCGGTTCTACGAAGTGGGGATTCCCGATCCGCAACTGGCAAACCTGGTGCTGGCTGCAGAAACCCGCGAGATTGGCATTGCGGCCGGGCTGCAGGATCGGGTGTGCCAGGTTTACGGCGGTTTGGTGTATATGGATTTCAGCCGGGACTATTTCGAGGCCCACGGGCACGGCCGTTACGAGCGGCTGGATGTGGGCCTTCTCCCGCCCCTGTACTTGGCTTTCCGGCGAAGCCTCAGCCAGATTTCAGGGATCTATCACAGCAATCTCCGGGACCGCTGGGAAAGGGGAGACCCGCAGGTGGTGGCGGCCATGGCCGAGTTCGCTTCCTTCGCCGAGCAGGGGCGTCAGGCGCTGCTCAACGGGGATCACGAAGGGTTCTCGTCGCTGATGGATCGCAACTTTGACTTGCGCCGATCCCTGATCCGGCTGGATCCGGTCAACCTTGAGATGGTCCGGCGTGCGCGGGAACTGGGCGTTTCGGCGAAGTATGCCGGCTCCGGCGGGGCCATCGTCGGCGTCTGTCTCGAGGAGGATCGATTCGAGCGCCTCCGCCGCCGCCTTGGTGAGATGGACTGCGAAGTGGTCCGACCCCTGCTGTAGGGAGCGGCGGTTGAAGCGTTGAGCTTTCAACCCTAGTCATTCCCTCGAACCGGGCGTCACCTGGAAGGTCAGGCGTTCGCCTCCCCGCTGGACGACGATCGTGACCGGCTGCCCGATCTTCAGGGCCTCAATGGCGTAGGTGTAGTCGTAAATGTTTTCGATCTTGCGGCCGGCCAGTTCCACAATCACGTCTCCCCCCTGCAGCCCTGCCTGGGCCGCCGGACCACCGCCGATGACTCCGCTCAGCTTGACGCCCGAAACCTCACCCTGAGCATAGTCGGGGATCGTGCCCAGATAGGCCCGCAGGCGGGCGCGCCCTTCCCCCTGGGGTCGCTTCATCTCCACGTAGTCCGGAGCGGTGGGGGAGCCGGCGACTCCGCGCCCCAGCAGGGCCATCAGCCGCACCACCCTGGTCATGCCTGGGTAGTTGAGGGTTTCCGGGCGGTCACGCGGGCTGTGGTATTCGGAATGGGTTCCGGTGAAGGCACTCAACACCGGAACCCGCTTGACGTAGAACGACGTGGAATCCGTCGGTAGATAGCTGTCGTTCTGAGTCACCAGCGGCAGCCCCACCGGCGCGTTACGCTTCTCCACTTCTGACGGCCACAGGCTGCTGGAGCCGATCCCCTGCAGGATCAACTTGTCATTCAGGCGGCCTACCATATCCAGGTTCAGGTAGGCGGCGACGGCGCGGCTGATATCGGCCTCGGAACCGAGTTGTCTGCCCAACTCCCCCGCGAAATGGCTGGAACCCAGCAGCCCCAGCTCTTCACCGGACCAGAAGCCGAAGATGATATCCCGTTCCAGCTTCAGGCCGCCGCTGCGAACCTGGTGGGTGAGGTACTCGGCGATTTCCAGCAGACCGGCCACGCCGGAGGCGTTGTCGTCGGCTCCGTAGTGAATTTGCCCCTTTTCGTCGTCTCGTGCCAGCGTCGACATCCCCTCACCCCGGCCAAGATGGTCGAGATGTGCCCCCATGACCAGTGCGGGGCGGGACTCCGCTGCCGCCGCCGGCAGGCGCGCCAAGACGTTGCGCCCCCGACTTTTGCGGTGGACCAGATCGATGTGGGCCGCCACCTGGAGGCTGGCCAGGGGGGCACCCATCACCGGCTCTCCCGTATCCAGTTCGTCCTGGATCTGCTTGAGGCTCTGTCCGCGGGAAGCGAGGAGGACTTCTCCCACGGCATCACTGATGGAAATGACGGCGATGCTGGTGGTTGCCAGACTGGCGTCGAAAGACAGCTCCGTCAATTGCTGGGCGACCTGTGAATTGGGTCCGCTGACCACCAGTAAGCCCAAGGCTCCCCGCTCCCTGGCGACCATCGCCTTGTAGCGCAGGCCGGAGTACCGCGCCAGGTGCTGGCGCCGTTCGGGGGTCACGTTTTCCGGAAGGTAGCGGAAAGCAAGCACCCATTTGCCAGAGACGTCCAGGTGCACGTAGGAATCGTATTCGGGATGCGGCCCCTCGGCCGGGGCCACGATACCGTAGCCCGCAAAGACCACCCCCGCGGCAGGAACTTCCCCGGTCCGGGAAAACGCCAGCGGGCGCCAGTCACGATCCACCACAAACTCGCGGGTGCCGCCGTCGGTCTGCAGCGTGAGCCGGTTGTCGGCGCCCAAGGAGACGCCTGAGGTGAACTCGAAAGCCTGGTACCAGCCGTCGTCGCCGGCGGGCTCCAGGCCCAGACGGCTCAAGTGCTGCGCAATGTAGGCGGCGGCTTTCCGCTCGCCCTCCGTGCCGGTCAGCCGCCCTTCCATCTCCTCAGACGCCAGCGCTTCCACGTGCCGCCGCAAATCGGCGTCAGTGATCTCCGGGCTGGTCAGCCGAGGCGGATCGAGCCCCAGCAGGCGACGCGCCTGCTGGTCGTCCCAGTCGGCGAGAAACAGTTGAGAACTGCGGTCCGGGGTGCGGTTGCTGGTCCACGCCAACGTTCTGCCGTCCGGCGAGAAAGCGGGCAAGCCGTCGAAGCCCTCGGTGAAAGTGACCCGGACCGGTTCGCGGCTGCCCTCGGAATCGGCCAGGTACAGCTCGAAGTTGCCGAAGCCGTGAAGGTTGGTGGCGAAGATCAGGTAGTCTCCGGACGGATGAAAGAACGGCGCCCAGGACAGGGCCCCCAGGTGGGTGATCTGGCGGGGCTGGGAGCCATCCGCGTTCATCACGAAGATTTCGGCGGTGGCGCCGTCGGTGGAGAAGCGTCGCCAGCAGATCCGGCTGCCGTCGGGGCTGAAGAAAGGTCCGCCGTCGTAACCGGGCGTGTCTGTGAGCCGTTGCAGGCTGCTGCCGTCGACCCGCATCCGGTAAAGGTCGAGGAAGTAGGATTTGTCGTTCTCGAAGATCGCGTGCTGCTCCGGGGTGAGGGCGCTGGCGTAGGCTTCCCGGTTGGAGCTGAAGACGATCCATTGCCCGTCGGGTGACACCGCTCCTTCAGCGTCATAGCCTCGGGCATCGGTCAGACGGCGCAGCGTCCCCGACACGAGGTCGGCCTCGTAGAGTTCAAAATGCTCGTCGTAGTCCCAACTGTAACGCCGCTGCTGACCCGAGGCGCGCTGCTCGAGTTCCGCCTTCTGCTTCGCCTGGGCCTCGGGATCGTCGTGGGTGGATGCAAACAGAACCCGATTTCCGTCGGGGAAGATCCAGCCGCAGGTGGTCTTGCCGTAACCCGGCGAAACGCGCCGGGTGTCTCCGGTGTCGAGATCGAGCAGATAGATCTGGAAAAAAGGGTTGTCCGGTTCCCGTTCGCTCTGGAACACCAGCCGGTGGCCGTCCCGGCTGAAGTAGCCCTCGCCGGCGCGGCGGCCTTCGAAGGTGAGCTGACGGACGTTGCCCAGGAGGTCCGCTTCGGAGCGCGTGGCGTCCTCGGCCGCGGCAACCCCTCCGGTCAACAGCAGCAATGCAGCAAGCAGCGCAGACGGTAGGCGCATGCGCTGATTTTATGCCATGGGCGAGGGGCTCACCGAAACCGCCGGAGTTTCAAGCGATTCAGGATCTGGTTGCGGGCGAGGGGCAGTCCGGTTTCGATGCCAGACGCTGGATCTCCTCCGCCAGCCAGGAGATCCCGGCAAAGCCGGCGACGTTGTTCAACACCTCCAGTTTCGGCCAGTGAGCGGGAGTTATCCCGCCCAGGGCGATGACCGGGATACCGACCGCATCGGCCAGTCGGCTCAGCCCCTCCAGGCCGAGAGGGGGGGCTCCGGAAGCCTTCGAGAGGGGTGTGAAGACGGGGCCGGCCAGCAGATAGTCGACCCCAGCCTCCTGGGCGGCCAGGGCTTCGTGAAGGTCGTGAACCGATTGTCCCACCAGCAGTTTCCGGGAGCTCCCCAGGCGGCCGAGAACGTGGCGGGCGTCCTGGCGGGAAGTCAGGTGGACGCCGTCGAGGCCGAGGTCCAGTGCCGCCTCCAGATCGGTGTTGCACAGCAGCTTCTTGCCTGCCCGCCGGGACAGATCCCGGGCCGCTTCCAGCCAGCGGCGGCTGGTCTGCACGTCCAGGTCCTTCTCCCGCCACTGGATGATGTGCGCGGAGGTCCGGAACAACCACTGCAGGTACTGCTCCAAGTCCATGCCCGGGCAGAGGCGGCGGTCCGTGATCCCGTAACGCACCGGTCGTTCAGCCCCGGGCAGCCCGAGACCTGGTCCACACGGAGGCAATTTCCGATACCCCCAAAATGAGGTTGGCGAAGCCCAGCCCGCTGATGGCCCCCCGAAAAAAGTCGTTCAGGAAGATGGGCCGGATCGCCGGAAAATAGTAAAGCAGGGCGTTTTGTCCCCAGAAGTCCATCCACGGAAAGACCACCAGGAACAGCCCGACTTCAAAGCAGTAGAAGACGTAGATGCCGAAGAGCAGCTTGGACAACATTCACTTGGACAGCGAGTCCAGGGCTTCCACCCTGGCCCGGACATCAAGGTACTGCGGATCGCTGTCCAGGATGCGTCGGTATCCCGCCAGACTCTCCTCGATCTCGCCAAGGTGCTCCAGAGCCAGGGCGCGGTCGTACTCGAGGCGGCGCCACTCTCCGGCACGGTTTCCGGGAAGACTCAGCCCGATGTCCGCCCATTCCACCGCGCGTTTGAAGTCGCCCGCCTGCATCAGCGTGGAGCACAGCATCTGGCAGCATTGACGGGCTGACGCGGTTTCCTGGTTGCTGACAAAGAGCTGGTAAGCCTGTTCAAACTTGCCGGTGGCGTCGTCGAACATGCCCATCTCCCGGTAAGCCAGGCCCAGGTCAAACTGGGAGCGTGCCGTCTCAATGTCGGACATCTCCCCGGCAGGGGACTCCTGGCCCGTTTCCTGGGAGCCGGTGTCCGAGTCGGCGACCGGCTCGAAGAACAGATCCTCCAACACACCGTCGATCTCGTCCGCCAGCGACTCTCCGGCTGCAGCCTCGGGTTCGAGCACTTCCGGCTCGATGACCTCCGGCTGAGCCAGGTCCAGCATCGCGTCCAGGTTAAGCTTCTGCAGCCGTTGTACCACCTGCGGGTGTCCCGGATAGTCTCGTGCAAGCCGGGTGAGGAGGCGTTCGGCATCGTCGCGGAGGTCCAGCTTCAAACAGAAGTCTACCTCCTCCAGGAATTCATCCAGCTCGGAGGTGTCGGGTGCCGCGCCCGCCTCGGGCGCGGAGTCGGTTTCCCTGGGTTCCTCCGGGGCCGGCCCCGCTTCTACCGGGACGGCGCCTGCCGCCTCGGATTCCGGAGCGGTCGCAGCTTCCGGGAGCGACTCGACCAGAGGCTCCGCCGCTGTTTCCGAGTCCAGCGGCGGCGGGACTTCAGCTTCCGCTTCCACCCCGGTTCCAGCCGGAAAGTCGGCCATGGCGACCGGTTCAGGTTCGGATACAGGTCCGGATTCCACCACGACGCCCTCGGTGGGCTGAATCAGGCCGAAATCTTGCCAGTCCTGGTCCTTCTCGTCTTGGACCACGGGAACCGGTTCGCCGGCTTCAGTCAGGTCCGCCCCCGCCGCGTGGGCGTCGGACTGGACCAGGGCGGCAAACCAGGCGTCCTCCGCCTCGTCGGAGGCGGGCGTGGAAGTCTCCAACGATACTCCGCTGTCCGGGGGAGATGCGGGCTCCGCCAACCCCTCCCATCCGGCTGCTTCGCTGATCTCGTCGCCGGCGGAGGCAGAAACCGGGGTCGACGCATCTCCGTCGGACGCCGGGCGGTGCGGGATGGCAAACTCCTCCGGGGAGGGTTGGGCCGCCGCCTCGAAGACAGCTTCCGCGGCGGATCCGAGGACAGGCTCTCCCAACTCGGCGGCGACGGCCAGGGCCAGCTCCTGGGCGGGATTCAGGTCCAGGGCGGCGGCCGCACAGGCCCGGGCTTCATCCGGACGGTTCCGGTCGGCGAACATCCGCGCCGCATGTGCATAACGGTCGGCGGCGTCCTGGGGCCGGTCTGCGGCAGTCAGCTCGGCCCAGTGCCGGTAAAGGACCGGATCGGCACCGGCTTCCCCGAGCAGTTCCTGCAGCGTTGCGAGAGCACCGTTCCGGTCACCGTTGCGGATCTGAACCTCCAGCAGCTCGCGCCGATGGCGGGCGGCCTCGAAGCGTTGGCCCCGTCGCAAACAAAGCTCGGCCAGGTTCTGGAAGATGTCCGGATTGTCGGGCTCGAGCTGGGCCATCTTGCGGTACAGGGCGACCGCCTTTCCCGAGAACCCGGTCTGGCTGTAGATGTCAGCGACCCGATGGAAGCAGGCGGCAGCCTCCTCGCGGCGTCCCCGCCGCAACAGCAGATCGCCCAAGGTGTTCAAAACGGAGGGATCTTCGCCGAAGTCCTCCAGCAATTTCTGGTATTCGCCGATCGCCCGATCATACTGCCGGGCCATCACGAACCGTTCTGCGTTGCGGATGACTGCGAATTTGTCTTCCATCGGTCCCCTGAAACCGCCGTCCCGCACAGTTGGCACGGACCGTCCCGGCGGCCGAAGGACCTGCTCCGGGGGCGGTCAGCGCACCTCACGGATCCGGGCGGATTTGCCTTTCCGTTCCCGCAGGTAATAAAGCTTAGCCCGACGCACCTGACCTTTTCTGACCACTTCAACCCCTTCGATCATGGGTGAGTAGACCGGAAAGATCCGCTCTACACCATAACCGAAGGACACTTTCCTGACAGTAAATGTCGACTGAAGGCCGCGATTCTTTACAGCAATCACCACGCCTTCGAAAGCCTGGATGCGAAACTTGTCGCCTTCCTGGATCCTGACATTGACCCGAACCGTATCGCCGGGACTGAATTTCGGCAGCTCGCGCTGCATGTACTTCTGTTCCACAATCTCAAGCGGATTCATCTGTCTTCTCCTTTAGCGCCAGCAGGTCGGGTCTCCGCTGCCGCGTGCGTTCCAGTGCCTGCTGTTCCCTCCAGAGGCGGATCTGTTCGTGATCTCCCGACAACAGGATTTCCGGTACCGTCCAGTCCCTGAACCGCGCAGGACGCGTGTAATGGGGATAGTCAAGCAGGCCGTCCATGAAGGACTCGCGCAACGCCGACTCGCCCTCCCCCAGCACGCCCGGGATCAGACGCGAAACCGCCTCCACGATGATCGCCGCCGCAAGCTCACCGCCTGACAGGACGTAATCTCCGATTGAGATCTCCTCGTCTGCCAGGTAGTCCGCCACCCGCTGATCGACACCCTCATAACGGCCGCAAATCAGGATCAGACGGGGCAACAAGGATAACTCTTTTGCTTTCGCCTGATCAAATCTTCGGCCCTGGGGCGTCAGCAGGACGACCCTGCCGGGATGGGGGCTCACCTGCCGGCATGCCTCCACCGCTCGGAAGATGGGCTCCGGCTTCAGCACCATCCCCTCGCCTCCGCCGTACGGCCGGTCATCCACCGTGCGGTGGCGGTCGTCGGTGAAGTCGCGGAGGTCGTGAGTCCGGACCTCCAGCAGTCCTTTCCGGAGCGCCTGGCGAACCATTCCCCACTCGAGCAGTCCGTCGAAGAAACGGGGAAAGATGGTCAGGATGTCGATCTTCATGGCCGGTGAAGCACCTAGCCGCCGCGGGGCCTGCCGACCGCCAGCTCTTTCAGCCCGGGCGGCAGGTGGACCTGGATGGTTCGGGTTTCAAGGTCGACCGAGACTACAAACTCGGACACAAACGGCACCAGGAATTCCTTCCCCAGAGCGTCTTCCACCACCAGCGTGGAGGCCGAGCCCCCTACCCGCCACACCGCTGTCACCCGTCCGATTTCTTCCCCGTCCTCCAACACGCGGCACTGCTCGAGGTCCGAGTCAAAGTACGTATCCTCGGGAAGCTGCACCCTCTCGGAATGGGGAATCTGTACCTCGCACCCCACCAGCCTGCGGGCCGCCTCCGGAGAGTCCCAGCCGACAAACTTCAGCACGACGCGGCCCTGGTGAAACCAGCAGCCTTCAAGTTCGGCGGTGAGGTGGAAGCCCGGGGCAGTCAAGAGCACCCGGGTGAGGGAATGGAAGCGCTCCGGGAAGTCGGTTAACAGTTCAGCGACGACCTCGCCCCGGACCCCACGGGTCTTGACGATTTGGGCGATGGAGATCAGCGGTTCCAAACTACTCGAGGATTTCCAGCACGAAGCGCTTGCGGAGCTTCATGCCGGCTGCACCCAGGATGGTTCGGATCGCCCGTGCGGTGCGCCCCTGCTTGCCGATGACCTTGCCCAGGTCCGGTTGAGCCACCCGCAACTCCAGCACCGTTGTCTGTTCGCCCTCTACCTCGGTCACCGCCACCATTTCCGGGTTGTCCACCAAAGCCTTCGCGATGTTCTCCACCAGCTCTCTCATCTCAACCTCCTGCGGGTGAACCTGGATGTGGATGATCTACTGAATCTGCGGCTGTTCCATTGCCGGTGCCGCTTCCGGCGCGGCCGCCTCCGCCTGCGCCGCCGGCGCCGACTCGCGGGCCTTGCGGATCAGGGTTCTGACTGTGTCTGTCGGTTTGGCGCCTTGACCCAGCCAGTAGTCCACGCGCGGCAGGTCCAGATGCAGGAGCACCGGCTGCCGGGCCGGATTATAGTGACCCAGGATCTCGACGAATCGTCCGTCTCGCGGGCTGCTCTTCTCCGTCACCACCACTCGATAATGAGGGTCCTTTTTCGCACCTCGTCTGGTCATCCGAATTCTCAGCAAATTACGATCCTCCTGGTAAACAAGGAATTGTAGCAAACTCCCTGGGTGCTGGGAAGCTGGTCGAAAGACCGGCAGGGCCGCTCCGAAAGAAGTTTCCAGCAGTTGTCCGGCGGTGGGCCGGCCTCACTGCCAGGGCAGGCGGGGGACCTTCCCTTTTTTCATGTCCTCGGTCATCCGCCGCATCATCTTTCGAGTCTGGATGTACTGTTTGACCAGCCGGTTCACTTCGGATACCGGTCGTCCGCTGCCCCGTGAGATCCGTTTGCGACGGGAACCGTCAAGAATTTTGTAGTTGGATCGCTCCGCCGGGGTCATCGAGTTGATAATCGCCTCGATGTGCACAAACTGTTTCTCATCCACCCGGATCTTCCCAAGGTTCTTGAGCGGCCCCATCTGCGGCAGCATCCCCAGAAGCTGTTCGATGGGACCCAGTTTGCGCACCTGGCGGAGCTGATCGCGGAAATCCTCCAGGGTGAACTGGTTGCGGCGCAGCTTGCGAAGCGCTTCCTGGGCCTGTTGCTCGTCGGCCACCTCTTCGGCCTTCTCGATCAGGCTCAAGACATCGCCCATGCCCAGGATCCGGCCCGCCAACCGGTCAGGATGGAACGGCTCCAAAGCCTCGTACTTCTCGCCGACGCCGATGAACTTGATAGGCGTCCCGGTGACCGCCCGGATGGAAAGGGCCGCCCCCCCGCGCGCATCTCCATCCAGTTTGGTCAGGATCACGCCGGTCAGGGACATGCGGCGGTTGAACTCCCCGGCCGAGGTGACCGCGTCCTGGCCGGTCATGGCATCGGCCACCAGCAGAATCTCCTGCGGTTCCACCCGGCTGCGGATCCGCTCCAGCTCCTCCATCAGCTCGTCATCGATATGCAGGCGACCGGCCGTGTCGATGAGCAGGGTGTCGTAGCCCATGGTGCGGCAGTGCTGGAGCGCCCGGACGGCCCGCTCGACAGCGTCGCGTCCGGAGTCCTCGAACACCGGCAGATCCAGGGCCCGCCCGATGATCGAAAGCTGTTCGATGGCCGCCGGGCGGTAAACATCGGTGGACACCATGAGGGGACGGCGCCCCTTGCGGGAGAGCCAGGCGGCCAGCTTGCCGGTGGTCGTGGTCTTGCCGCTCCCCTGCAGGCCCACCATCAGAAACACCGAGGGAGGCGTCTTGCGGAAGCTCAGATTGGCCGGCTGTTCACCCAGCATCGTGATCAGCTCATCGCGGACGATCTTGACGATCTGCTGGCCGGGGGTCAGGCTTTGCATGACCTGCTGTCCCAGCGCCCGCTCTTTGACGCGGCCCACGAATTCCTTGACCACCTTGAAGTTGACGTCGGCCTCGAGCAGAGCCATGCGGATGTCCCGCAACGCCTCCTCCACATGTTTCTCGGAGACGCGGCCCTCGCCCTTGAGGTTCTTCAGGGTTTGCTGGATTCGAGCTGACAGCGATTCGAACATGGAAAAATCCCGTCTCCCGGCCCGGACATTCTAAACGATCGGAGGGGCGGTCCGCGCTGACCTGCCTGTTGGGACGCTCCCGGAGCCGGATTCAGGCGACGGGATCGACCGGTTCGAGGAAGGGGAATCGATAGAAGTCGGTGTCGCGGGTGTAAATCCGACAGATTCCATGCTCCCGCATCAGAACGGCCGTCTGGGCATCGTGCAGAAGGTTTCCGCAAAGGTGCGGATGCTCCTCCACTACTTGGGCGGCTACTGCTGTGTGCCGATCGGTGGGGACCAAGACGGATATCCCGGGTGAGGCCAGCAGAGCGGCGATGAAACCCCATGCTTCCGCGACCCGCCAAGGGCGACGCATGACCCGGGGATGGGTGGTGACCCGAAGGAACTCATAGACGATGCCCCAAGTCAGAAACCAGGCAGCGGGCTTCCGCCGCCAAGTTTCCAGCAGTTGCAGGCAACGCTCGTGATGTGGGGAGTCCCGGTCTGCCGCATACACCAGGACGTTGGTGTCGACGACAAACACTAGCGGCCCTCCATGGCCTGGTACAGCGCGTCGCGGTCTTCAATCTGCACCATCGCTCCTCCGCTCCGGAAGGTCGGCAGCGGAGGGAGTTCCCCGGCCTCCGGCCGGGAATTGAGCAAACGGCGGAGCGCCGTCTCGACCAGTTCCGACATGGTCCGACCCTGACGGGCAGCCTCCTGTTTAAGCTGAGCCATAACCGTCTTGTCGATATTCAAAGTGGTCTTCATATGGATAACCATACGAGATGGATGGGAATATGTCCAGCCCTCAAAGGTTCCAGAGATCCGTGCGGAGGCCCCAGCCCTCGGCCCGGACGGGGGACCGGGAGCCGGGTTAGAACTTTTGAACCGCGCCCGCCCGCTGAGCCCACCTGAGGTACAATGCCCGGCAAGGACCCGAAACGCCGGCCCGCCACCTTCCAGTCCGGCCGGCAGTCAGGAGTTGTCCATGAAACGCCGTGATTTTCTGCGCTCCGCCGGCACTGTCGCCGGTTCCACCCTGCTGGGCCGGACCTCGGTCTTCAGCATGGCTTACACCAACACCGCCATCCCGGAGAAGGTGGTCAACGGCATGCCGCGACGGCTGCTTGGTCGCACCGGACGCTACGTCTCGATGGTCGGCTTTCCCGGCCTCTCCCTGGTCCACGACGACCTCAGTCAGGAGCGCTGCACCGAGGCGGTGCACAGTGTTTTTCACCGTGGTCTCAACTACTTCGACGTGGCGCCGGCCTACGGCGACGGCAAGTGTGAGATCCGGCTGGGAATCGCGCTGCAGGGTCTGGACCGCAAGGAAGTGTTTCTGGCGTGCAAGACCAAACGGCGTGACCGCGAGGGGGCGCAGCGTGAGCTGGAGACTTCCCTCGAACGGTTGAAGACCGACTTCTTCGATCTGTATCAGCTCCATCACGTGCGCTCGGTGGAAGAGGCCCGCCAGGCGCTGGGACCGGGCGGCGCCATGGAGGCCATTCTCAGCGCGCGCGAGGCGGGAACGATCCGGCATATCGGCTTTTCCGCCCATACCACCCTGGGAGCGCTGGAACTCATGCGCGGCTTCCCCTTCGACACCGTCATGTTCCCCATCAACTTCGTGGAACTCTACAACCGGGGCTTCGGCAAGGAGGTCCTGGATCTGGCCAACCAGCAGGGTGCGGCGGTGATCTCCATCAAGACCATGAGCTGGGGAGGATGGCCGGAATCCGCGGCCCGGACCCGCAACTGGTGGTATCGCTCGGTGGAGCAGCAGGAGGACGTGGATCTGGCGTGGCGGTTCGCCCTTTCCCGCCAAGGCGTGGTGGCCGGCATCCCGCCGTCATTCATCGACCTGACCGAGCGTGCCATGGAGGCCGTCAGGACCTACCGGCCGCCCACCGAGGCCGAACTGGAAAAGCTGCAGCGGATGGCCGCCGGCTGTGCGTCGCTTTTCGAGCGGGAAGAAGCGCGTTATGCTCCCCGCCAGGCCGCCCACTTCAATGGCGACGAGGCGGCCGAGAACGAAGTGCCCGGGTATTGGGAAAGGGTCTAGTCCCCGCACCGCCGGCTCCCGGACGCGGTCAGAGCCCCGGGGCTGCATCCTCCCCGCCCAGGCAGGTTGCTGATCCTGCGAAAGGAGGACTGCAGATGGGACGAACGGGCTTCAAACCGAACCGGCGCAGTTTTCTGGCGACCACCGCCGGGATCGGACTGTCCGGTGTGCCGGCCGCTGCGGCCGGCTCCACCAACCGCACTCTGACGGAATCCGAGAAACTCGCACGCATTGCTTCGAGCTGCTGGCCTCCCAGGCAGCTTTTCCGGTGGCGGGACCGCGAGCCGGATGAAGAGACTGTCCGCATGCGGGAGAAATACGGCGAAATCACGCTGCTCGACTTCCCGCAGTGGACCAGGGACACCTACCCCGGTGTCTACCACATGGATCTCTGGTCCTCCGTGTTCGGCGATGTGGCGGACGACTCGCAGTGGGAGTCGGTGACCGTGACCCGAGAAGGGCGGACTCGGACCTTCCAGCGCTGGGACCCATCGCGCCCGTCCTCCCGGAAGTGGCTGGAGAAGCTGGCTTCGATCCAGGTCCGGACCGGGACGCGGTGTTGTCACATCTCCAATAACGCCCCACAGAATCTGGCGGATCCGAACGACGAGCTGAGACGGGAGGGGATCCGGGTGGCCAAGCAATGGCTGGACGTCGCAGCGCTGCTCGGTGCCAGGACGATGCGGGCCAACACCGGAGTCAGCGGTGTGCGGGTGATGCCCGAGGCCTCAGCCGATCCATCCGGCTATCCCCGCAACGAGCAGATTGTGGTTTATCTCCGCAAATGCATCGAGTCCTTTAAGGAGCTGGCGGACTACGGCGGCCGGGTGGGAGTGGCGATCACCATCGAGAACCACTGGGGCCTGTGTGCCAATCCCATGAACATCAAGATCATCGTGGACGAGGTCAACCACCCGTACTGCGAGGCGACCCCCGATTTCTGCAACTGGGAGCACGAATATCACCTGTTCCACGGGCTGGAGGTCCTGATGCCCTATACCCGGCATCACGTCCACGCCAAGTATTGGGACCGGTGGAAGACTCCGGAGAAAGACTGGAACGATGTTGCCCGCAGCGTCGCCATTCTCAACGCCCACAAGTTCACCGGCACCATCGCCCTGGAGTACGAATCCGGCCCCTGGGACGGTGTCGAGGGGTCACTGAGGCTGATGCGGGATGTGCTGGCGTCCCTGTAGGAAGCATTGCGGCTGGTCCGCGACGGCACGTGGCGGAGAGGATGCCGGCGGTCTTAGGGAAGCGGATCCGCCGCCGGTTTGGTGTTGACGTTGGAGAGGCTCCCTCCGTCGATCAGGATCGACACGTAAGGGGAGTCCGCCGCGGTGGAAATCTGGACGGTTGCCACATGGCGGGCGTCGTCCTTGCTCCAGCTGCCGAATCCCGAAAACGCTATCGTGTCGTAGAGTCCCGGCGGGAGTGTCGAGTTCGGTGAGTTGGCGCAGGCCACTGCAATTAGGTTCTCCATTCTGAAGGTGCCGCCCCGGCTGGGATTCAGGTTCGTGTATTCGAAGACCGCGGCCGAGGGCCCCGGTGCGCAGGGGATCGAGTAGTGGTATGAGAACCGGTCCCCAAACGAGCTCAGAACGTCGCTTTTCGAATCTGACATCACAGCGGCGGGGATGTCCGTCGGAAGAGCGCCCTGCATCCGGTAGAAAGGCCTCGCCTCCGAACCGAAGCCCAGGGTGAAACCGGCTGCAGGATTGGAGTAGTCGGGTCCCGGCCAGGTGAAGCTCTCGAACGGCAGCACCGCCTCGCCCTGGTAGCGGAAGAGGAGCTGGCCATTGGGGCCCGCATCGAAACCGGCCGGTCCCCGGAACTGGAACGACTGGAACGGGATCCGGCCCGCATTCTGTTCGAGGACCGCCAGCAGCAGGTCGGACGTCCAGAACGACCGCCAAAGCAGTCCCCCCACCAGACGTCCCGTTGCCAGGTCAAGCTCCCCCACGGGCATGTCGAAAGGATCATCCAGCACCGCCACCTCCTTGACCTCGTAAGTGAGCAGGGGGAAACGCAGGAACTCATCGTGACCGAGCAGCCCCAGGGAGAACCCACGAACCGGAAACTCCGGGGGCGGCAGCACGAATCCGGCCGGCGGCAGCGAATTGACCGAGACCGGGATGAAGTCGCCGTTACGCGGCCCGAACTGGACCTGGATGCGGCCCTGCATCTGGGAGCGGCCTCCCCCCGCGCCCCCCAGCCGGGAGCTGTTGAAGCTGAAATCGTCTCCCGTACTGGAGAACCGCGAATTCAGGGTGAATTCGAGCACCGTATTCTCGGGCACCTCCGGGCAGGCGTCGCCGCACGGCGTCCCGCCGGAGTTCTTGGTGGTAATCCGCAGATGGGGGTGCAGGCTCATGCCAGGAACCTGGATCGTCCCACAACTGACAAAGGGTCCACAGAACGGGAGGGGCAGACGGACGGGATCTCCCTCCACGTTGTTCCCCAGCGGCAGGAAGGTGCTCCCATAAAAAGTGAAATCCAGCAGGCCGTCCGGACGTTGCTCGAACACCGCCCGGGCGGTGCCGTAGGTTCCGGGGAATGAAAAAGGCGGAGGTTTCAGGCGCGGATTGGCTTCCGTCAGCCGCGAGTACCAGTCGTTGAAGAAGTTCACCGTGTAGTTCAGGTTGGTCACCTCGCCGGTCACCAGGTTCAGGTCGCCCGAGGAATATTCGCTCAAAGTGTCCAACACGACGTTGGAGGACACCGTCATCTGGTAAAGCTGCGGCGCCTGCATGAGGACGTCCTCACCGACCAGGTTGTTGGGATGGAAGATCTCAAAATGCGCGACGTTGTTGACCGGAGGATAGAACTGGATGGCAAGGATTCCGGTCAGGTGACTGTTCCAGAGGGCCAGCCCGCCGAACAGCAGGTTTCCGCACACTCCCAGCGGGTTGTCTTCGTCCTTCGGGCAGTCCACGATCCGGACCGCGTCTCCCATGTAACTGCCGGCCTGGTCGATATCGAGAATCTGGAAGTTTCCCGGCGGCAGCCGCAGGGGCTCGGGCAGCTCGCCGGAAGCGACGGCGGTCGATCCCATCCACAGCAGAATCAGAGACAGGAAAAGCGGGCTTTTCGGCGTCATACGCGCTACCTCGGTCACGGCGTGTCTCGGCGGGGCCCCCTGCGGGGCACGGCCGGCCGGTTTCCCCGCTGGATTCCGGGCCGGAAACGGACCGCCGGATCATCGCCGGTTACCGTCGCCAGATCGATGGTCGGGTAGGAAGTCCGGTAGTTTTGGTTGAGGAGCTGCAGGAGCTCATTGGCGATCAGAGCGTGAACCGTCGTGCCTGGATAATACCCGTTCAGGGAATAGAGGCCTCCCAGGTAGTCGGCGGTAAGCTGCCTCGCTCCCACCCACAGCCCTTCGTTCCGAAGGCGCTGGAAGAGCGCGTGGAGGTCGTAGACGAGGGCGCCGGACCGCTCGGCGACACTCCGAACCTCACGGTTCAGCTCGCCCACCCGAGCGCTGACGGCGGCACGCGTCGCTCCTCCCACCACCGAACCCGGGTAGCGGTCGGCGAGGTGCTCAAGGTCCGGGTCGTCGATTACCACGTCGCCCAGGGTGAAGTTGCCCAGCAGCATCAACCCCTGCGGGGTGATCAGGTCGTCCGGACGGAGGCGGTAGCGCTCGACCAGAGTGTCCGGTTCGGCCCCGACCAGCCGGGTGGCCGACGCCAGCGGGGTGAAAAACGCGGTGTCGAACGGATCCGGAATGGTCAGTACCAGCAGCTGCGGAAACGACTGTCCCAGTTCGGACAGCAGCCGCTCGAAGTCGCCGCGGAACGCGGCAGGGTCGGGAAGCAGGCTCGGATTGTCGAGTACCGCCGGTTCAAGGACGTCGAAGTAGCCCAGCTCGACCACCACCAAAGTGGGACGCAGCTTGACCGCATACTCCGCCTGGGTCCAAAGGGGCAGGTCCGCTCCGGCGATCAGGGCCGGATAGCCCAGGATGAAATTGACCACAGTCTGCCTGGAATCACGCTGCTGAACCAGCGGCGGACTCGGACGCAGGTTCAGGGAATCCGCCAGGCGCAGGCCGGGCACCGAGAGGTTAAACACAAAGAGGTAGGGAGGGAACGGCCGGCGAACCGATCCCTGCAGGATTCCCGGCAATCGCGGGGGCAGGGCGGGGAAGCCGGGAGCATTGCCGATACCGGGGGACTCGATCAGCGGCTGGGGAAAAAGCGCCTTCATCTGCCGGGCCATCTGGGCGGGGAAACTCTTCTCCTGATAGACCTCCCGAAGCGCTAAATCCGCCATCCCGGCCGCCAGACCTTCGCCGAGCACAATGAAGGTGGTTGTGTCCAGCCGCCGTTGGGCCGCGGCGGGGATGCAGAACAGGGCCAACACCAACAGCACCAGCGGCCGGCGAAATTGTCCGACACCGAGGGGATTGCCCGGGCTTGCCTTCATATCCAGGGGTTCCTCCAGTCGACTCCGGGGAGTTCCGGGGCACCCACCGACCGGGCGCGCAGCTCCGCTTCCTCCTGGGGGCCCACCGGTCCCTTGAAGCCCATGATGTCCCATCCGGTCCGCGGCGTGTTTCCCAACAGGTCCTGGTATTCGGCGCCAGGCGTCGCGCGGTGCCGGGGAAAGTTGAGGAAAAAGACCTGCTTTACTCCCAGCAGCATGAAGATGGCACCGAAGGAGAGGATGTCCTGCACCCCGTCGTACTCGAAGTTGCCCGACAGCACCTTGGACAGGTAGTCGGCGCGGGCGCGGGTCGACATTTCCAGGAATGTCGGACCGAAACGGATCTGGGGAGGGATCTCATTGAAGGCGTTGATGGCCTGCAGCAGGCCGTCAAAGGCGAGGTCGTTGCCCAGGCTGATCACCTGCCGGACGTAGGTGTCGAGTCCGTACTGCGTGATCTCGGGTTCGAAGGTGGCCCAGCCTGGATCCTGGTCCTCCGGGATCACCAGTCGGCCGAAGGCGCTGAACACCTGGAAGCCCCTCTCCAGCGGATCGGCGGTGCCGTCGCCGAACAGGCGGGGTCCGAAGCGGTCATAAACCGCCACGGCTCCCGCACCCCAGGCGACCCGGACAAAGAAGGCACGCCGGGTCAGCACCCTTTCCATTTCCACCAGGGACTCGCGAAGCCTATCCGACACCTGAAGGTCCTTTCTCAGCGGCGGCCCGTTCACTCTCGGCGCTTACCTCCGGACCGGCGCCCAACAACTGGGTATTGATGAAGTCCGCCGCCCGGCTGGCCACGGCCATGATCATGGCGTTGGGGTTGGAGCTGATGTGATGGGGAATCACGCTGGCGTCGCAGCACATAAGGTTGAGGACCTCCCAGGAGAGCAGGTTCGTGTCCACCACCGAATTCGAGGGATCGGCGCCGGCCCGGCACGTGCCCTGGGGATGCAGGGCCCCCGAAGTGGTGACGAAGAGGCTCACCTGCTGCTTGAGCACCGGCACCGGATCCTCCGGGTTGGGGAACGCGGTATAGGCCCCCATCCGACGGTAGATTTCCCAAACCTGCCTCAAAGCGGCCAGGAAATCGTTCATGGTCTTCGGTTCGAGCACCCCCGTGGGGGTGGTCACCGGGTAGTGGATTACCGGGTGGTCGACCCCGCCGCTGATGCGGCCGTGCGTGTCCGGCTTCATCTCGAAGATGAAGGCACCCGCCCGGCTGCGGAAGCGCCGCATGACGTCCTTGTAGGGCCGGCCGAACAGGCCGATCTTGAAAGCGGCGGCCACCCACGGCGTCGAGGCTGGGAAGCCCGCACTGGCATGGACGACGGCATCCAGCGGCTCGCCGTTCGCGTCCATGACGTGGTGGTAAAGATTCCACTGGTAGCCGCGGTCCGAGTTCCAGTCGTCCCCGGGCAACAGCACGTCGATGGGGACTCCGGGGTGTGCGCGCAGGTATTGACCCACGTTGGGGTTGAGCAGATGAAGGCCTGAATCGCGGAGGATGAGGGGCGTCCCGATGGCTCCGGCGGAGACAACCACCAGCTTTTCGGCATGTGCGGTGGTGACCACTCCGTGACGTTCGTACGTTACGCCGGTAGCCGTTCCGTCGGTGATCTCCACCCGGATCACCCGGGCATTGTCCCGCAGGGTCGCACCGGCGGCGACCGCCTTGGGTACCTGGGTGATCGCCGTACTCATCAGCGCGTCGTACTTGCAGGGCATCCCGGCATTGAGCCGATTGCCGCAAAAGATGCAACGGTGCCGGTTCGAGGCCTCTTCAAAGACAGGGATCCCCAGCGAAACGGCGATCTGTTCGTAGAGGACGCTGGCCTTGTTCCAGAAAGCCCGGGAGTCACGGTGCACGTGCAGGATCCGCTCGGCGCGCTGGAAGTGGGGTTCGAAGTCGGCCTTGGTCCAGCCCTGCACGCCGGTCTCTTCCTCGAAGCCCTCGAAGTCGACGATCCGCGGCCGCAGCCAGGCCCCGACGTTGATGGCGGATCCTCCCCCCACCAGCCTCGCTTCCCGTTGGGCGGTCGCAGAAAAGGGGTTGGACCGGTCCATGTACATGGGGTAGGTGAAGAAGAGGCTGCCGCGGTTGCTTGCCTTGTCCTCCGGCAGCCAGGTACCCAGGTTTACCTGGGTGGACAGGCGGCGCCGTTCGGGATCGCCGATCCCGGGAAGCGGTTCGCCCGGGAACCAGGGCCCCGCATCCAGGATCAGCACCGAGCCGTGGGCGGCGATCTCGCCGGCCAGGAAGCCTCCCGCTGAACCCGCTCCACAGATGATTACGTCAAAGCTCTCGGTCATGGTTCTCCTGGCCTACCTGATCAGCAGTTCCGCGGGGTTCGAAAGCTGGAAGGCAAAGCCGTTGGGAACGAAAGCATAGATGTCCTGGTGCATCGTGGCCGTGGATCCGCCGGCCGGAGTGATCTGAACCCGGCCGGAGAGGACCCAGAGATGGGTGCTCGCCCGAACCTGGAAAAGCGGGGTCCGCCTGCCCGGCCGGAGCCTCAGGATTCGAATCGTGACCCCCAGTTCGTCGTCGTTGTCCAGCAGTTTGACGTCGACGCCGTGCGGCCAGCCGCCGACCGGATCCTGACTCTTCATGGCCACCCAGGGAATGATGCCCACGAAACTGCCCCGTCCCAGCAGAAACTCGATGCCGTTCGAACCGGGGGGCACCACCGGGCTCACATAGTCCGGGGGTGCGAGCTTGGCGACCGGGAAAGTCGGGTGCGGAGTCCACATCAGGGTGACGCCGTCAAACAGGGGCTGGTTCGGCCCGAAGTCGACGAGCGCGGGGAAGGGGGCATAGAAGCCCACCGGGGTATCGACGGGGGGACCGTGCGGCGGAAACAGCCGCAGCAGTCCCTTGGCGATGAGGACCTTCACCGGTCCCTCCACATACTGGTAGGGACTCTGGATATCCGCCCGCTGGATGATCATGTTGAAGACGTCGCCGGGCTCCCAGTGCATCAGGCGGCGGGATTCTCCGGGAAAGTCCGGGCCGAACGGTTCGTCGGGGAGATCTCTCCAGTCCTTGATCTCGAAGCCGGCGGCCTGGTTGGTGGTGGTGCGGGGCACCACCTGGAAGGCGCGGTTCCCTTTGGCCGACACCACGAGGATTACGGCGTCGCCCTCGCGGCCGCCGAACTGGGCTTCGGCTGCACCGCAGCCCAGAACCAAAGTCAGGAACGGCACGATCCAAATTTTCACGCTGTCCTCACTGGCAGGAATGAAGAATTGCACCGAATTCTGTCACATCCCTCTGGCCGAGTCTACGGAAAAACCAAAAAACTCTCGGCGCAAGGTTGGGTAGCTTGTACCATTAATCGTTGTTATTGACATTTAATTATGTCAATGATACTTTCCTGCCCATGCAGCCGCTCGAAGCGTTGCGACACTCCCGCTGGTCGATCGAGGAATTCGTCGAGGTCGTCAACCGCCACCTGGAGCAGATTCCGCTGCTCGACACCGGCCGGGCCAGTGTGCAGCAGGCGGTAAACGCCCGCCTGGTCCGTCATTACACCGGAGCCGGATTGCTGGATCGTCCGGATCGCGAAGGCAAGGAAGCCCGCTACGGTTTCCGGCACCTGCTCCAGATGCTGGTGCTGCGGCGTCTGCTGAGGGAGGGCTTGACGGCCCAGGCGATCCGCGGCGTCACCCGGAGTCGCAGCGACCAGGAACTGGAAGCCTTTCTGGCGGGAGGGACCCGGCTGACGGTGGAGCCCGCCAACCCTGCGCTGGCTTTCCTGGAGCAGATCCGGGAACGGACCCTCCAACGCATGGAAGGGGAGCCGGTGCTGGGGGCAGCCACGGTCCTGTACGACAAAGCAGCCCCGGGAGATTCCCCAAACCGCCACCGGCCGCGCTCCGCCAGGCTTGAGTCCTGGCGCCGCATTCCCCTGCTGGAGGGGCTCGAACTGCACATCCGCAACGACTTTGAGTGGCCCGAACAACCCCGGGCGCGGGCCCACTTGACCCGCATCCTGGTCGAGGTTCTGGAGAACCTCGCCCGTCAGGAAAGGAGTTGACAGCGATGAATCCTCAAGTTGAACTCATCCCCCTGCGGCCCGCAGTGGCCGCCGACCGCGCGACCAACCTGGATCTGCTGGTCCGGATCACTCCTCCGCAGCCGGACAGTCCCGCCGACCGGCCGCCGCTCAATCTGGGGCTGGTGATCGACCGGTCCGGTTCGATGGAGGGCGTGAAACTGCAGCGCGCGCAGCAGGCCGCCGCCTTTGTGGTGGAGGGGCTGCGGCCGACCGACCGGGTGGCGGTCACGGTGTTCGACGACGTGGTACGCAGCGTGGTGCCCAGCCGGCCTGCCGAAGACCGGGCCTCGATCCTGGCCGAGATCGGACGTCTTCGGTCCGGCAGGACCACGGCGCTGCATGCCGGGTGGGTGGAGGGCGCCACCCAGGTCAGCCGTCACCTCGATCCCCGCTGTCTGAACCGGGTGATCCTGCTTTCGGATGGTTTGGCCAACGTGGGTGAGACCAACCCGGACCGGATCGCCTCGGACGTCCGCGGCCTGGTGGCCCGGGGGGTCAGCACCTCGGCGCTGGGCATCGGCGACGATTATGACGAGAACCTGCTGGAGGCCATGGCGCGGGCAGGCGACGGGAACTTCTGTCACATCGAGCATCCTGACCAGTTGCCCGGTTTCTTTGCCGCCGAACTGCAGGGACTGGAAGCCACCTTCGGAATTCGGGTCAGTCTCGGGATCGAGCCCGCTCCGGGAGTCAGGGTGGTCGACGTGCTGAACGATCTGGACCGCACCCCGTTCGGGCGCCTGAGGCTGGGCAACCTGGTGCGGGGGATGTCCCAGATGGTGGCTGTCCGCTTCAGGGTACCCCCTCAGCAGGAGCAAGGTGAGCTGGTCCGATTTCGGCTCGCATGGGACGAACCGGTCTCCGGCGGCCGGCAAACGGTTTACGCAGCCCTGCGACTGGCGGTCATCCCCGGTGCGGTGCTGGAAGAACTCCCCGAGGATCCGGTTGCCCAGCGGCAGTTTGCGTTGCTGGAGTCGGCACGGGCCCGGCTGGATGCGATCCGCTCCATCGACCGGGGCGACATCGGCGAGGCCCAAGTCCTCCTGGATGCTGTCGTCTGTCGTATGCGCCACGTTCCTGACTCTCAGGCGGAAGTGGGAAGGCTCCGCGAGCTGCAGGGGGACCTGGCGGCGGGCCGCACCGCCGCGGCCCGCAAGAAGGCGCTTTACCAGCGGGTCCGCCGCCAGTACAGCCGGGAAGAATGATCCACCGGGAACCGGCGGCCGCCGGCCCATCCTGTGCACCGCGTTCCTCCTCCGCCCCAGCCGCGGTTGAAAATTCGTGAATCAAGGTTCAGAATATGACGGAGCGTTCACTGCCGGTCGCCTCCGGCACGGCGACCGGCAGTGAACGGGACGGCCGCTTCGCCGGCCCCGCCGGGGTCTCCTCCCCGGTCAACGAGGGGCGGTGGATCTGACGTTCGCGCGATGGAGGAGTACTTTATGCTGCAGTGGAGTACGCCGCGGCGGCCGCTGTGCCGTCAAGTCTCGCCGGCTGTGGGATTCCTGATCCTGTGTGGTTGGGTGGCCGCCTGCGGCGGCCCGCCCGCCGCCCAGCCGACACCCCCGACCCCCGAGGTCACCGTGATTACCGTGGCTGCCCGCCCCCTCGCCCTATCCGTGGAGCTGCCGGGGCGTACCGCACCGGTCCGCATGGCCGAGATCCGTCCCCAGGTGAGCGGGCTGTTGCTCAAGCGCCATTTTGAAGAGGGCTCCGACGTCCGGGCCGGCCAGCTTCTCTACCAGATCGACCCCCGCCCGTACGAAGCGGCCGTCCAACAGGCCCGAGCCTCGCTGGCCGCCGCCCAAACCAACGCCGACCGCGCACGGGCTGCGGTGGCAGCCGGCGAGGCCAACGTCGAACGCCAGCGCGCGACACTGAAGCTGGCCCGGGAGAACCGGCAGCGTTTCGAGGCGTCGTACCAGGAAAGGGCGGTCTCCGCCAGCCAGCGCGACGAGGCCGTCACCAGCGAACAGGTAGCCGAGGCCACCCTGCGGGCCGCCGAAGCCCAAGTGGAAAGCGACCGCCGCGCGGTGGCGGCCGCCGAGGCCGCCATCGAGCAGGCCAAAGCCGCCCTGCAGGCGGCGGAAATCAACCTGGCCTACACCAGGATCACCGCGCCTATTGACGGTCGGATCGGCCGTTCCTACGCCACCGAAGGTGCCATGCTCACGGCTTACCAGCCCGCCGCCATGGCTGTCATCCAGCAGTTGGATCCCATCTATGTGGACGTCGTACAGTCCACCGCCGAACTGCTCCGGCTCCGGGAGCGGCTGGAACGGGGGATCCTGCATCCCGACGAAAACCGGCAGCGCAAGGCCAGGCTCTATCTCGAAAATGGAACCCTTTATCCGCTGGAGGGGGTCTTCCAGTTCCGGGACGTGTCGGTCGATCCGACCGCCGGGACCGTCGTTCTGCGGATGGTGTTCCCGAACCCCGACCGGCTGCTGCTGCCCGACATGTTTGTGCGGGCAGTCCTGCAGGAGGGCACCAACCCTCGGGCCATTCTGGTTCCCCAGCAGGCAGTCCGGCGGGACGTGAAGGGGCAGGCCTATGTGCTGGTGGTGGACTCGGAGGAGACCCTTCAGGTCCGGCCGCTGAGCCTGGATCGCACCGTTGACGACCAGTGGCTGGTCTCTTCGGGCCTCGATCCCGGGGAGCGGGTGGTGATGGAGGGGCTGCAGTTTGTTCGGCCCGGCATGAAGGTGCGGGCTGTCCCGTTCCAGGCGCCGGCCCCTGGAACGCAGGCGGAATCTGCAGGTCAGGCCGTTCCCGATCCTGCTCAAGCCGACTGAGGAAGCCGCCATGCTCTCACGATTCTTCCTTGAGCGACCGGTTTTCGCGTGGGTGATCGCCATTGTCATGATGGCGGCGGGGGTGCTGGCCATCTTCAACATGCCCGTCTCCCAATACCCCAACATCGCTCCGCCCTCCATCTACATCATCGCCATCTATCCCGGCGGATCGGCGGAAACCGTGGAAGCCACCGTCACCCAGATCATCGAGCAGAAGCTGACCGGGCTCGACAACCTGCTCTATGTGTCGGCCACCAGCGATTCGTCCGGAATGGCGAGACTCGAGCTGACGTTCGCTCCCGGCACCGACCCCGATCTGGCGTGGGCCAAGGTGCAGAACAAGTTGCAGCTTGCACTGCCCAGTCTCCCGGAGGCGGTGACCCGTACCGGGATCACGGTGGGAAAGGCGACCCGGAATTTCCTCCTGATTGTGGGTCTGGTCTCGGAAGACGGGCGGCTGACCCGCGAAGACCTCATGGATTACGCCTTCTCCAACCTGGAGAAGGTCATTGCCCGGCTGCCGGGTGTCGGCGAGGTGGAGATCTTCGGATCCCAGTACGCCATGCGGGTCTGGCTTGATCCGGACAAGCTCACCAACTATGCCCTCACCGTGGCGGACGTGGTGGCGGCATTGCGGGCTTACAACGTCGAGGTATCGGCCG
>FWPU01003725.1_pt1 | contig 37451 bp, 36 predicted proteins | sample 2228361 | NCBI WGS metagenome assembly FWPU01 (sample SAMEA103939777, study PRJEB20133) | metagenome
CTTAAAACATATTCAATATATTTCTGAGACGATACAATACGAAGTAAAATATAATTTGCTATCATTAATAATTTAAAATCAGCGCAATTTCCTCCATAGATGAATTTCTCAAATAATTACCTTCTCTCCCGATTTAAGAAGTATAGTATTGTAAATTAAGGAGAAAGCAAGTTAAATACTCCTCCAAACTCGTAGGGCAAGCTCTTGTGGCTTGCGGAATGCGGCAAGGGATAAACCCTTGCCCTACGTTTTAAATTTTGAGGGGCAAACGCTCGGCTACCAACTTACTTCCTCCATTTGAGTAAATGAGGCTCAAGAACTTAAGGAAAATTTATAGAACCGAATTTAATCTTATAGCATCAAAATACATGAGGATGAAAATAGCGGAAAGCAATGCGCTTATGAAATGGCGCATAATGACAAAAGAGAACGCTTAGCATATAATTATTAAAAACCAGGGGGTTAAAAATGTATAAGAAATCGGCAATAATTATCAGCTTGCTCCTTTTATTAGCAAGCTGTGCAGCTGTGGATCAGATTGAAATAAAGGAACAAAAATATGGGAAATCTATTCCCATAATCAATGAATCCTTTGCTTCCCAACAAATTAAGCCAGGTGATACTTGGAAAGTTTATTTAAAAGCTCATGATCCAGATGGAGATATGAAAAATATTATTTGCGTAATTGATCAAGCGGGCAAAGGGGTTTATCCCGTTAGCTATACAAAAATTCGGGAGGAAAATAGAAAAGAATTTTCGGGATTCATTTATTTATATACAGCCGGCATTCAGGGATTAAATTATGTACCACTCACTTTGACTGTCCAAATCGAAGATAGAGCCGGACATTTCAGTCAGCCAGTAAATTTTCCCTTATTCTTCAATAATAAATCCAGCCAGGAAAAGCCTACCTCTGGAGTTTTTCAAGAAAAAGAATTAGGGCCTATTATGATTAATTTAAGGCCTCTTGCGGAAGATGGGGATAAGGTGGAGTTTGATAAATAGATAAGAAAATCTTCCCCTCACCTCCTCTCCCCAGAGGGGAGAGGATTTAGGTGAGTGGAAAGTTTGAATCACGACCTTCTTAGAATACGTACTTCAGGCAGGTCAGGAAGTTCCAAGCATTGTCCGGATTCTTGGTGGCTGATTTGTAAACATCGCCCGGGAAGAAGTAGCCGAAGCCCACGTTATAAACTAGAGGTTTGTAGATCTTGATTTTAGCTATAACATTTAACTCCTGGCCAACATAAGACTCATCTTTTACCCCGGTCCCCGTGCTGTTAAACGCCCCGGTATCTCCTTTTGAAGTATCGCCAATATACATGTAGTTGAAGAGCAGATTCAACCAGGGTAGAGGAGCATATTCAAAGTTCGCCCGGGCATACCAGAAGCCGGTGAAATTCAGCTGTTTCTGGTAATAGTACATAAAATCACCATTGTAGAAGTAGAATACACTGCGGTCATTGCCGAATCCCCACTGGACTTCGGATGTTGTTGGGAGGGTATATCTTTCAACTTTGTTTGCTGTCCCTGTATCTTCACCAGTTGAATAATAACCTTCAAGGGCAGCAAACATGCCAGGACCGATCTGGTATCTGGCCAGCAATTCAGCAGCCCATCCTGCATAATCTACATCATCAGTAGCCACATTATCTTTTTTCCCGCCTATATAAACGAACTGACCGCTCAATGCCAGGTTGCCCAGTTTGTATGCACCACCTACGCCAAGCCACCAGGGATGGTCCGAATAAGCAGCGCTGCTCAGGTCGTTCTTATAGATGAAGTAAGCATAGACATTGAAGAGCTTCTGAGCAAGCTGGTATTGCAATCCATAAGAATCATTAACCTGATAAGTGGTATAGGAAGTATCTTTCTCTCTCCACCAGTAGGCCATAACCTTATGGGGCGCAAAGTTCGCAGTCACAATCAAACCAGGAGCATCTTTAGACATAAACATGCGGCCGCCAATACCATAGAACTGAACACCAGCAGATACTGAAACTGGCGTATTGGGAATAACGAAATCCAAATAGGCGTGCTTCAACTCCAGCTGAACCTGGTCTGCGCCGTATACTCCCATTCGCCCACTTGGGTTTGCAGCGGTCGTTTCCGTATTTGTCCAAGCAGTTTCACCCCAGTTGGAGCTATCTGCTTCAAACCCCATCACGGCACGCACTGTTTTGGGATCACCGTACTGCAGGTAGAAACGATAACGCTGGCTGATTCTTTTGTAATTTAAGTCCTGATCATAAGGCAGCCCTATATTAAAATCCTGCTTGCTAATCCACCCAGTAGCAATTTCCATATGGCCCCAAGATTTAAACTGGGCCGGAGCTGGTGAGGTCATGGCTAAAACCAAAACCATTGCCCCAATTAAAAGTAAAAACTTCTTCATTCTTTTTCCTCCTTTCGCTTGATTCTAAAATTTCTTAAATTTTAAAACTAATTCCTCCCTATTTCCCCTTCCTGAACTCTCCTCCTTCTCACCCCCTTCCTTTGGGATTTGTACAAAGAATTTTAAATTTCTTTGTCTCAAAATACTTATCTTCCAAAAATTTGTCAACAAAAAAATTAATTATACGCGGCTAACTTTTCTATCCCGCGCCTCATTAATTCCCGCCTTCCCAGCGAGTTAACAAAAGCACACTATTCTTTTCTAAGGATAAAATCGATTCTCGCGGCAAATTGACCGCTACGATCAATTCTTTCTTTTGATCCCCATCTAAATCCTGAATCTGAAAATCGGCTAAGTACCCTGATATTTCCCGCGACTTCCAATTTTCCATAAACATAGCCCCAGTCCAAATCATGCTCTGCACTTCACCCTTATTAAAATATTTTTGCCTTTTAAAGAAATCACCGATGGGAGAAATATTGCGAATAACAATGATTTCTTCTCCTCGAGAAATAAGCCGCACATTGACGAAAGCAAATTCATCACCTTCATAAGGTCCTGTTCCCGGGGTAAGTGATTTTACCTGCAAGGAATTTTCCGATCCGTATATCTCTCTGCTTCGCCATACTACTTTCCCTTGAGCATTCATTATCTTCATCCTGAAGTCAGAATCCAGAAAAACAAAGTCCATTTTATTATTGTGTTTAAAAGGAGAAAAACTATATATCGGTACCCCCTTGGGAATTTGAGCTCGGCTTATTTCTTTTACCGTTTTATCCTTCCAGCCCAACTCGTAAATAGGACCTTCCCAGGCAGCTTGTTGTCTTTTCCCTTGCCCCAGAAGTATCTTCCCTTTTTCGCCCCACTCCACTACTCTTAAAAACCAATCCAAATTCTCCGCCACTTTGCGGTAAGCCCCGTCTTTAAAAGCTACGGCAAAGGAAGCTAAACGGTCATCTTGAATATTAGTTACAAAAATTTCTGCTTTCCCATCTTTATCAATATCCGCCGCATCCACGGCTAAATATTTATCTGCCGTTCGGCCGTTAAATTTCCATAACAGTTTGAATTCGCCTGTCTCCCATCTGTAAATATATAAATTGCGCTCTTCAATTAAGGCCACTTCATTTCGCCCATCGCCATCAAAGTCATCAATGGCCACTCCTTTAATTTGAAAGGGAAAAGATTGGCTCTGCCAGAACTCTCCTCCAGCAGTGCTTCTTACAGGTGCTTGAGGCTTAATAGGCGCTGTTGGAATCGGTATAGCTGTCAATTCTTTCTCTCTTGCTGCCTCTCTTGTTGCCGGCGCTGGTTTTTCGGCAGGCGTTGTTTTTAAAGGATAACCAAGGATCTTCTCATTAATGCTTAACGCTAACTCATCAACTCGTGCCACTATTTCTTCCATTTTCTTGGCCTGCACATAGACTGGACTTGGCGTTTTTTCTTCTTTAATGGGCACAAGCTTCAAATCCAAACTGGCGCTATCTCCCAGTTTGGTCAGACTGCCAAAGACTACATAATCAACGCCCAATATTTGCCCGATTTTTTTAGCGTTTTCTGTCTCTATTTCTCCTGATATTTGGGAGAGAGTTTTTTTTACCAGGCTTTTTTCCACCACTGCAATCTTTCCCTCAAGGGCCACTCGCGAAGAGAGCATATCCCAAAGCCCTGCTTTCATATAATCGAGGTTCTCAGGGCTATGAATCGTTACGGGCAGAATGGCTACTTTAAAAGAGCGCTTTTCTGGAGCAGCTTCTTTCTGAGCCGAACTTGATAGCCCCGCTGTAAAAAAAAGGGCTATCATTAAAAATATTAATATTTTCAAAGAGCTTGATCTTCTCCGGGGAGAAGAAAAAATTTTTTTAATAAGTATTGCGAAAATTACCTTTTTTATAAGCAATCTTGACTCACTTTCAAAAATTTTAGCAATTTTAGTGCCGCGATTTGGGCTAATTGAGCGTTTGGGAAAGCCACCTTTTTATGATCCATTTCCAAAATGGCCCCAAATTATAACATCTTGAAATTATAGAATAAATTTTTAAATTTTTATAGATTAGAACTTCAAAATATTTAAATCACTCTGGGCAAATAAAATTTCTTCCAGCAACTTTAATAATTTACTTTAAATTGGCCATTAATTTTTGTATTAAAAAGACCACAACAATCCTGCAACCATTGTCATTTATGCAACAAAAACCATTAATCGGCGCCAAAACTGCCCTACGCTCCAACTCTGCTCTAATTTCCCTTATTATATGAATAATTTAAGTGGCCTTAGGGCATTTTAAATTCTTTCCCCGGAAGACGGATGCTTAAAACAGGACAAGGGGCTTTACGCACAATTTTTTCGGCCGTACTCCCAAATAAAACATGGTCAATACCTGTTCTTCCATGGGTTCCTACAACTATTAAATCAACTTCCTTTTCTTTGGCCGTGCGGATTATTTCCATAAAGGGAATTCCGTGAAGGATAATAGTTTCATAATTGGCAAATTCTTTAAGCCCTTCTTCACAGAATTTTTCCATCTCTCTTCTCACGGCCTCTGCTAAGTTGCGGTTATATTTATCCAGAGCATCGAAGGCAATTTCCGCATAGAGATCAAAAGGGTAGGTAGCTTGTTGAATCACATGGATGATGTAGAGTTTAGATGCAAATTTTTGCGCAAGGGAAATAGCATAAGTTAAGGCCCACTTTGAATTCTCTGAAAAATCAGTGGCCAAAAGAATATTTTTGAAATCGGCCATAAAGCTTCCTTTTCTGCCGCTAAAAAGCCACTTAATGAGTTAATGAGATTTTTATTTAGCAGGCTTTATTATGTTAATCACTCTATATGAAATGTCAAGATGAAAATCTCTTATGGAGGGGAACCAATATTCTCAAAGTAGCCACGGAGGCCATCAAATACTTCTGCTTTTGTCCGCCATTTAGCCAACTCAACCCGGAAAGACTTATTTCCCGGCAAGCCTCTTGTATACCAAATGAGATGTTTACGAAACTCTTTTACCCCTTGGGCCTCTCCCCGCCAGTCAACTAACATCTGGAGATGACATTTTATAATGTTTTCCCTTTCTGCTAAAGAAGGATCCGGAGCATTCTCTCCTTTGGCTAAGATCAAGATCTTTTGGAAAATCCAGGGATTCCCCAATGCTCCCCGCCCAATCATCGCCCCTGCGCATCTTGTTTCTTTAAATAATTTTATAACGTCCTGGGGGGACAATAAATCACCATTCCCGATGACCGGAATGCTAACCCGGGTTTGTGCCTCCCCAATTGCTGTCCAGTCGGCCTTAATATTATATCCCTGAGAACGAGTGCGGCCATGGATGATCAAGCAATCAGCGCCCTCTTCTTCGACAATCTTAGCCACCTCTAAATAATTCTTATTCTTCTCATCCCAGCCTAAGCGGATTTTGACCGTCAACGGAATGGAGATTGCCTTGCGGACGGCATGCAAAATTTGCTTAGCCAAGGAGAGGTCTTTTAATAATGCTGCCCCGCCCCCGGCTTGGACTACCTTTTTCACCGGGCAACCCATATTAATATTCAAAACATCGACGCCTCTGGCAACCAGGATCTTGGCTGCGGTAGCCATTACCTCTGGAAGGGAACCGAAAATCTGAACCCCCCAAGGTTTATCTTCAGGACATGTTTTTAAGAACCTTTCGCTTTTTTGCGGTTGGCGGAGAAGGCCCTCAGCGCTAATCATTTCTGAAAAAGCTAAAGCACACCCGTACTTTCGGACCAAAAGCCTAAAAGGAAGGTTGGAGATGCCGGCCATGGGAGCTTGCAGCAAGGGGTTGGGCAAAAGGAGTGGCCCAATCTGTAATCTGGGCAATAGCTCAGTAGGCAAGGGAAACCATTCCCCCAATAAAAATAGGGACGACTGACGAAACATCAACCTGAGCGCAAAGGCGCACGTCTTCCTGTAAACCTAATCCGATTAAATAGCGTCCCCATTCGCAGGAAGAAAGAATCCCGTAAAGATCTTTCTCCAAGTGGGCATATAAGATCTTGGCCATCAAAGCGGCGTCGGTCAAAGAAACCTCTTTATTTACTTCATTTACTTCCATTAGCTTTTTTATTAAAGCACCTGCGCAGAGTGTATCTTCTAAACAAAATAAATCTTTCTCCCCGGCGCAAGCGAGAAGCACATCCCGATTAGCCGCTATTAGAGCAGCCCTTACAGCTGAAATATTTAAAAATGCGCCAATGAAAACCTTGGCCGCTTTGCGCGCAGCAAGTAAGGCTCTGGTGCCATTGGTAGTAGTCATCACAATAATTTTATCTTTGACCTTTGCGGGAATATAGTCTCGCGGAGAATTCCCTAAATGAAAACCTGCTAAGGGCATTGCTCGCCTTTCACCCCCCAAGAGGAAATTAGAATCGCTGTGCTCTGCGGCCAATTTTTTAGCCTCTTCTACTGTAGCCACGGGGATAAACGCTTTACATCCATTTTCGAAAGCGATGACCATCGTAGAGGTAGCCCGCAAAACGTCGATGACGACCACGGCCTTCTCGGTCATCTCTTTTTTTTTCATCTCCCAAGGCGTAAAGGCCACATCTATTAGCATGAAAACATCTTCACCTTCCTTTCCCAATTGCTTAATTAACCTCTGCCCAATTCTTTCCTTGGCTTATCTTTACTTTGAGGGGAACAGAAAGCTCCATTACTTCTTCCATTTCTTTTTTGACTATCTTTTTTACTTCAGTAATTTCTTCTTCGGGTACTTCGAATAAAAGCTCGTCGTGAATCTGCAAGATAAGCTTGGGGGGCCTTTCCCATTCTTTAAAGTGCTGGGAAATTTTGATCATAGCTAATTTGATCAAATCTGCGGCCGTCCCTTGGATGGGAGCATTAACGGCCATCCTTTCCGCCAACTGACGCACGCTACGGTTTTTACTCGCTATATCTGGAATATACCTTCGCCGATTTAAAAGCGTGGCGACAAAACCATTTTTTCTGGCCAATTCTAAAGCCTGGTCAATATATTCTCGGACACCCTGATATTTCTGAAAATAATTATCTATATAGGCCTGGGCTACGGCAGGAGAAACGCCCAATTCCCGGGAAAGGCCAAAAGCGCTCATCCCATAAATTATTCCAAAATTAATCACTTTGGCTAAGCGCCGCATCTCCGCCGTTACTAAAAGGGGGGAAATTTGGAAAATTTCAGCAGCTGTCGCCCTATGGACATCTTCATCGCGGTCAAAAGTGGCCTTCAATAAAGGATCACCAGAAAGATGAGCTAAGATCCGCAACTCTATTTGGGAGTAATCCGCTGTCAGGAATAAAAATCCCTGCGCCGGAATGAAAGCTTCGCGAATTCTTCTCCCCTCCGGAGCCCGAATGGGAATATTTTGCAAATTGGGATCACTACTGGAAAGCCGACCCGTCGCTGTAACTGTCTGATGAAAAGAGGTGTGCAAACGCCCGGTAAACGGATTAACTAATTGCGGTAAGGCATCTATATAAGTTGATTTTAATTTAGCTAAACTGCGGTAGGCGAGGACTTTGGCCGGCAAAAGATGATCCTGAGCCAACTGCGTAAGGACCTCTACATCAGTAGCGTAACCCGTTTTAGTACGTCTTGCCCCGGGCAACTTAAGTTTTTCAAAGAGGATTTTCCCTAACTGTTGAGGGGAATTTACGTTAAAAATTTCACCCGCTAAACCATATATTTCTTGAGAAATTTTCTCTAATTCCAGGTTAAATTCTTGGGAAAGCTTCTGTAAATGATGGAGATCAATCTTTATGCCAGCCCTCTCCATTTGCGCCAAGACCTCGATTAAGGGAAGCTCTATATGTTCATAAAGATTTGCTAAACCCTCTGATTTAATCTTATCTAAGAGCACATTAGCCAAAGCCATAATTATATCCACTTTGGTGCAGGCCCAGCGCGCCGCTTCTTCTAGCGGCACTTGATCAAAAGAGAGGGCTTTCGCTCCATTGCCTACTATTTCTTGCAGAGTTCTTATATTTTGATCTAAATATTCCTTGGCTAATTCTTCTAAAGAATGGCGGTGCCTAGAAGGATTTAGTAAGTAAGAAGCGATCATTAAATCACCACCGATTCCCTGAAGGTGGATGCCCGCTTGCCCTAAAAGGATATAATCATTTTTAAGATTATGCCCCAATTTCTTTAATTGCTCATCTTCCAGAATGGGTCCTAAAATATTTAAGACCTCGCCGCGCGAAAGTTGCCTGGGCACTCCGGGGTAGGTATGACCAAGAGGAATGTAAAACGCTTCGCCGGCCTTAAAAGAGAAAGAAAGGCCAACCATCGCCGCAGAAATCGGTTGCGCGTGGGTGGCTTGGACAGCCAAAGAAAATATCCCTGCCTTCCTTAGTCTCCCGCTCAATTCTATTAGCTTCTCTCTTTCCGTAATTAAAAAATAATCTCCGGCCCTTTTTTCTACCTCTACCGACAAGGAGAACTCTTTTAATAACTTGGTAAATTCTAATTCTTTAAATAACTGCTGCAATTTATAAAGATCAGGAGAAGATTTTTGCAAATCTTTTAGCTCCCAACTGACGGGTGCCTCCCAATTTAAAGTAGCTAATTCCTTACTAAAGAGTGCCTGCGCCGAGTAAGATTGCAAATTGGCTTTAAGCTTTGGATGCTCAACTTTTTCTAAATTTTTTAGAAGTTCTTCAATAGATCCGAATCTACGAATAAGTTGTGCTGCCGTTTTTTTGCCAATGCCCGGGATGCCGGGGATATTGTCCGAAGTGTCGCCACAAAGACCCATCAAGTCTGGAACTTTTTCGGGGGGCACCCCAAAATATTCCTCTACTTCTTTAATCTGGTACCTTTTATCCTTCATGGGATCATACATGGTGATCCGGGAGGAGACAAGTTGCATCAAATCTTTATCCCCAGAGATAATCATTATCTTTCCTTGAGCCCACTTCTTAACCAGGGCCCCAATTAAATCATCAGCTTCATAACCCTGTTCTTCCAGAAGAGCAATGCCCAAAGCCTTCGTAATTTCTTTGATGTAAGGGATTTGAGCGCGCAGATCTTCTGGCATAACAGGGCGATTAGCTTTATAATCGGCGAAAGTTTCATGGCGAAAAGTAGGCCCTGGAGTGTCAAAAGCTACGGCGATTAATTCTGGATTATACTGGCGTATAACTTTGAGCAGCATGTTTATGAATCCATAAATGGCATTGGTAGGGAAGCCTTTAGAATTAGCCAAGCGCGGTAGGGCAAAAAAAGCGCGATAGATATAAGAACTACCATCTATTATAAAAAGCGGGGGAGTTTCAGTAGAAGTGTTTCTTGGCATAAATTTAGTATGCCATAGATAAAGAAACTTAGGCAATATACAAAAGTTCCTTGCCCTCCTTCACTTAGGTAACCAAATCCCAGGCAGCATAGGAAGGCAGGAAGTTCTGGCGGGATTCAAATATATCCATAGGCTTCCCAACCTCCATCGATATTAATTATGGAGCCGGTCATGAAACTTGCCTCATCACTGGCCAAATAAACCGCTAAGGCCAAAATATCTTCCACCTCTCCAATGCGCCCCACAGGAGTCCTCTTCTCTATAGCCCCTACGGGGAGTAGGCCCTTGTCGATCAAGCCCTGAACTAATTCGGTGCGAATATAACCAGGAGCAATAGCATTAACGCGAATATTTTTCTTAGCCCATTCCACCGCCAGGACTTTAGTAAGCATATTGCAAGCAGCTTTACTGGCACAATAAGCAGCCCGCCCCGGAGCAGCTACTAAGCCATAAACTGAGGTTATGTTAATTATACATCCGCCTCCCTGGGCCATCATCTTTCGCGCAGCACATTGACAACCATAAAAGACCCCCGTGAGATCTGTATCCAAAGCCCGCTGCCACTCCAGGGGAGAAAGTTCTTCTGCAGGAGCAACCATGGCGATGCCTGCATTATTCACCAAGATGTTAAGCTGCCCAAAATGTTCTACAGTCTTTTCGACCATTTGCGCCACGCTGGTGTATTGAGAAACATCTACTTCTAAGGCCAAAGCTCGGCCTCCACCTTCATTAATCTGCTGGGCTATAGGCATTAAGAGATTGAGCGATCTACTGGCTAAGACTACGGCCGCTCCTTCTTGGGCGTAACGAAGGGCGATGCCCTTGCCAATTCCCCGACTTGCCCCAGTAACGATAGACACCTTTCCTTCAAGTTTCATAGCTTACCTATCCTTCTTTTAAAAAGCTTTTTGTTAAAATAACTTCTCCCCTTCTCTCAGTTGCCACCTAATCCTCAGTCATTGAAAAAAATTTTTCATTTTTAAAAACAGGCAGGCTTCTCTATGTTTCTTCTGGAGCCAATATTTTTTGCAAAACATCTTCCTTAGGCCGCGGTGCTTCTTCGGCAAGATAAAGCATAACTCCTCCCCTCACCGGGCGGATGATGATCTTTCCTTCCTCAGCCATTCTTTTGGTAACCTCCACTGGACTCTTGCCAAAATGGGCTTTGAAAGCTTGATTGAATCCGCTATAAACGCTATGAATACCCAAGTAAGGTGGTTTGCGCAATCGTTTAATGGCTCGCCGAACAAACTCTTCTTCACTAATCGGCAATTGGTTATTTTCCATCTTCTTCTCCTCCTTTTCCCATCTTGCTAATTAAGCTATTCTTTACGCCTCCTTTTTATTTTTTAATTCTCTTTCTTTCATCCATGATACTCCCCACTTCTTTCCACTTCCCATTAGCGTAGATAATAAAAACATCACCCAAGGCCGTATCAATAATCCAGGCTGAATTACTATCACAACCAGCAATTTGGTATCGTCCCCCCTGCTGCGCCATTTGAGGGACTAACTGTCCGCCAAATGCCTTAGGCAAATTTAACCATATGATTAGCGACCCGGCTAAGAAGCTTATTATCAAGGCGGCTATTAATATTAAAATTTTCCCTCTCAAGGCCATTATTTCCTGCATAAGCTCCCTCCTTAAAATAACAAAATTAAAAATTAAATTTAATACATACTCCCTTAAGCATAAAAGGCCATGCTGGCAAAGGTAACCACTGATTTGGTCGCCGCGTCATAAGCTTGGCTATATTTGAGGATATCTCCTTTGCACGTTCGATTCTGTAACAGATAAAGCAAAGTATAAATAGCCGGCAAGCCGCAGATGCGCCGTCGGTCCCTTTCTTGTTTAATCATTTGGTAAAATCCTTCCGCATTCACTTCTTCCGCAAATTTTAATAGTTGCCAATCTTCTGCTCGCAAAGATTCTAAAGAAAAACGATTTGGTTCCTCAGCATCGCCAAAACGCAGTCCCAAATGAGCTAAATCGGCACTGGCCAGCAAACAAATCCTTTCCCCTTCTTGAGTTCTTTGCAAAATTACCGCCATTAGGCCTTCTAAAAAATTTCTTATACAGTCAATATCTTGCGGGCTTTTCCCTTCCGCAACTGCTTCGTGAAAAGAACCGCAGAGGACTGGGAGAATTTTAAAGGAAGAACGATTCAGCCTCAAGGAAGTCAAAAAAATTAATTGTAACTCAATAGAATGTTCAGCCTTGTGGACAAATTCATCGGCATAAGGGTCAAAAGCCAATTTAGCCTCTAACTCGGAAATAAACCTGCGATCGGTTTCCACCAATCCCCCTAATGTTTCGAAATCCTTGCGCGTTAAGACATAAGGGTTTTTAGTGGGGGCATGGGCTATCCCTAAGATGATATAGAGATCAGCGGCAGGAGATTCAAAGAGAGCTTTATGGGCAAAGGCATAACAATGACCTCCCCGCCGGTAGTCAATATGCGGAGCGATAATTCCCATTAAATCATGAGTGGAAGACAAAGTTTCTGGAAACCCTGGACCATCCGGGGGATGAAAAAAAGAGTTTATCATATTCTTTACTTCTTCTTGATCATGTGCATAAGCTTCGCCTCGCAAAGCGAGGGCCCGCCAAGGGGCATTTTTAAAATCGGCGATAATCCTTTTTTCCTCATTCCAGAACCGCTCGCTTTCCAGTAGATAGTGTTCCTCCAATTGTTCGATAAGTTCATATATTTTTTCCCGGTAAATAAGCTCCCCGAAATGCCGCATAAATTCTACTTGAATGTCGGTGATGGAGTGTTGCCCATTAAAAAGGCTGACGATGAAAAAAGAGTGATAAGGTAAAAAGAGAATCTTCCCGGAAAGATTCAAGGGATCGCGCAGGGCAAAGACTCTCTGTCCCGAAATCTCCGTGGGGATAATATCCAATTGGCGTAATTTGGGATAAACTTGTTTTTTCTCCATCAAAGGGGGAGATTATCTTGTTTCCTAATATTACGATTAAGTTTAATTTTTATATAGGTTTTAAGGAGAGAAGTCAAGGGTTAATCTGCTTTCCTCGCCCCCGGCCTCTTTATAAAGTTTTGGCAATTAATCTTTAAAATCATCGCTATTTTTGAAAAGTGCAAATGGCCAATTCAATAATTTTAGAAGAATGCGAACTGAAGATTTATTATCTGGAGGAGGAAAATATCTGGGGAAAATATGGATTATCCTTGACCAAAAATTAAATTGGGGATGAAAAGAACCAGCTCTGGAAATAGAATTAGTAATATATCTGCTAACACAATGGCTAAAATGAAGGGAAGAAATTCTTTAAGATAATCTTCAATAGAACAATCCAAAATGGAGCAAACCGTATACATAGAAACGCCCACTGGCGGAGTTACTAACCCCAAGACGACCATGACTATCATTACTAAACCAAAATGAACTGGATCAATGCCCACTTCACTGACCACAGGAAGAAGAATGCTCGTAAATAACAGGATGATTACTACGCTTTCGATAAACATACCCATAAGGAACAAAGCTGTTATAATTATGAAGAGCAGAAATTTAGGGTCACGAGCGAAGCCCAGCATTAGTTCGGAGAGTTTTTCCCCTATTTTTTCGTAAGCCAAGCCATAACCAAAAATGCCCGACATAGCGATGATGCACATTATCGAACCTATATCCATCATGGAAAATTCCAGAGCTCTTTTGAATCTTTCCCAGGAAAGACCTTTATAAAAAATAGAGCCTACCAAAAATGCATAAACCCCGGCGAAGGCTCCTGCTTCCGTAGGGGTAAACAAGCCAAATCTTAACCCGCCGATCAAAGCTATGGGAAATAAAAATGCCCAAATACTATTTAAAAGCGCAGACCCCACTTCTTTTAAAGAAGGGGGCTCTCTTTCCGGTAAATATCCTTTCTTCTTGGCCGTGTAAGAAACCGTAATCATTAATAAAGACATCATCAAAATTCCAGGTACAATTCCACCCGCAAAAAGCCTCCCAATGGATACTTCGCCTATGGTCCCGTATAAAATAAGCCCGATACTGGGAGGAATTATAGGTGTAATGCAAGAAGTGATGGTTGTGACCGCAGAAGTGTAACCTTTAGAGAATCCCTTTTTAATCATCTCCGCACCTAAGATGCGGGCTTCCATAGCCGCATCAGCAATAGCTGAACCGGAGACTCCTCCCATGAGCGTACTGAGGACGACATTGACCTGGGCTAAGCCTCCACGCATATGCCCAGCCAGAACTCCAGCCAGTTTAATCAAGCGGAAGGTTATTCCAGTCTCATTCATGAGGTTAGCCGCAAATATGAAAAGCGGAATGGCTAATAGGGGAAAGTTTTGAGTCTGCGAAATAGGAAGTTGAATTACCATGGTGAACGGTAATTGCGGATTTTGTAAGAAAAAAATAGTTCCCGCAATGCCAATGGCAAAGGCTACGGGCATTCCCATTAGTAACAAGACCATAAATACGATCATTACCCAAATCATTACCCAATCCTTAATTTTTGAAAGTTTGCGTTGCTAACCTTTTAGGAAAGAGCGCAATTTTTTATTTTAATAACCTCTCCCTAATTTTAAGAACAGTATTAATCAGCATTAGGGTGCTTCCCACAGGAACACTTAGAGTAACCCAGGTATAGCTAAAGCCCGGAATACCCTGGAAAGTGCGGAATCTCGTAGTATAGGATAGCCAAAGTCCAAAGCCAATTAAAGCTGCTAAAAATATGGCCAGGATCACTAAATTAATTATTTCCACCAGGTCTTGATTCTTTGGCGATAATCTTCTTAGCAAGAAATCTACTCTCATTAATTTATTATTTCTCCAAGCCACATCGGCACTCAAAAATGTGCACCAGGCGAAAAGGCATACGGCCACATCTACTGACCAGTTAATCGGATAGCCCAAGTAGCGGGTGGAAGCAGCCACAAATACCAAAGCTACTATAAAAAATAAGAACGATTTAATGACTAATATTTCTCCGCGGCAGATGTAATCGTATATCCTTCTCATACCCCGACCCCATCTAATTCTAATTTATTTAATCTGGGCATATAAAAAAGCCCATCTTGGTCTTATAATCAACCATTCTAAGGAAGCTTTCCTCCTCCAAAGGAGGAAAATTCCCCTGAGTAAACCAGAGCCGGCCTCCTTCTCGTCGAAGAAGAACCGGCTCACCAGGCTCTTTACTTGCCCATTTCTTTAAAGACTTTGGCTTTTACATCAGCAATCTTCAATACCTCATATGCTTTTTCACCCGCTTTCTTAAAAGCAGGCAAATCAACGTTATCCACTACAACCATTCCTTTCTTTAGCAAATCCTGTTTGACCTCTTTTTCCAATTTTTCCATAATGAGTTTAGATGTCTCTATCCCGGCCTTATCACACTCTTCTACCAAAATCTTTTGATAATTAGGCGGCAGGCTATTAAACCATTTGGCGCTGATGACCTCAAAATTTATTAGCATAATATGCCTGGTCTCACTCACATATTTCAGCACCTCGTAAAACCGCCCGGCAGGTATATTGTTATAAACCAACTCAACCCCATCAACCACCTTCTGCTGTAAGGCTGGATACATTTCTCCAAAAGCCAAAGCTACCGGCGTTGCCCCCAAGGCCCGGACAGATTCTTGCCAAATGGGGGCAGGGGGAGTTCTAATGCGTAAACCTTTCAAGTCCTCTGGCTTACGCACGGGCTTATTGGTGAAGAAGTGGCGATAACCTTGGACCCAGCTAAAAGAAAGAACTTTGAATCCGTACTTATTGGCTAATTCATCGAGCCAAGCTTTTACGGTAGGCATCCTTTTGAGTTTCTCTACTTCTTCCAAAGTCTCCGCGAAGTAGGGACCATTCATTACCGCAATGCCCGGCACATAATTTCCCATCCGCGCCGAGTCTGTATTCTGCCCTACATTTGCGCCAGCCCTTATTTGTTCCAGAATGTCTTCCTCCACGCCCAATTGAGCACTATGAAAAACCTCGATTTTTAATCTTCCTTTAGTCTTCTCGTTAACACTCTTAGCCCATTTTTGAAATCCTAGGTGATACGGTTCTTTAGGGCCAAGCACATGGTTAAATTTCAAGATGTATTTTTGCTGGCCCAAAGCTGCGGGAACTGTGAGCAACCATGTGCCCAAAGCTATCCCCATAATAATGACAACTAATTGACTCCTCCGCATAAATACCTCCTTTCTCAAAATAAAATTTTTTCGTCAGTTATTTCTTTTTGTTTTTTTCTTTTCTTCTCTCACCCCCTTTTCAATCTTAAGGGCAGATGCCCAGGACGAGTTCCCTTTTGGTGGCTCGTAACCGAGGCAACCAGAAAGACGGGTTGCAACTCTACTTAAATTGCGGCCAAGGTCTTTTAGGCGTCGCTTGGGCAGATGATCCTTGGGGCCTACTATGCAAAGGGCAGCACATACTTCCCCGCTATAATCCCGAACTGGAGCAGCTAAGCAACGAATCCCCGGAATATGTTCTTCATCATCAAAAGCAAATCCGCGGGCGCGAATCCGCTTTAGCTCCTGCCGAAATACATGGGGAGAGGTAATCGTTTTTGGTGTTTTTCGGGCAAAATCAATCCGCTTAAGCACATGGTTAAGCTGTTGCTCAGATAACCAGGCAGCCAAACATTTGCCCACCGCCGAGCAGTGAATAGGCCTTTGGCCACCAATTTCTTGAACTACCCGCACGGGCCCGTCTGCTTCACGCTTGGCAATAATAATTACCTTGCCTTCGCGCATAATGGCCAAACTAGTCCCTTCGCCCGTTTGGCGACTCAACTCATCGAGATAAGGAGCTGCTATCTCTGCCAATTGTTCCTTGGACCACGCCGGGTTGGTTAGACGATAAAGTTTGGGCGCCAGAAGATAATTCCGCGTTTTCCGATCTTGAAGAACATACTCAAATTTTACCAAAGCCCGCAAGATATGATAAGCGGTGCTCCGCGGCAAAGAACTTTGCTGGGCCACTTCGTGCAAGGCCAGTGGTGCTTGCCTTTCGGCCAAAACTTCCAGAATACGCAGCCCTCTGGCTAAAGATTGATGGGTATTTCGCTGATTCATTAATTTCACTCTGTTAAACTTATGGGCCAATTTTATTTTACAGGGTAAAATAAGTCAAGAAAAAAATGCTGCGCTCTGTCCCCCTGAAAAACAGGCAAGGCAATCGATCAAGGTGTTTTTCTAACTATTCCCACCTCCCCGCTGGGAAGAGGGATGGGATGAAGGGATTGGGCAATTAATCTTTCAAATTCGTTATCATTTTGGAGAAGTAAAAGGGTCCAAGGGCGGTGAGGTTGCACCAGAAAAGAAATCATGTTAATTTATTTTAGAAGATAGGAGATCTTAAGCAAATGGAAGATTTTTTTGAGATCGGGCCTATTCGGCCGCCAAGCGAAGCCCAAAGTCTACTTCTCCGGGTTACGCGGAACTGTCCGTGGAACAAGTGTGAATTCTGTCACACTTATAAGGGAGAAATTTTTTCTTTACGTTCCGTAGAGGAAGTAAAGAAAGATATAGACCGGATAAGAGCCATTGTTGATGAAATTCGCCAGCTCTCCTGGAGCTTAGGGCATGCGGGAGAAATTAATCGCCATGTCCTCCAAGCCATATTTCGCCGCCGCGGTACATATCACCAAGCCTATCAGCATGTGGTCAATTGGCTCTATTTTGGCGCCCGCCAAGTGTTCTTCCAAGATGCTAACTCCTTAATTTTAAAGACTAACGATTTAGTAGCTATCCTTAAATATTTAAAAGAAAAACTTCCCTTTCTTCAACGGATTACTAGCTACGCCCGGGCCCGGACCATCGCCAAAAAAACTTTGATCGAACTAAAGGAATTACGGGATGCCGGACTTTCGCGCATTCACATTGGCTTGGAAACTGGCTACGATCCTCTTTTGGTATACATAAAAAAAGGAGTAACGGCTGCTGAGCATATCCAAGCTGGCCAAAAAGTGGTCGAATCAGGCATCTCTCTCTGCGAATATGTCATGCCCGGGTTAGGAGGGAAAAAATGGTGGCGAGAACATGCCTTGGCCACCGCCCAGGTGCTCAACCAAATAAATCCAGATTTCATTAGGCTTCGGACTCTTTATGTGCGTGCCGATATGCCCCTTTATAAAAAAGTCGAGTCCGGAGAGTTTGTTCTGCTTAGTGATGACCAGGTGGTGCAAGAGATAAAACTCTTTTTAGAAAATTTAGAGGGCATCGCCAGCACGGTAGTAAGTGATCACATCTTAAATCTTTTAGAAGAGGTTCAAGGGCAACTTCCAGCAGCTAAAGAAAAAATGATCAACCTAATTGATCAATATCTCTCTTTACCGGAAGATGAACGCCTCGCTTTTCGTCTTGGCCGGCGCTTGGGTTACTACCGTCTCCTGGCCGACTTGCAAGATCAAAACTTGCGTGCTCGTCTGGCCCCCCTGATCGCAGAGATCAAAAAAGCAGCAAATCCGCAAGAGGCAGAAAAAGAAATTTACCGTTTAATGGAGAATTATATTTAAATAGGATCGTTTAAAAGGAGAAAAATGACCAAAAATTTAACCTTACTTACTGACCTCTACCAGTTAACCATGGTGGGCGGATATTTCCTACTGGGCAAATCCAAGCAATTAGCCAACTTTGACTATTTTTTTCGCCGCATACCAGAAAATGGAGGTTTCTGCGTAGCGGCCGGACTCGAGCAGCTTGTTGACTATATCCAGAACATCTATTTTACCCGGGAGGATTTGGATTATTTAGCCAGCCTTAATCTCTTTCCTCCCCAAGTGCTGGCCTATTTTCAAAACTTACGTTTTACGGGGGATCTCTATGCTGTTCCTGAGGGGACTTTAGTTTTCCCCCATGAACCAATCGTTCGCGTGACGGCTCCCTTACCGGAAGCTCAATTTATTGAGACCGCCTTATTAAATATTCTTAATTTCCAAACCCTCGTTGCCACCAAGGCCGCCCGGATATGCTTAGCGGCCAATGGAGATCCAGTTATCGAATTCGGTGTCCGCCGCGCCCATGGGCCAGATGGAGGATTGAGTGCTTCGCGAGCGGCGTTCATTGGCGGCGCTCGAGCTACTTCTAATGTACTAGCTGGCAAAGTTTATGGTCTTCCTGTGCGGGGAACTGTGGCCCACAGCTGGATTGAATCGTTCCCTAGCGAATTAGAAGCTTTTCGTGCTTATGCTCAAATTTATCCCCAAAATATTATTCTCTTGGTAGATACTTACGACACTTTACGCAGCGGAGTACCTAACGCCATCCAAGTAGGGAAAGAACTTAAAGAAAAAAAAATGGGGGAACTTTTGGGTATCCGTTTGGATAGCGGAGATTTAACTTTCCTTAGTCGCGAGGCCAGGCGAATGCTTGACGAAGCCGGCTTTGAACGGGCACGTATCCTTGCTTCCAGCGATTTAGACGAATGGCTAATTGACTCAATTAAGCAACAAGGCGCCGAGATCGAATTTTGGGGTGTTGGCACCCGCATGGTTACCTCTTACTCTTGGCCTGCTTTAGGTGGAGTTTACAAACTCTCGGCCATTTGGGAAAATGGACAACTTTCCCCCAAGATTAAAGTCTCCGATGATCCCGAAAAAACAACCAATCCTGGAGTTAAAAAGGTTATTCGTTTTTATGATGAAAAAAATTTTATGCGCGGTGATGTTTTATTTTTTGCTGATGAACATCCACCCACTAACGAGGCTATTAAAGCCTTTCATCCCATGCTGCCCCATGTCTTCAAAACTTATCCTCCCCAATTTCAACGCGAAGAGCTTCTAGTGCCCATCTTTAAAGGAGGCCAATTAGTATATCAGAAGCCCAGCTTACCGGAAATTCAAGCGCGAACTATGTACAACCTCCAACGTCTGCGGCCGGAATATAAGCGCTTATACAACCCCCACATCTATCATGTAAGCTTGAGTGAGAAGCTTTTTCAGCAAAAACAGGAGTTGATGAAAGCCGCCATGCAAGGAGCCTGAAAAAGGATAAAAATTTTAAAGAGGGGAAATTTTGAGCACCCCGCTGCGGGCGTGGGCTTTATCCACGCGCACCAAAATTTCATCACCGGGGACAAATTCTCTTCCCGGCAAGAAAGGCATCTCTATTTCTAAAAGGAAGTCATTGATGTGGACTATATATTTATTGGCCAAGCGATCTAAGACTACCGCTGTAAAAGTGGCCCCAATTTTTTTCTCTAAATAACGATAGATCCAATACTTTTCCGTTAGCTCTTCTACTAAATTTACGCGGGAAAGGATGGGGTTTAGACAGATAATTATTTCTTGGAGTTCCTCTTCCTTAAAAACAGCTCCCCCTCGAATTGCTCTTAAAATTTGCCCTTCCATTAAAAGGTCGTAAAAACGGCGGATAGGGGAAGTGAGGGTTAAATAAGCTTCGACCCCTAATCCAGCATGCCGCTGAGGACGCGTGCTTATTTCCACCCGGTTCATTAAACGGCGCAGGCGATAGGCCTGCAAAGGATCAAACTTATCTAAGACCGGCATCTTCTCTCGCGGTTCATTTTGCCCTCGAAAAATAGCCGGAATTCCTCTCTCTTTTAAAAAGTTGGCGGCTAAAGTATTAGCCAAGATCATGAATTCTGAGATTATCTTTTGGGCAGGACTTTCCCTTTCTCTTTTAGCAATGAAGATTTCTTTATCATGGCTTATGCGGATAATTCTCTCGGGACGGGGAATAAAAAAGGCTCCCGCGGCCATGCGCTTCTGCCAAAGTTTTTGAGCCAAGCGCTGGAGGATAATTAAATTCTCTTCTTCCTCTTCTAAGAGTTGGTCTGCAGACTCATAAGACAATCTTTCTTCTACCTGAATTATGCTGGGGAGAATCTGGTAATCCAGCACTCTCCCTTCTTCATCTAATTTGATTAAAAAGCTTAAGGCCCGCCTTTTCTCCCCCACAATCAAACTGCAGATGTTTTCGGAAAGAATAGGCGGGATCATGGAGATTCTTTGATCGGGAAGATATATCGAAGTAGCCCGCGACATGGCCTCTTGAAATATCTCTAGATGACCGTTGAGGTAAGTAGCGACATCAGTTATATGCACCCCTACCTGGTAGGCCGAGCCTATCTTCTCTATACTCAGCGCATCATCTATATCGCGTGTATATTCACTATCAATAGTGAAGGGATGAAGAAAAGTTAAATCGCTATCTTGCGGGCGGAGATCCTCGGCTTTGGCTTGGGCCAGTATTTTTTCCGCCTCGGCTAAGACTCGCTGCGGGAATTCCTGGGGAATCTGGTAGCGATGAAGAAATAAATTTTCATCTTCCTCCCACTCTCCCAATTTAATTAAGATATCTAAAGCGCCTTCGGGGCAGGCTATTTGGGCCTGCTGGAATATGGCTTTTCCTTTTTCGTAATTAGGGGCTTCTGCTCCCCAAATCGCTATTTCTTTCAGAAGCGCAATGATCTCTTCTTTATGGGCAAGAGGTTCAGCCTCTTCCCTTCTACCCACTTTGGCTAACCAAGTACTGGTTTCTTGAATTTCTCGCTCTTTTTGCGCTTCCTTTTCTCGCTGCCCAAGGATCTGTTCTACTTGTTCTGGAGTACGAGGTTCATAAAGGTCACCTTTTTGCTTAAAATAGATTCGGTCTTCAGCTAAAGCCCGAAAAAGCGCCATCTCCTGTTCTGCAGATTGGGGAGGATGGAAAGTAAGCTCCACCAACTCGCGGAGCCTGAAGTCTCTTCCCTCATTATTCACCAACTCCCAAAGTTCTTTTATGGATAAAGATTCCTGCACCTCGGTTGCCCGGCGGCTGAGATCTCTAAGCTCTTGGACGAGAAGATCGCGGTGCAGATTAATTTTTAAAAGGCGGCGGGAAATATAAGCCAGGCGATTCTGCCCCAAGCTAACTTCTTTATTTTCTTCGGTAAGCAGATGGTATTTATCAGTCTTTGTATCTAAGCATACGGCGCTAATAACTTTTTTTTGCTCAAAAAAAGCTACCACCTGGCCAATTTCCATTAATCCCTGCTTCCTCTCTATCTTGGCCCAGAAAAATGGGTAGGGAAACTGATCGCTCTGTTTTCTTCCCCAACTTTAAGATATTTTGTACCCGATTTTGCGCAATAAATCTTTGCGCCAGCGCATATCACTCTCCCCCTCAATACCTTTAGGGGAGAAACCATCTATAACTCCTAATATTCCTCGACCCTGCTCTGATTCGGCAATAATAACTTCTACCGGATTAGCCGTGGCGCAAAAAAGGGAACATACTTCTGGACAATTTTTTAGAGCATTAAGGACATTGATCGGATAAGCCTCACGCAGCAAAAGGTAAAAAGTATGCCCAGCGGCTACCGCTTGGGCATTCTGGATAGCTACTTGCTTCAGCTCTTCATCATTTCCTTCCGCCCGAATCAGGCAAGCTCCCGAAGCTTCACAAAAGGCTAAGCCAAAACGGCTTTTAGGTAGGGAACTAACCATGATCTCGTATAGATCTTCGACGGTTTTTATGAAATGGCTCTGACCTACAATGATATTGGTGCCTTCGGGAATGACCAATTTCACACTCTTAATCTCCATTGTTCTACCTTCCCTCCACTCTTATAATATCCATACCTCTTAAGTCAGGAAATAAAAATCTTTTTCTAAGTCCTTTTTCCCTGTCTCTATTAAACTTGCAAACTGCCTACTAAGCTCTTTAAATCCGGTATCTGCTTTTCCTGTAAGTATTTTTTTATTCCATTAATAATCTTGATACTGATCTCTGGGTCCGCGAAATGAGCTGAGCCTACCTGGATGGCAGAAGCTCCGGCGATAATATACTCTAAAGCATCTGCCGCCGAGGCAATGCCACCCACGCCCACAATAGGAAGGCGTACGCATTGGGCTACCTGCCAAACCAAACGCACTCCGATTGGTTTAATAGCCGGGCCTGAAAGTCCGCCGGTGATGTTTCCTAAAAGAGGCGTACGTGTCTCAATATCAATGGCCATTCCGGCCACAGTGTTGATCAGCGAAAGGGCATCGGCCCCGGCCTCTTCGGCTGCTTGGGCAATCTGGCGAATATCAGTCACATTCGGCGAGAGTTTGACCATCAAAAAGAGCGGGGTGGCCCGGCGAATTTTCGAAATAACCCGGTAAACAATTCGCGGCTCAGTGGCCAGGATAACACCTCCTGCTTCTAAATTGGGGCAAGAAATGTTTATCTCTAAGCCGCTTAAGCCACCGGCATCTGTCAGACGGGAAGCTAATTCTACATACTCTTGCGTCTTGCTTCCAAAAATATTTACTAAGACGGCGCAAGGCGCTTTCTTTAAAAAAGGCAATTTTTGCTTAAGAAAATTTTGTAAACCAATATTCTCCAGACCTATGGCATTAAGTATGCCAGAAGGAGTTTCGGCCAGGCGCGGAGGTTTATTCCCCAAGCGCGGCTCGAGGGAAAGCCCTTTGGTAATGAACCCGCCCAATCTTTTTAGCGGCACCAGGCCAGCATATTCCTCTCCATATCCAAAAGTACCAGAGGCCGCCAGGACGGGGTTCTTCAGCTTCAAAGAACCTAAGGCCACAGCTAAGAGATCATTGGCGGAGGAAGTTCCTTGAGGAGCAGCCATGCCTTTTACTCCCAAATTATCGTGGTGGCTAAGAAAACTGGGCCTTCTTGACAAACGCGAGCGTAGCGGAAAGGCAGGGAAGCATTTACCTCTATCTTCCCTTCTCGGTCACCGAAAAATTCCGCAGCTCTGCTCCCATCCTGGGAGAAAGAATTGGCGCGATCTTCTTTCTTCTCTTGCTCTCTCCGCACTTTGACGGCACACCCTAAACATGCTCCCAAACCACAGGCCATACGCGATTCTAAAAGAACTTGGCAGGGGATATCGAACTGGTCGGCAATTTGAGCTACTTTCGCTAACATAGCCCATGGCCCGCAGGCATAAATTACCGTATCCTCGTTTCGGCCGGTCATCAATTCCTTCTCTAATAAATCAGTTACCAAACCTATTCTGTCCCAGCTACCATCTTCCGTAATAATCTGAGGTTCTAATTTCATCTTTTTTAATTCTTGCCACCCTAAAATTTCCTCCCGGGTCTTCCCCCCTACTAAAACCAAAACCTCCAGATCCTCTGGCGCCAATCTTCGCTCTCTCTTTTTCTTTTGTATCTCCTCCGCCCAAGCAATTAGGGGGGCGATACCAATTCCTCCTCCCACCAAGATTCCTTTCTTTAATTTTTCCGCATACCAAAACCCTCTTCCTAAGGGCCCTAAAATATCCACTTTTTCGCCTGCGCGCAGCTTACTCATGAGTTGCGTACCCCGTCCCTTGACTTCATACCATATCTCCACCGCGCCCTCTTTCTTCTCTTTATCTTTGGGTCCAGGGGGAAATATCCGCGCTAAACTAAAAGGCCTCCTTAAATAGGGATCATGGCCTTCTGCTACCCGCAACATCACAAATTGTCCAGGCTGAGCTAAACGGGCTATTTCGGGGGCGAGTAAGCGCAAATTATAATATTTTTCCCCCAGGCGAGAATGGCTAATAATTTTGGCTTTTACTTCTTTGATCTTTCCCTTCATAACCAAGCTAAAACAGGAGCTTCGTCTAATTGCAGACACATTACCAGGGCGTCTTCGCCCGTGTCCGTATAGTAGCGGCGACGAATTCCCCACGGTTGAAAATTAAACTTTTTATATAGCCCAATAGCTGGATAATTGGAGCGCCTTACCTCCAGCGTAAAATGCCGCCCTCCTTTCTGCCAGGCGTAAGCCAATCCATATTGTAATAATTTCGAACCAATTCCCCGATGCCTTCTTTGGGGATGAACAGCAATATTTAAAATGTGTACCTCAGGAATTATTAACCAGCAACAGAAATAACCCACGATCTGAGGCAGAGGAGTTTCCTGGGCTACAAAAGCCTTCCCCAAAGGCATCTGCAATTCTTTTTTAAAAAGTTCACGCGACCAAGGACTGGGAAATGATCTTTTTTCAATGGCCATTACCTCATCTAAATCCTTCTCCGCCATCTCCCGAATAGAAATGAATATTTTTTCTTCCAATTCTTTCATTTCTTTGCTCAAATCAAACTTTTTTCTGGAGAATTTCGCTGGCCAAATTGATATTTCTCTGTCCTGCTTCCTTGGCCAAGAAGGCTAATTCTTTTAAATTTTTACCTTCCCGACAATTAAAAATTTTAATGAGCATGGGTAAATTTAAGCCAGTAAGTACTTCCACCCGCCCTTCCTCCAAGAAAGCTAAGCTCATATTGGAAGGTGTTCCCCCAAACATATCTGTTAAGATGAGAACTCCTTTCCCCATATCCACACTCTTGATAGCTGCGGCAATCTCTCGGCGTAATTCTTCGACCTCTTTCTTGGTATCAATCGAGACCACAGCCACATTACTGAATTTACCGCAGATTAATTCGGCCGAACGGAGAAACTCTTCGCCTAAATTTGGATGCGTAACTAAGACTACTCCCACCATAGATGAAAATCTCCTTCCCTACTACTTTATTAATGAACAACATCCAAATCGCGATGTCTTTTGCGCACGGGAAAACGACTGGAAAAAACATCAACCAACTTTTCCGTTATGGCCACCGAGCGATGTCTTCCTCCCGTGCAGCCAATGGCCACTGTTAAATAAGGTTTCCCCTCTTGCTCATAAAAAGGAAGCAGGTATTCTAAAAACTTTTGAAAATTATTTAAAAATTCTTTAGTCTGCTCAAAATGGAAGAGATACTCTTTGACGCGCCGGTCAGTACCAGGTAATTCTTGCAACTCTTCCTCGAAGAAAGGATTGGGCAAAAACCGGACATCGATAACTAAGTCTGCTTCGGGAGGAATCCCTCGGCTGTAGCCAAAAGAAAGAAAAGTAATATTCATTCTCCGCCCGCCCACTTTGCTTCCAAAAATTTCCCTAATAGCGCTTTGCAATTGGTGAACATTATAAGGGGAAGTATCAATCACCAAGGTAGCTCTAGCCCGGAGGCTGGTGAGCATGGCTCTTTCTTTGCGGATGCCTTCCGTTATACTCCCTGCTTCAGCCAAAGGATGAATCCGCCGCGTTTGGCTATATCTTTTAACTAACACATCATCCGTGGCTTCCAAGAAAAGGATTTCTAAGTCCAAATTTTGCGCCTGCAGCCAATCGAAAATCGGCGGATAGGTTTCTAAAAATTCTTTCTCCCGCAGATCCATTACCAAAGCAATCTTTCCGTAGTCTTTTAAAGAGGTGGATCGTAATTCAAATAGTTTGGGCAAAAGAGCTATGGGCAGGTTATCTATGCAAAAAAATCCCATATCCTCCAGAACCCGGCTCACCGTGCTCTTTCCTGAACCGGAGAGACCAGTGATTATAACTAATTTCAAGTTGCCCCATTCTTTGTTTCCCATAGTCTCTCGGCCTCTGGAGATTTCTCCTCCTGCCTTTTCCAGTATCTTTATATTATAAATAAGATCACGAAAAGAACCAATCCATAGAGGCTCTGGCCAGAGAAAAGGCTTGGTTCCTAAGGGGATTTATCTTCTTCAGAAAAAAGGGTATAAAGTTCTTCTGCTGAATTCACCTCCAGCAGTCGTTTCCGAAAAAGGTGATCCTTCATTAAGCGGGAAATCTTGGCCAGAGCTTGTAAGTGAATACCCGCAGAATTTTCAGGGGCTACCATAAGAAAAAATAAATGCGTCGGTTTGCCATCTAAAGCATCGAAATTTATTCCCGGAAGGCTGCGTCCAAAGGAGGCGATTAACCGGTCTACTTCATTGCTCTTCCCATGAGGGATAGCTACACCATCACCGTTGCCTGTGCTTCCTAAACTTTCTCTTTCCAATAGGATCTCCAGCAGCCGATCTTCATTGATCTTTTTTTCCACTCTAGCAATTGCTCTAACCAGCTCCCGCAAAACTCCCTCTTTAGTCGTGGAGCTCAGCTCTGAAATAATCATCCTTGGGTCCAAAATATCGATGATTCTCATAACCTCAATCAACCTGGGGCTCTAATAACCCATAATTCCCATCTGGCAAACGATAGATAATGCTCAGGCTTTTGGAATCTGTATTGGTGAAGATGAGGAAATCTTTCTGGGAAAGGTCTAATTGCAAAGCCGCTTCTTCCACCGACATCGGCTTAGCGATCAGTTTTTTGGTCTTGATCAACCGCGGTTCGCCCCCTTTGACAAAACTTTCCGGGGCATAAACGTTCATCCGCCAACTCTTCTTGGGGAAATGAGCAGAATTTGTTTTATACCGTTTGATCTTATCTTTATATTTTAAAATTTGTCGTTCCAGTTTTTCAGTCACTCGATCTATAGCCGCAAACATATCCTCCGTCTCTTCTTGGGCATTAATGGTCAGGCGGTTGGCCGTTAAAGTAACTTCAGCAAAATGACGATGTTTTTCTACGGCTAAGACCACGTTGGCTTCTATTGGAAAATCTAAATATTTTTTTAATTTGGAAAGTTTCTCTTGCAAATATTCCCGCAGAGCCTTTCGCGATTCAATATTTCGAAAAGTCACTGTCAGCTGCATGACTATTCCTCCGGCAATTAAATATAAACCTTTTCTTAATTCTGCATCACTTTTTTGACGGCCTTTAACTTACCATCTCCTTCCCTCCAACTTTTTATTTTTCCAGAACTTGCTTCCTTCTGGTAGAAGGAAGAAAACCAAGCATTTCTCTATATTTGGTGACCGTACGGCGAGCTATAATAATTCCCTCCTTCTTCAACAGTTCCACTATCTCTTGATCACTATATGGTCTTTGTGGATCTTCCTTGGTGAGTATTTCCCGAATCTTTTCTTTAACACTTTCGGAAGCAATATTCTCGCCCCGCGAGGTATTAATACTTGTATTGAAAAAGTACTTGAGCTCAAAAATCCCTTGAGGCGTATGCACATATTTATTGGAAGTAACACGGCTTATGGTTGACTCATGCATATTCACATCCATGGCTACATCTCTCAAGACCATTGGTTTTAAATAAGCAACACCCCGTTCTAAAAAATCACGTTGAAAACGGACAATTGATTTTGTTACTCGGTAAATAGTCCTTTGCCTTTGATGAATGGACTTAATCAGCCAAAGGGCCGATCGGATCTTTTCGTTAATATACTCTTTAGCCTGTCCATCATATTGAGCCTGATCGCGGACGATGTCTCGATAATAAGGATTTAAGCGCAGCTTAGGTAAACCATCTTCATTTAAAACCACCACATATTCCTCACCTACTTTATAGACGTAGACATCTGGGACTATATATTGGATGTTCTCCTCACTGTAAGCCCTCCCTGGTCTGGGATCTAAAACACTGATTAACTTGCTGGCTTGGACCACCTCTTCCCAAGTTATTCTTAATCCTTTAGCAATGGCCTGGTAATTTTTGCGTCCTAATTGGTCCAAATAATTTTCTATTATTTTTAGGACAATTGCCTCCCCCCCATATATTTGCTGCGCCTGAATTAGTAAACATTCCCGCAAGTCTCTCGCCCCTACTCCCGGAGGGTCAAAAGCTTGAATTTTCTTTAAGACCGCTTCCATTTTGACCAAAGGAAACCCGCATTGCTCCGCAATTTCTTCTAATGGGTATTGGAGGAACCCATCTTCACTAAGATTACCTATAATTAAAGTTCCGATGATCTTTTCTTCTTCATCGAAATTACTCAAGTGGAGTTGCCAAAGGAGATGTTCAGCTAAAGTTGGTTTTTTGGTCAAGAAATTTTCAAAAGAAGGCCGTTCATTATCCTCCTTTAAAGTGGAAGGAGAAAAAGTTTCCCCGTCCCAAGTAATGGGCGGAAGCTCTTCTTCCTCGGTAGCAGGTTCTGGGGGTGCAAAAGATAAAGATTCAAAACTCGTCTCTAGAGGTTCGCTTTCCCCTGGTGGCGAAGTAACCTCTTCTAAAAAAGGATTTTCTTCTTGTTCTTGACGAACTAAATCGATCAATTCCATCCGCGAAAGTTGCAGCAGCTTAATAGCTTGCTGCAACTGCGGCGTCATGATTGGTTGTTGGACTAATTTTAGACTCTGGCGAATCTCTAATGCCATGGTCGCTTTTTTAGTTCAGCTAATCGATAAGGTCATTTAAAATTGAAACTTTTCGCCTAAATAAATTTTGCGCGCTTTCTCACTCTGGGCAATCTCTTCAGGTGTTCCCTTCTCCAAAATTCTTCCCTCATTAAGAATATAAGCTTGGTCACAGACTCCTAAGGTCTCCCGCACATTATGGTCAGAAATAACCACCCCTATTCTTTTAGACTTTAAATGCCTGATTATATTTTGGATATCGCCCACAGCTAAGGGATCGATTCCCGCAAAAGGTTCATCCAAAAGAATAAATAGAGGAGAAATAATTAGTGAGCGGGCAATCTCGACCCGCCTTCTTTCACCCCCAGAAAGGGAATAGGCTTTCCGTTTAGCTAAAGGAGCTATGTGCAATTCCTGTAAAAGGGAATGCATCCTGGCCTCTTTTTCTGCTCGCGGCAAATCTAAGGATTCCAAAATTATCCACAAATTTTCTTCTACTGTGAGCTTCCGAAAAACGGACGGTTCCTGGGGAAGATAGGTAACCCCTTTGCGAGCTCGCCAGTACATAGGGGCATTGGTTATATCTTCCTGGCCCAAGAAAACTTGTCCACCATCTGGTTTGATCAAGCCCACGATGAGATAAAAGGTAGTGGTTTTACCTGCTCCGTTCGGCCCTAAAAGACCTATTACCTCGCCTGCTCTAAATTCTAAGTCAAGATTGGCCACGGCCCATTTCCCATTATACTCTTTTCTCAATTCCTTGGTGGTCAAAGTGGGTTGAGCATTCAAGGCTTCTCCTTGCCCTCCAGCTGAGCTCCTTTAGGATAAAAGATTACTTCTACTCGCCGCTCCGGGCCGCTTTCAACAAAACTCTTATCTTCCTTCAAAAGGACAGTTATCTTCTCTCCGCTGAGCATATCTTTACCTTGCCAGACTTTTGGCTGGCCTGTAAGGATAATCTTCTGTTCTTGATTATAAAATACTGCCCGCTCACTTGTCGCCAAACGATTACCTTGGGAGATCTTTACATTCCCTATGGCCACAATCTCTTTTATCTCATGCCCTTCGGCTTTTTTATCGAAATAAACCCGAGCTGTGTCAGCTTGAATAGTCATCTCTCCTTGCCGCGCGATTACATTTCCTTTAAAAGTAATTATTTGCTTCTTATTGTCCAATTCTAAAGTCTGAGCATTTACCCGCAGGGGCTGTTCAGCAGCCTCTATTTCTTTCTTCCCGACCTTTTCAGGGAGGATTGTTCCCTTCTCTTCGCTTTCACTAACTTCCACTATGATGAAGAGAATAAATAAAAAGGAAAAAAATATGCCCAACCTGCGCAAATTTTACCTCTTCTACAAATTAATCTTGTTCCCCTTAATATCTATATCGGCAAATACAGTGCGAACTTGATTTAATAGTTTTATCCGTTGCTGCGCTATATCTACAATCATCCCCTGGCCTTCCACCCGGAATCTAGGTCCTTCCATCTGCACTAAGTCCGTAGTCATTAGTTCTCTTTTCTCCGCCAAGTATTTTATACTGGGGGCGCAGAGGTGATAGCCATCACTGGAATCAATCTTAACTCCGTCAAAGACCTCGATGATCTTCGTTTTAATATTGAACTTTCCTTTAGCTCCGGTCAACGTAAAAGATACTTCATTTTGGCCAAAAAAGGTGGCTTTAATTTTTTCGCAAAGGACTGTCTCTTCTTCTTGAAAATAACCCACCGAAAAAGCTTCCAGTTCCCACTCCATCACGCCCTCCCGCGTCTCTGTATATTTTACTTTTTTAAGTTGGAGATCCGCCTTTAAAGGAGAAGCAATGGGTTGCTCTTTCTCCTCAGCCGGGGGTTTAAACATTAACCAGATCATCGCCACCAGTAATCCGCAACTGATAATTGCTAAGGTAGCTACTAAAACACTAATTTTCTTACGCATTAGTTCCTTTTACTCCTTTATTAACGGAAACATTCTACCACTCCTCTGGAGGGCTGTAAAGGTCATTTTTACCTCGCCCTTTCCCTCTCCTCCATGCCCGCCGCGAGGGTCAGGATGAGCCTCCAAACTCGCAGATATCGTCCAATTAATGTTCCCATTTAAGAGATTTAAAAAGGCAAGATAGGCGCTCTTTACAGGAACTATAAACCCTTAACCAAGCGATCAATTTCGATTATTTCTTTTAATAAAGAAGATAGCTCCAGTAAAGGTAGGGAATTGGGACCATCACATAAAGCTTTTTCAGGGTGGGGATGAACTTCCATGAACAAACCATCGACACCTACGGCCGCCGCAGCTCTGGCTAAGAAGGGGATAAATTCCCGTTGCCCGCCCGAAGAACCAGCTAAAGCACCAGGAAGTTGTAAACTATGGGTTACGTCAAAGATTACGGGGTAACCCAACTGGCGCATGATGACCAAGGAGCGCATGTCTACTACAAGGTTATTATAGCCGAAGGAAGTTCCCCGTTCTGTTAGAAGAAGTGATTTGTTCCCGCAGGCTTCTATTTTTTCAATAATATAGCGCATATCCCAGGGAGCTAAGAACTGACCTTTTTTTACATTAACAGCCCTTCCACTCCGGGCTACTACTTGCACTAAATCAGTCTGGCGGCAGAGAAAAGCAGGGATCTGTAATACGTCTAAGACTTGGGCAGCGGGCTTAACTTCTTCTACGCTATGGACATCAGAGAGTACCCGAATATGTAAATCTTCTTTTATTCGCCCAAGTATCTCTAACCCTTTAACCAATCCTGGTCCCCGAAATGATTGGCCGCTCGTGCGGTTGGCTTTATCGTAGGATGATTTAAATATAAAAGGAATTTGCAAAGAGACCGTTAAGTCTCGAAGATATTCCGCGGTATCTCGGCATAATTCAACTGATTCAATAACACACGGGCCGGCAATTAAGGCTAAGGGCCTCCTGCCGCCTATACTAATCGGTCCAATGGTTACTTCGCTCACTGCCGACCAATAAGTATCAATCATTTTCTTTTCTTCCTTTTCCTCCTCTTTTCTTTGAAAGCGGCGTGAACGAATTCTCGAAATAAAGGATGAGGAGCATGAGGTCTTGATTTCAATTCGGGATGAAATTGACAACCCAAAAACCAAGGGTGGTCCTTTAATTCTAAAATCTCTACGAGTTTTTCGTCCGGAGAAAGACCGCTAAAAACTACTCCGTTTTGAGCCAAAATTTCCCGATACTCATTATTCACTTCATAACGATGCCGGTGTCGCTCCGAAATTTGCTTTTCTTGATAGGCTTGGAAAGCCAAAGTCCCTTCTTTCAGAATGGCCGGGTAGGCTCCGAGGCGCATCGTTCCGCCTTTGTTCACTATCTGTTCTTGTTCGGGCATTAAAGCAATCACCGGGTGGGGAGTATGGCTATTGAATTCGCTGCTATTCGCTCCCTCCAAGCCACATACATGGCGAGCAATTTCAATGACCGCCACTTGCATACCTAAGCATATACCCAAGAAAGGTATTTGCTTCTCCCGGGCATATCTTACAGCCATGATCTTGCCTTCAATTCCGCGTTCTCCAAATCCGCCCGGTATTAAAATGCCTTCTATCCCTTGCAAAAATTTCTCCGGTCCTTCTTTAGCTAAAGTCTCTGAATCTACATAGCGCATAATTACCCGGCACCGGTTAGCTATTCCGCCATGGATTAAAGCTTCGTTGAGGCTTTTATATGAATCTTTCAAATTAACATATTTACCTACAATAGCGATTTCTACACTTCCTCTGGGGTTCTTAATTATTTGGACTATCTCCTGCCATTTTTCTAAGCGCGGGGATCTTGTCCAGATGTTTAATAGTTCAACGATCTTGTCATCCAGACCCTCTTGGTGGAAGAGCAGGGGAACCTCATAAATGGATTCCACATCCTTGGCTGTAATCACCGCGTCTTTCTCTACATTGCAAAAGAGAGCTATCTTAGCTTTGATTTCGGGAGGTAAAAATTGGTCAGTGCGGCAAATAAGAATGTCGGGCTGGATGCCAATTTCCCTTAATTTCATTACGCTATGCTGAGTTGGCTTAGTCTTCAATTCTTCCGAAGTTTTTATATAAGGGACTAAGGTGAGATGAATATAAAGGGTGTTTTCTCGGCCCAAGTCAGACTTAAGTTGGCGAATAGCTTCCAAGAAAGGGAGGCCCTCAATATCGCCCACGGTGCCCCCAACTTCAATAATGGCCACATCCGCATCATCAGAGATTGCTAAAATATTCTGTTTAATTTCATCTGTAATGTGAGGAATTACTTGAACGGTGGCCCCTAAATAATCCCCCCTTCTTTCTTTCGTAATGACCGAGTAGTATACCCGCCCCGTAGTAAAGTTATGCCGGCGCGTTAGCGTAGCCGAAGTATACCTTTCATAATGCCCCAAGTCTAAATCGGTTTCTGCCCCATCATCTAGGACAAAAACCTCCCCATGTTGAAAGGGATTCATCGTTCCCGGATCAACATTTATATAAGGGTCCAATTTTTGTAATGTTACTTTTAGCCCTCTGGATTCTAAGAGGGCCCCAATTGAGGCCGCGGTTAATCCTTTCCCTAAAGAAGAGAGAACGCCCCCAGTAATAAAAATGAATTTTGTTCTCCCCCCAGGATTCTTCTGTCCCAATCTTTGCCCACTGCTCCTCTCGGCAAACATTTCCCCCTCATCTTTTAAAATAGTCTCTCCTGCCGAGATGCAGGTAGAGACCTTTTTAAATGCTCACAGGCTAAGTTAGTAATGCGCCGGCCGCGGGGAGTACGCTCTAAAAAACCTTCCTGAATCAAATAAGGCTCGTAGACATCTTCAATTGTCTCTTTATCTTCATTCACCGCCACGGCTAAAGTGTCCAATCCTACTGGTCCACCATTAAATTTCTCCAATATGGTTAAAAGAATCTTTCTGTCCATTTTATCTAATCCACGTTCGTCAACCTCCAGCATCTTTAAGGCTTCATCCGCCACTTTCTGATCGATCTGGCCCTGCGCGCGCACTTGCGCATAGTCTCGGACACGCCTGAGTAAGCGGTTAGCTACCCGGGGGGTCCCCCGCGACCTTTTGGCAATCTCTTCTGCCCCTGAAATGTCCAGGGTTATACTTAGCAGTTGGGCCGAACGTAAGAGAATTTGAGTAAGTTCTTGGGCTGAGTAAAAGTCTAAACGAAAATTTATCCCAAAGCGATCCCGCAAAGGAAAAGTCAACAAACCGGCTCGCGTTGTTGCTCCTATTAGAGTAAAGGGGGGAATAGATAATTTTATCGAGCGAGCACTTGGCCCTTGACCGATCAAAATATCGATTTGGAAATCTTCCATAGCTGGGTAAAGGATTTCCTCAACTATATGATTCAATCTATGGATCTCATCAATGAACAATATATCATGTTCTTTTAAGTTACTTAGAATAGCGGCCAAATCGCCGGGGCGTTCAATTACTGGTCCAGAAGTGGCTCTTAAATTTACGCGGAGCTCAGCGGCAATAATATAAGCCAATGTTGTTTTGCCTAACCCAGGGGGACCACAGAAAAGTACGTGATCCAAAGCTTCACCTCGATTGCGTGCTGCTTCAATGTAAACGCGTAAGCTCTTCTTTAAATCTTCTTGGCCAATGTACTCACCTAAGCTCTTAGGACGGAGGTTGATTTCATAACGTAAGTCTTCCTCCGTTACCTCCGGCTGCAGCTTGGATTTATCTGTCCAATCCCCGGTCTGATGGCGATCGTTATCTGGAGAAAGCCGGCGCATTTTACTACTCATAATTACCTACCCTTGGCTAAGAGTTGCAAGCTGTCTTTCAAAACTTCTTCCAATTTTTTATCTCCTTCTGCCGCCAAAACTTTTTTGACAGCCTGCTCCGCCTCGCCCTTCTTATAACCCAAATTGATCAAAGCAGAAACAACATCTTCCATTATCTGGTCAGGCATTTGTTGGCGGCCGGCTTGGAGAGAAGGACGCAACTCCAATTTAGCTACTTTCTCCCGTAAATCCAAAACCATTCTCTCAGCCATCTTCCGCCCCACTCCTGGAATAGCAATTAGGCGACTTAAATCTCCCATGCTCAAAGACTTGAGCAAAACCGTGGCGGATATTCCGGAGAGAATATTGAGAGCTAATTTAGGGCCAATGCCCGAAACGCCGAGGAGAATTTTAAATAACTCTCTTTCCAGGATAGTAGAAAACCCATAAAGTTGGAGCAAATCTTCGCGGACATGAGTATAAGTATAGATCTTCACTGGTTGACTGATTTCGGGGAGGTCATAGAAAGTCTGTAGTGATATGAAAACCTGGAAGCCTAATCCGTTAGTCTCAATAATTGCTGATCCCGGAGTTTTCTCAATTAGTTGCCCACTTATTTGCGCAATCATTTTTAAACCTAAAATTTTTGGCCTGCTCCCTTTTGGCCGCCGAGCTGAGCTTTAATTATTTTCTGCCAAAAGATCTTAATAAATTTTTATGAGGCAAGGTATGAGCCAAACACAAAGCTACCGCTAAAGCATCAGCAGCATCAGCTTTCAATTCGGAGGAAATATTTAAGAGCGCGCAGACCATTTTTTGAACTTGTTCCTTGCCTGCTCTGCCATAACCTACAACTGCTTGTTTTACTTCTAAGGGACTCAATTCAAAAACATCAATCAAAGCCTCAGCAGCGGCTAAGATAGCTACACCCCGGGCCTCTCCTAAGAGCATGGCGCTCTTGACATTCTTGGCGAAGAAAGGCCTTTCCACCGCCATGTAGTCAGGCTTATAATGCTTAATTTGGGAGGTAAGGCCAGAGTAAATTTGATGCAGACGTTGCGCCAGCGACCAACTGCTCGGAGGATAAATAACCCCATTGCCACAATGATGCCATTCGCCACTCTCCCTAACCTCAATTACTCCAAAACCCGTGGCCATCAATCCCGGATCTACTCCCAGAATGCATATTTTGGTCTTCGCTACTTTCATTCTCGGGAAATGTAAATGATTGCACGATTTATCAAGCACTCAGCCGCTCCATTTCCTCATCGGCAATATCAAAATTAGCATATACATGCTGCACATCATCCGAATCTTCCAGGCTTTCCATTAGCTTCAGCATCTGTTGCGCTTCTTTCCCGGTGAGTCGAACAGTAGTTTGAGGAATCATGCTTATCTCGGCATAAGCGGGCACTAATTGCGCTTCTTCTAATTTCTTTTTAACCTTCTCAAAATCACTCGGGGCCGTAAGAACTTCGTATTCCTTCTCCGTCTCCCGCACATCCAAAGCTCCAGCCTCTAAAGCCACATCCATTAACTTCTCTTCATCTACTTTATCTTTTTCAAAAGCAACCAAACCTTTCTTTTCAAACATCCAGGAAACACAACCGGCCTCTCCTAAATTTCCCGCATGTTTGGCAAAAATATGGCGGATATCTGCTACCGTGCGCTTCCGATTATCGGAAAGGATCTCTACTAAAACGGCAACTCCTCCTGGTCCATACCCCTCAAAAGTAGCTTCTTCATAAGCTACCCCTGGAAGCTCACCCGTCCCCTTTTTAATAGCTCTTTCGATATTTTCCTTGGGCATGTTTTCAGCTTTTGCTGCTTGAATAGCAGCGCGCAATCGAGGGTTCCCGTTAGGATCTCCGCCGCCCATCCGAGCGGCCACGGTAATTTCTCTGATTAATTTAGTAAAGATCTTGCCACGTCGGGCATCCTCCTTGCTTTTCTTGTGCTTGATAGTACTCCATTTTGAGTGCCCTGACATATTTTCCCCCTTTTGCCTGCTATTTTTGTTTTACTTATAGCACAAGCAAACAAGCTTTGCCAAATTAAAAAAAAAGCCCTTCTTTTCTGAGAAAAGAAGGGCTTTTAAAATTTTTTCGGCAGCGTCCTACTCTTCCACCCCGTTACCAGGGCAGTACCATCGGCGCTGGAGGGCTTAACTTCTGTGTTCGGAATGGGAACAGGTGTTTCCCCTCCGCTATCACCACCGAAAAAACAAAATTTACAATTCCAAATTTGTAGCTAAAGCTTATCAGAACGTAGCTTATGGTCAAGCCTCACGACCCATTAGTACCAGTAAGCTCAACCCGTTACCGGGCTTACACCTCTGGCCTATCAACCTTGTAGTCTCCAAGGGGTCTTTAGCTCCGGTGTTGCCACCGAAGAGGGATATCTAATCTTGAGGCTGGCTTCCCGCTTAGATGCTTTCAGCGGTTATCCATCCCGAACATAGCTACCCAGCGCTGCTCCTGGCGGAACAACTGGTACACTAGAGGTTCGTCCATCCCGGTCCTCTCGTACTAGGGACAGCTCCTCTCAGATATCCTGCGCCCACGACAGATAGGGACCGAACTGTCTCACGACGTTCTAAACCCAGCTCACGTACCGCTTTAATCGGCGAACAGCCGAACCCTTGGGACCTACTTCAGCCCCAGGATGCGATGAGCCGACATCGAGGTGCCAAACCTCCCCGTCGATGTGGACTCTTGGGGGAGATCAGCCTGTTATCCCCGGCGTACCTTTTATCCGTTGAGCGACGGCCCTTCCATGCGGAACCGCCGGATCACTAAGACCTGCTTTCGCACCTGCTCGACTCGTCAGTCTCGCAGTCAAGCTCCCTTATGCCTTTGCACTCTACGGCTGGTTTCCAATCAGCCTGAGGGAACCTTCGTGCGCCTCCGTTACTCTTTAGGAGGCGACCGCCCCAGTCAAACTACCCACCAGGCAATGTCCTCGATCCGGATTCACGGACCAGAGTTAGAACTTCAGAATAATCAGGGTGGTATTTCAAGGACGGCTCCATCCCACCTAGCGGTGGAACTTCTTAGCCTCCCACCTATCCTACACAGACTATCCCA
>FWPU01003726.1_pt1 | contig 37443 bp, 25 predicted proteins | sample 2228361 | NCBI WGS metagenome assembly FWPU01 (sample SAMEA103939777, study PRJEB20133) | metagenome
TGCCCATCGGCGACCGCTACGACGAGGCCCAATGGCCCCGCATCCACGACGCCATGATCGACGCCATGCTCCGCCTGGAATCCGCCCTCAAGCCGTGGCTGGAATGATTAATGTTAAATGCTACTTGCTAATCGGAGTGTATTTATACTACAATTAACTTTGAAGCACCATGTGCGGGCATCCACATGAGGAAAAGAGCCATGAATTCGGGCAAGCAGAAGCCAGTCTTTATCTCTCATAGCAGCAAGGATCAGGATGTGGCGCTTAGACTGGCAGAGAAGATTTCCAATCACTTGGGAGAAGACGCTGTCTGGCTCGATTTCTTTGATCTGGACGGTGGCGATGAACTTGTTTCAACAATATCATCCGCCATCCAGGCAGCAGGCTGGTTTATTCTACTCGCGAGTAAGTCCTCAATGAAAAGTCGATGGGTCCAATACGAGGCCCGATTGGCAACTTTCCTTTCAATCGAGCGCGAGAACTATCGCCTCTTAACAATCAAGCTAGACGACTGTACGTTTCCAAGAGACCTGGATGTAGAACTCAGGCGTCGTAAATACCTGGATGCCACCACCGATTTGGATCGCACCTTGGATGAAGTTGTTGAAATCTTGGCGAAGGATGAGGGAATCCCGAGGAAAAGCGATGTATTCGTTGATAGAGGCAAAGAGTTCGACCGAATAGAATTGGCAATTAACCGAGACAAAGTAGTACTTCTTGTAGGAATGCAAGGAAACGGGAAAGCTTCCCTTGTTAAAGCGGTGGCCAACAGGTTCCAACGAAAACTATTGCAGATTGACCTTCGAATTGGCCATGATCTCGAACTATTAACAAGACAAGTAATCTCAGGAGTCGGAAAGCCACAGCCCTCTAACGACATAAGCGAAGATAAGCTTCTAGAGGAAGCGGTGCATTCGCTAAAAGAGTGGGTTTCAGAAAGTGGTATGATTCTTCTAAACAGCGTCCACAATGTTATGACCGAAGAAGGCGTGTTCCGGCCATTCATTCGTGCCTTTTTGGAACGGTGTATTGAAGCTCGTCTCGATTTCCCGATTTTTCTAACGAGCGTTCGCAGGAGTGAACTGTTACCTGAAGAGATAATACACTCAACCCCCTTGCGTGTGGACAGACTTTCAAAGGAGTTTATGATATATGCGATTCAGCAATGGTATTCATTGATGCGCGTAGATAGCCCGCCACCAACCGATGCAGAATTGGACGAATTGGCTGAGAAACTAGGTGGATATCCTCTTGCTGCCAAGTTAGTTGCTGGTTATCTGGCACTAGGCGAGAGTCCTAAGGGAATAGCCGGTCGGCGCTTTTTCTCCAGGTTTCAGTTACACGTAGCCGAATTTATGGTTAATGCCATCTCGTCTTTGCTATCAGAACTTGACAAGCAGATACTTTATACCTTGGCTATTTACGATGCCGGTATCACTACCCAAGAACTCTATAAGACAAAGCAGATCGCTCAGCACAATCTTGCGGATGTTCAGGAATCACTTTCCAAGCTTTCAGGTCTGATGCTCGTAACCCAAAATGCCGAAATACTCGAACTGCCTCCGTTTGTCTCTTCATTCTTTGTCGATCAGGCACGTAAACGGGAAATCTACCATCAGCTTGCATCACAGCTAGCTGATGTTGCCTGGAAAGAAGTCCAAAATACAGTTAAAGAACTCAAGAAAAAGCAACCAGATCTCAAGAATGCACAAGAGCATGATTTCATCAACTTGAGCAGGCGATTACTTCGAGTTGTAGAACCAGCACATCGCTTGCTTCTTGCTACAGGCCAACAGGAAAAGGCGCAAAACCTGCCGTGGCAACTACGAGGTCATGTTCGTGAAATGGTATTTGTAATGTATCAACAAACTGAAGACTACCGGGCGTGTATTGAGTTTGCTGCCCAATGGCTGGCATTTGAACCAAATGACACAGAGATTATGTTGTATAAAGCGCGGGCATATCGACGCCTTAACGATTACAAGAAGGCTGAAAGGATCCTAAACAGCCTAGAAAGAGAAACTGACCCCCGCCTTCGCGCGAAAGTGGCACGAGAAAGAGGACGGATTGCACACTCCCAGGGCAACCTTAGTGAAGCGATACAACACTATCGCAATGGTTGTCAATACCGTCGCCGCGATGGGACGCCGTATTATACTGAAGTCTTCGTGGACTTGGCGCGTGCGCTTATTGCTGAAGCCAATCACATGTGGGATGGCGATCCCCTTTGGCAGAGAAATTTTTCTGAAGCTGCGACACTTTTTGAGGAAGTGCGTGATCAAGTCCCGCGATTCGATCAGGAATATTTTGACCAATACATCAACACATTGGTGCAAGCAGGAAGAATAACTGAGGAAGAGGCCCTTGAAGCACTAGAATACCAACTTCAATTTCAACAAGAAAACTCTCGCATTTATTTTCGCATGGCCGAAATACTTAAGAGTCATCCAGACAGACTAGAAGAAGCGATGAGCTACGCCAAAAAAGCCTCGGAGCTTGGAAGCAAGCCAGCTTTACTAACCATAGCTTACATTCAAATTAACTGCGAAGACTACAAAGGAGCATTGGAAACTCTAAATCGGTATATTCCTGAAACGGAACAGGAGCTCGTCGTTGCAGATGTTCTGAGGGCAAAAGCAATGGTCAATGATCCTCAGGAAGCAAGAAAATTTCTTGATAAACATAGAGGCATCAATGATTCTTTTCTGGCACACGCAAGGGCACAGACCGAGTATCAGGCTGCGGTAAAAGCTGTGGCAGAACAACGATATCCAGATGCCAAGCGCTACCTAAAGGCTGCTGAACAGTATGCCATTGACGGAAGAGAGCGGTATATCAATCGGAGACCCTTCGAGGTACTTCTTTCTCAAATTCAGTCGTTGAAAAGCAGATTGGAGCAGTTGAAGTAAGAATGCCCGTGCATGCAAGTTGAAGAAACATCCCCCCCCCACCCCCCAAACCCTCCAGCAGCCGCGTGGCAGCCCCGTGCCGGGCCGCGTGCTGGCCCCTCACAACGTCAGCAGATACGCGATCAGGTCGGCCACGTCCTGCCGGGAGAGGTAGGCCGCGTAGTCCGCGAACATGCTGACGTGATACCCCGCCACCACGTGGTTGCCGGGCTGCAGAATGCTCTCCTCCAGGTATTGCGCGGCGGTCATCCCCGCCACCCGCTCTGCGGCCCGCGCCGCGATCCCGGCCAGATTCGGGCCAAGGCTGAAGCCCGCCCCGCCCTGCTCGACCAGATGGCACCCCGCGCAGGGCGGCGCGCCCGCCACGCCTCGCCGGAAGATCGCCTCGCCCCGCGCCGGGTCGCCAGCCGCAGCCGCCTCCGCCTGCCCCGCCAGCCGCGCCACCAGGCGGTCCAGCCTGGCGCACCCCAGCACGGCCAGCGCCATGATCGTCAACACTGCGCAAAGCTGCCAGGTCTTCATCTATCCTCTGCTTGCCTTTGACAGCAAACAGGCGGACCGCACAGATCGATCCGCCTGTCTGGCTCAATGCATCCTGCGCTACACGGCGGGCATGCCCTGCCTACATGGACAGCCTGAGGACCCCGCCCGTCATGCCTGGGCCAAGCGGGATCGTGCCGAAGCTGACATACAGCGCGCCGTCCGGCCCCATGGCGATGCCAAACGGGGCCGGCAGCCCCTCCGCCACCGGCGTCGCGCCGGAAGCGTCCACCGTCACCACGCGGCCAGGCCCAGGGCCTTCCTGGCCGAAGATCACCAGCTCAACCGCGTACAGCGTGTCCCCGGCCAGCAGGATGTCGGAGACGGCGTTCAGCCCGCCGAAGGTCTCCACCAGCTCGCCGCCCGACCAGTGCTCGATCTTGGCCGCGCCGGGCGCCAGACCCGCGCCCAGGAAGCCGATGTACAGGTCGCCGTTCTCCGCCACCTCGATAGATGTCGGAACCGGGTTGTCCGGCCACACGGCCACCAGCTGCAAGCCGTCCGCTTCCGTCCAGGACAGCAGGTCGTTGCCGCCCGCGTCGATGATGTACAGCGTGCCGTCCGGCCCCCAGGCGATGTCGGCCACGTTGCTGTCGTAGCCGTTGCCGTCCGGGTCGTTGGCCGCTTCAAAGCCTTGCAGGTTGATGACCCGCCTGGCTGCCAGCGTGGCCGCGTCAAGTTCAACCACCGAATCGCCCCAGAACGCCCCGAAAGTGCCCGCGCCGCTGCCACTGAAAACAACCCACAGCGCGTCGCCCTGCGGGATGGCGCGATACACGCCGAGCGTTTCCGTGCCCATGTTGTAGCTCGGCAGGCCCATAACGACATCCGTCGTCGCGCCATCGGGGGCGATGGAAATGACCCGACCCGTCATCCCCATGCCTACCGTCGCTTCGCCCTCCGGCCCCGGCATCACGGCCTCTACCTCGCCGCCCCTGCCCGCGTCCGCCACCAGCAGATTGCCCGCCGCGTCAAAGGCCAGCCCGCGCGGCGCGCCCAGATCGGCCAGGATCACCTCACCCGGCAATGGCGGCCCATCCTGGGCCATCCCCGGCGCTGCATACAACATCAGGGAAACAATAAGTATGGTCAACACTACGGTCTTGCGGTACATAAAACTGCGGCTCCTTTTGTTGGTGTGTTGTGTGTTTGGTGATTGAGACGACTGGCCTGGAAGCCCCTCCTGAAGCGGGAAAGCTTCCAGACCAAAACGGCCCTATTTTACAACAGAATTGAAAGATACTGGCAAAGATTACAATTAAGGTTTTATTTCACAAATTGCCGCCTTGACTGAGACCAGCAGTCCCCCACCCTTCCCGCTCCCATCCCCGCCGCCCGGCAAACCGGCCTGAGACAGCCCAACGGCGCGGCTCGCAACCACCTTTCACACAAAGAAAGGCAGCGTTTGGATGGCCCACAGGCGGCCCTGTTAGGCCCTTGTAATGAAATGCGCCCGTTTTTGAGTTGCTTTGCAAGGCGCCGCAGGTACTTTTGAGTTGTTTTGAAAGGTGCCGCAGGGTTTTGCAGGTTGTTTTGGAAGGGCACAGTCCTTACAGTCATTTATGGACATTGTCAACCGAAATAGTGGTATTGACCTGCGAAGCGCCTTGTGGCACGCCGCGCCGCCGCGCGCATGGGTTGTCACGTTGATCGTCCGCATTGGAATCATAGGGGTTTCGTAATGAGTTCACGTCTTGGCTTGGTCCTCATTGTTCTGAGCGTCATCTTTTTTGGTGTTCCGAAGCCCGATCTGCACGCCCAGGGTTCGTCGGGTCAAACGCCCCAGGCCGAAGCATCATCCATCGTGCTTGTGGTGGATACCAGCGGGAGCATGGCCGGTGCGCGCCTGGCCGCCGTCCAGGACGCCATCCGCGCCTTCCTGGCCAACACCGCCACCGTCCCGGTCGCCCTCATCACCTTCGATGACCACGTGGAGGTTGTGCAGCACTTTACCAGCGACCCCGACGAGGTGCTCGCTGCCGTCAGCGCGCTGAGCGCCGAGGGCGCGTCGGCCCTCTACGAAGCCACGGCCAGAGCGGCCACGCTGGCATCTCAGGCGGAGACCGGGCAGGGCGTTGTGATTCTCATCACCGACGGCACCCAGTCGGCGGCCCAGTCCCGGACCACCCGCGCCGCTGCCCTCCAGGCAGTCCAGAGCAGCGGCGTCACCACATTCACCATCGGCATCGGCGAGGAAGCGGACCTGGACTACCTGCAAACGCTGGCCGGCTACGGCAACGGCCAGATGATCGCGCTCTCCAACCCGGTCGACCTTGCGGCGGTCCTCAGCCGCATCCGCATGGCGGCGGGGCTGTCGCTCGCCCTGGCCCCCAACCCTGGGGATACGTCCGTCGTGCTTGCCGTTGACGTCAGCCAGAGCATGGTGGGGCTGCCCATGGAGCAGGCCCGCGCCTCGCTGAGCGCCTTCGTCCGGCGTATCAACGGGGCGATACCCGTCGCCGTCGTCACCTTCGGCAACAGCGCGGATGTGGTACAGACATACAGCACCGCAACCGATGCGCTGGCAGCGGCGATTGACGGCCTCACCCCGGACGGCGTGACGGCGCTCTATGACGGCGCTTTGCGCGCCGTGCAGTTGGCCGCCGAGCACGACGCCGCCAACCGGGTGGTCATCCTGCTGGGAGACGGCGGCGAGTACGGCGGACAGAGCGTCGCCCAGCGCGACGACGCCCTCCAATTGGCCGTGGAAACCGGCGTCCAGGTCTATACCATCGGCCTGGGGTTCGGGGCGGACCGCTCCTATCTGCAGGAGCTGGCCCTGGGCACCGGCGCGATGTTCTTCCCGGTCAGGAGCGGCGCTGAACTTAGCGCCATCTATGAGGAGCTGTCCACCGCGCTGTTGGAAAGGCTCCACGCCGCCGACGGCGCAGGGATCGCGCCGCTGGACCCCTCGGTCGAGGCCGCGCCGCTCCTGGAGCCGGATTACGCGGACATCCTGCTGCCCAACATCCCCCCTCTGGACGCCGCATTCCAGAATCTGAACCTGGTGGCGGCTTCCCCGGCAACCGGCCCCGTAGAGACCAACCCAGCCGTCCCCTCAGAGGCGCAGGCCGAGGGCCTGCCCCAGGGGGCGGAAACCGCCCTGGCCGTTACGCCGGACGAGCTGCAAGCGGACGAAGTCCAGCCTTTCAGCTCCCTGGTCACCGTCACCGTTGACGTTGCGGAAGGCGAGCGCTTTGGGGAGCTTGAGCTGCTCCTCAATGGGGTTCCCCTGGCCCGTCTGGACGGCCCGCCCTACGAATACCCGCTCGATACGAGCATGTTAACCACGGGCACGTATGAGCTGGAAGTCGCGGCAGAAACAGAGACCGGCGGCTTCTACCACGATACCATCCGCTTCGAAGTCCAGGTGGTGCGCCAGCTACCCGCTTTGGGCGGGGTGGCTGCCGCTCCGGCGCTGGGCCTCACGCCTGATCAGGATGCGCCGCGCCTCGTGCTGGTTGATGGGGAGCCGGCCCCGCTGCACCTCGTGCTGTCGCAGGAGACCGGGCTGGCGCTCTACAGCCCCCCGCCGGACGAAGCGGGAGCGGCCCAGACACAGTCGCTGGGCGACATCCTCGCCAGCCCCCTGGACTCCCTGCCGCAGCCGTTGCGCGACCTGCTCGCACAACAGCACTCGCGGGCCGTGGCGATCATCATCCTCGGCATGGCCCTCCTCCTGCTGCCGCAGGGCATCTTCACCGTCTACTGGATGACCTACTCGTGGGTCAACCCCGCCCGTATGGAGCGCAGCGGCGCGCCCAAAACCTACGCCCAGCCGCACTTCAGCTTTACCGCCCTGGTGCCGGCCCGCCGTGAGGCTGCCGTGCTGTACGACACCATCATGGCCGTGCACAACATCGACTATCCGGATCACATGAAGGAGATATTGATCCTCATCCGCGACGAAGATGACGATGAGACCATCGCGGTGGCCCAGCGCGCCATAGCGGACATCCAGGAAAAGGCGGCCCAGGCCGGCGCCCCCGCCAACGTGCGCCTCATCACCTTCAAGGACGGGCCTAAGAACAAGCCCAACGGCCTCAACCGGGGCTACCGCGAAGCGACCAACGACGTGGTCTGCGTCTTCGACGCCGAAGACCAGCCCCACCGGGATATCTACCACGTCGTCAACACGGTGATGCAGCGCGACGGGGCCGACGTGGTCCAGTCCGGCGTGCAGTTGATGAACTTCCGCTCCACCTGGTTCAGCGCCTTCAATGTGCTGGAGTACTTCTTCTGGTTCAAGTCTGGCCTGCACGCCTTCACCCACGAGCTGCACGTGACCCCGCTGGGCGGCAACACCGTCTTCTTCAAGAAGATCTGGTTGGACAGGCTGGCCGAGCAGGACACGGAGAAGGGTTACCGCGCCTGGGACGAGCACTGCCTGACGGAAGACGCCGACATCGGCATCCGCCTGACGCAAATGGGCGCCACCATCCAGATCGTCTACGAAGCCCAACAGGCCACCCAGGAGGAGACCCCGGCCACCGTGGATCAGTTCATCCGGCAGCGCACGCGCTGGTGCCAGGGGTTCTACGAAATCTTCTTCAAGTACGACTGGCTCCGCCTGCCGACCCTCAAGCAACGCATAGGGGCCATCTACATCCTGATGAACTCGGTCTTTCAGGGGGCCATTGTGTTCTTCCTGCCCCTCGGCATGTTCATCTGGGCCACGCAAAAGGTCCCCGTGCCGCTGGCCATCCTCTCCTGGATGCCCGTCTATCTGCTGTTCATCCAACTGATCATCAATCTCATCGGCATCCAGGAGTTCACCAGGGCCTACAATCTCCGGCTGCCGCTGCTGTTCCGGCTGCGCATGTTGATCTACTACTACCCCTATCAGCTTCTCCTCTCTATCTCGGCGCTGCGGGCCATGATACGCATGGCTACCAGGCAATCGGACTGGGAAAAGACGGAGCACGCCAACCTGCACCGCCCGCTCGCCGCGCGCGCCCAGAGACCCGTGAATGCTGAGGCAAGGACTGCCTAACCCATGACCACAGTAGCCCAAACCAACGACGGTTACGTTCACCAGCCGATCAACAGTGAGGCGACCCGCCAGCAGGTCGTGAGTCGCTTCAGCGTCTTCCTCATGATCATCGTCCTGCTCATCGCAGGCGTCACCCACTACCACAACGCCCTGGCCTTCCCCGCCTTCCAGGATACAGAGGGCACCAACCTGGCCAATGCCTGGGCGCTGCTCCACAACAACGAGCTGGCCCCCTATACCTATGCCTACGACAACCCGCCCACCGGGACCTTCCTGCTGGCCGGCTGGGCTGCCATCTCCGGCGGTTTTGACTCGTTCGGCTTCCCGCTCAATACCGGGCGTGTGCTCATGCTCGCCTTCCACGTCATGAGCGTGGCCCTGACCTTCGCCATTGCGCGGAAGGTGTCCGGCAGCAACCTGGCGGCGGTCGTCGCGGCGCTGCTCTTTGCCCTGTCGCCGCTGGCGCTCTCCATCCAGCGCCGTGTGCTGCTGGATAACATGATGCTCATGTTCCTGCTGGCCTCGTTCTACAACGTCATCGGCGACCGCGAGTCGCTGTACAACTACATGCTCAGCGCCATCTGCTTCGGCCTCGCGGTCCTGCTGCAAACCGACGCCGCCATCTTCTTCCCGGCGCTGGTCTACACCGTTCACCTCACCTCCAACAAGGCCCACCGCCGCTTTGCCGTCATCCTGTGGGTGACGTTCTCGGTGCTCATCATGAGCCTCTACCCCATGTACGCCCAGATGCGCAGCGAGCTGTTCCCCCAGGGCTGGCTGTTCGGCGGCGACTTCCCCCATGTCAGCCTGCTGGAGCGCCTCCTGGATAGAGGCCCTGATACCGGCGTGTTCCTGAACCTCGGCAGCGGCCTGGCCTCGAGCTTCCAGCAGTGGACCGACATCACGCACCTCAACGCCGATCCCATCCTCATCTATGGGGGGGCCATTGCCCTGCTGTTCAGCCTGGTCATGGCCCAGGACAACAAGGGGCTGCGACCCCTGGCCGCCATGGCCCTCACCTTTATCGTGCTGCGTTATGTCGGCGGCCAGGTGGCCCCCACAGACATCATCGGCGTGCTGCCCTTCCTGGCTATCAGCGTCGCCATCGTCCTGGCCACCATCGCCACCACCTTCAGCAGCATTCTGAGCGATGAGTCGATCCTCAAACCCCTGTTTGCCCTGCTGCTGATGGCCGGGCTGCTCTATCCCTTTGCCGTTTTCTACGTCAACAGAACCCACCTCTACACCCTGGATCAGGTGCAGGGCCAGATGGACGCCATAGCCTGGGTCCAGGAGAGCATACCCGACGACTCCGTGGTGGTGACGGACAACTTCGCCTTTGTCGCGCTGCGAGAAACCATGCCCCACGTGCACCACTACTGGAAGATCGACACCGACCCGGACGTGAAGTTCACGCTGCTGGAGGACGACGTGTGTAACATCGACTACATCGTAACCACCCCCCAGGTCCTCCAGGATATCGAAGTCTACGGGCTGGGCTTCCTGCAAAGAGCCTTGAACGGCGCGGAGTTGCTGCGCACCTATGAGAATAACGGCTGGCCCGTGAGCATCTGGCAGGTGCAGCACACCTATTGTTCGGTCGAAGACCTGGAAACCCCGGAACCGGACCTCGCTTCCTAGCGGAGGCTGGCCCTGCCGGGGCCATAACCTGACGCTTGAACGCTTGACTTGAATGCTTGAATGGAGAAACCGACAGGCAATGCGTGTAATTTTGATCGGGTTGGCGCTGATCCTCGCCCTGAGCACCGCAGGAAACACGCAGGCCCTGCAACGCAGCGGGGGTTTTCGCGTCGTCGGCTACTACTCGTACTACAACATCTACACCCTGCAATACTACGTGACCGACATTCCGGCAGAATACCTGACCCACCTCATCTATGCCAACATCGGAATCTCGGAAAACGGCCAGTGTGTCTCTGTGGACCCCTGGACCGATACCGACTTTCCGTATCCCACCGACCAGCCCTTTCAGCGGTTGCGGGGCAACTTCCACCAGCTCCAGTTGCTGGAGGAGGAAAACCCCCAGCTCACCGTCATGATGTCCATTGGCGGCTGGGAGCACAGCGAATACTTCACCCGTGTCGCCGCCACCGAGGAATCGCGCCAGCGCTTCGCGGCGTCCTGCGTGGCCTTCATGCGGCAATATGGCTTTGAGGGCATCGACGTGGACTGGCGCTATCCTGTGTCCGGCGGCCTGACCCCCGGCACGGAGGCAGACCGGCAGAACTATACCCTGCTGTTGCAGGCGTTGCGCGCCGAGCTGGACGAGTGGGAGGCGGAAGACGAGCGCATCTATGAGCTGTCGGCCACTCTGCCCCCCTTCCCGGAGCTGGTCGCCAACTATGCGCTTGCGGAGCTGCCGATGTACGTGGACTTCGTCATTCTGTCCGCCTTCGGCTACGAAGGCGAGTGGAGCGAGATAACGGGGCATATCGCGCCGCTTTACCTCAACCCGCGCGATCCCCGCACTCCGGAATTGCAGGGGCAACTGACGGTCAGCGGCGCGGTCGAACGCTATCTCACCGCAGGCATCCCGGCGGAGGATATCGTGCTGGGCGTCGCCTTCTTCGGCCAGTCCTGGCAAAACGTGCGCCCGAACGACTACTTCGGCCTGTTTGCCCCCCATGGCGGCATTCCCAATGGAACGCGCGCCGGCGGGCGGTTATACTATCGGGACCTGGCCACCTTCCTCAACAGCCCGGACTACACGCGCTTCTTCGATGAGGAGGCAAACGTGCCCTGGCTCTACAACGAGCACAGCCGCATCGCCATCAGCTACGAAAACGAAGTCTCTTTGCGCTACAAAGCGGCCTTTATCCGCCGCATGGGCCTGGGAGGTGCGGCAGCCTTCGAGCTGAGCTATGATGATGCGCGCCATACCTTGTTGACCACCCTGGCCGTGGAGTTGAACGGCCAGCCGTAGAAGAGTTGAGCCGCCGCCGTTCGGTGAGTGAGGGGCGATCATCACGGCACTGCGGCCTGAGGTAGCCAATGCGCGCTGACCGCCGATCAGTATTGACCTTGTCAATGCTTTTGCTGGCGCTGTGCGGATCGCTGGGAGGAGCATGGGCCGTGGCGCAAGGGCTGTATCAGTTTGTGCCCCCGGTTCGCCACAACCCGGCGGACATCACGGCTGCGTGGCAGGACTGGAAAGCCGCTTACGTAACCGCCAGCGACGCCGGCCCGGCTCCACGGCAGCGCGTCGTAACCGAAACGGACTTTCGGACCACCTACTCCGAAGGCCAGGCCTACGGCATGTTGCTGGCGGCTCAGCTCCACGACCAGCCCTTGTTCGACAGCCTGTGGCTGTACGCGGCGGACCACCTCAACCGCAACGGCCTCATGGCCTGGCACACAACCGGCTACGGCCTGGTGCAGAACTGGGGCGCGGCAACCGATGCCGATGTGGATATGGCCCTGGCCCTGGTCATGGCCTGCCACCTCGTGCAAAGCGGGGAATGGCCGGAGAGCCTGCACGGCCTGAACTACTGCGCCCTGGCCCGCCACATGCTGGAGGCCATCTGGGCCAATGAGATTGACCATCCTGGCCCCCACCCGTCAGCAGGCCTGGAGGACAACCCCGGTTATGAGCTGCTGCCGGGCGACATGTGGTGCCTGGCATGTGATTACCCTGAGGGCATCGTCAACCTGTCCTATTTCTCACCGGGCTACTTCCGCCTGTTTGCCCACTTCACCGGAAACGCGGGCTGGCTGCGCGTGATTGACCGCATGTACACCATCGCCGGGCAGGCCCAGGATCAGGGGTGCAGCGGCCTGGTGCCCAACTGGAACACCTACGATGGCGTGCCCCAACCCGTGAGCTGGCAGCCGGATACCGCTGAGTTCTGGGCCTGGGACGCGCCGCGCTTTGCGTGGCGTGTCGCCGTGGACCGCTACTGGTACGATAGCCCGCCATCCCGCGATGTCCTGAACCGCATTGGCGGGTTCTTCGGCAGTGTCGGCCTCAACAACATTCAGGCGGTATACCGCCTGGATGGCACGCCGGTTAACAACTTCCGCAATGGCTACTTCACGGGCAGCGGCGCTGTTGCCCTGTGGGCAGCGCCACAGCCCCAGCCCGTTCGGTGCGGGCAGGCTTCCGGCGCGCTCCACAGCACCGCGCAGCAGGGCTATGATGCCATCGTCAGCACCAAAGACAACACCTACTTCCCGGATACCTGGCGGCTGCTCTACATGCTGCTGATGACAGGCCGCTTCCATCACCCGTATCAGGGCGACGATACGACGCCAGCCCAGCCTCAAACCCTGGGCGGGCCGTTTTGAGCTTATCCGGGTGGCCCTGCGCTGCCAGATGTTCGGGGACCTTGAGCAGGAAGCAAGCCGCCTCGGCTGTCTCGACCACCGACTCCGGGTAGACGGCCAGGCCAGGGAGGTGCAGGAGGGTCATCTCAGGCTCCGAGTTTGTAGGCGCGCTTCGCCAGCCGGTACGCCATGTCATGCGCCATCTCGTGGGCATCTGCCAGGTCGATGATACCGCGCACAACCAGCCCGGCCAGCCAGTCAACACTCACCCGCCGCCACAGGTCGTGCCGCGCCGGGATCGAGGGGAAGGCGCGGGTATCGTCGTTAAAGCCCACGGTGTTGTACAACCCGGCGGTTTCCATCACGCAGTCCAAGTAGCGCCGCATCCCGTTGATGCTGTCGTGGAACCACCAGGGCGGCCCCAGTTTGAGCGCCGGGTAGTGCCCGGCAAGCGGGGCCAGTTCCCGCGCGTAGGCCGACTCGTCCAGCGTGAACAGGATCAGCGTCAGGCGCGGATCGCTGCCGTACTGATTCAGCAGCGGACGCAGGTTGTGTGTGAACTCGGCCTGTTGCGGGATGTCGGCCCCCATGTCGGTCCCGAAGCGCTCAAAGAGCGGCGCGTTGTGGTTGCGCACCGCGCCGACATGAAGCTGCATCACCAGCCCGTCCTCAATACTCATACCCGCGAAGACCATGAGCATGTGTGCCGTAAAGCGCCGCGCATCCTCGGCGTTGGCTTCGCCCCGCAAGGCCCGCTGGAAGATCGCCTCGGCTTCGCCGGTGCTCAGACTCGCGGTATAGGCCGTCACCGCTGCATGATCGGTGGCCGTCGCGCCCATCGCCCGGAAGAACTGGCGGCGGCTTTGCAAGGCATCGATGTATGCCGCGTAGGAGTGGATTGTGATGCCGCTGACCTCGCTCAGCGCGTCAATGTTGGCGCGCCACGTCGCTGTATCGAGGTTGACTACCGCGTCAGGGCGGAAGGTTGGGCGCACCTCGCCCGCCCATCCGGAGTCGCGTATGGCCTGGTGGTGTTGCAGCGTGTCGGTGGCGGGGTCGGTCGTAGCCAGCGCTTCGATGTTGAACTGCTCAAACAAGGCGCGCGGGCGGAAGGCCGGGGTCGCCAGCTTGGCCGCGATCTCGTCATAGACGGCCTGCGCATTGTCGCCGCTCAGTTTTTCCCTGATGCCAAAGAGAGTCTGCAATTCGTGGGCCAGCCACGCCCCGGTCGGCGTGCCCCGGAAGAGGTAAAAGTGCTCGGCGAATGTCTGCCAGATTTTGCGGTGGTCCTTTTCCACCGGCCCACCGTCTCGGCGCGGCACGCCGAGCGACTCCAGCGGGATGCCCTGCGAGTACAACATGCGGAAGATGTAATGATCGGGGATGATCAGCAGGTCGGCGGGTGAGCCAAACGTGGCATCCGGATCGGCCAACAAGCGCGGGTCTACATGCCCGTGCGGGCAAATCAGCGGCAGGTCGGCTACGGCCCGGTACAACTCGCGCGCGATGCGCCGCTGCGCCGGATCAGGCGCAAAGTAGCGGTCGGCTTGCAGTGCCCATTCAGACGCGGTCATGCCTTAGTCCTTATGGCCGGGCGGCGGCTGCCAGTCGCGGGCCGCCTGCAACAGCGCATCGATGTTCTCTGCCGGGGTGCCCGGCGAAATGCCGCCGCCAAACGACAGGATCAGGCCGCCGCCGGGCGCGGCTTTGTCCAGGCAGGCCCGCGCCGAGGCCGCCACCTCCTCCGGCGTGCCGCGCACGCCGACATCCAGCGGAGGCACGTTTCCCATCAGGGCGACGCGGTGGCCCATCTTGGCTTTGGCTTCGGCGATGTCTACCTCGTGGCTGAAGTTGAAGACATCAAAGTTGGCCTCGGCCAGACTTTCCAGCAGGTGGCGGCAGGGCGTGTCGTTGTGGTAGACGCGCACCAGGCCATCGAATGCATCGAAGATGCGACGCAGATGCGGGTGGATCAATGCTTCGTAATGCTGCTGCGACACCATCCCCACAATGTCGTCCAGCAGCATGATGCCCTCCGGCGCATGCAGCGTATCGAGCTGGGCGTGCAGCCAGTCGATGATCGTCGTCGTCATGGTCTCCAGAATCTTCGTCACACCCGCCGGGTTTTCGACAAAGCCCATCAGCAGCGACGTGACCCCCATTACCCACGCGGCGGTGACCACCGGCCCGCGTGCGCACACCATCTTGATGCCCCGCCCTTCGGCCCGTAGGCGCTCTTCCATCACCTCGTACAGCCGCAGGACGAGCGGCATCAGGCCGTCTTCGCGCGGGTCGGCGGGCGCGATGGTCTCGGCCCAAAAGCCCACGTCCTCGCTGACCGGTTCGATGGACGGCGGGCGGTCGTCGTGTACGTGAATCTTGACGCCAAACGCCGACGGCTCGGCCAGCATTCCCAGTTCCACCCAATATCCGGGAATCCACACTGCGTCGGGGAAGCGGTCCAGCAAACCCCGGTTGATCGCCAGCCACTTGTCAGGGAAGAGGTAGTAATCCCGCGTGTCGATGCCCGCGTAGCCGGGCAGCCAGGGGCTATCGGCGATCAGGCCCACCGGTACTTGCGCCGGCTCCCCCAGGCGCGCGGCCAGCTTGAAATCATCCCACGAAGACATGATCAGTACACTCCGTATTCGCGCAGCGCTTCCCACATGGCTAACACATTCTCCGGCGGCACATCGGCCTGGATGTTATGCACGGTGTTGAAGACGTAACCGCCGCCGGGAGCCAGCGCCTCGATGTTGCGCCGCACGTCGTCTCGGACCTGCTGCGGCGTGCCGGAGGGCAGCACGCCCTGGGTATCGACCCCGCCGCCCCAGAAGACCAGGGCGTCCCCAAAGTCGCGCTTCAGGGCGACCGGTTCCATGCCTGCCGCGCGGATATGCACCGGGTTGAGAATCTGCACCCCGATCTCGATGAAGTCGGGAATCAGCGGGCGCACGTTGCCGCACGAATGGAAGAGCCGCCGCGCATCGGGCGCAAGCTGCCGGATGCGATCAAAGACGATCTGCCAGCGCGGTTTGAGCTGCTCCCGGAACATCTGCGGGGCGATCAACTGCGACTGCTGCGTGCCGTAGTCATCGGCCTGCATGATGACATCGACCACGTCGGCAAGTTCCGGCAGCGCCATCTCCCAAAAGTCCAGCTTCAGCCGCAGCAGCCGGTCAAAGAGCGCGCCGATCACCGGCGGCTCCGTGGCCATCAAGATCAGGCAATTCTCCATGCCGACGATGCGCTGCGCCATCTCAAAGAGGCCCGCGAAGGGGTCCTTGAGCACGACCCCGTACCCCGCCATCCGGTATCGTTCGGCCAGCGCCCGCAGCCCGGCGATGCGCTGCGGATCGGCCATGTCCGGCCAGGGGTGCGCCGCGATGGCCTCCGCCGTGAGGTCGGGGTCGGGCAGCGGAACCTCGACGATGCTGTAGTAGAGGCCATCCGGTCGGGGCCGGTGGTGCGTGATGCCCCACTCGTCATGATAGGCCCACACCGCACCCGCTTCCTGTTCGACGACGCCCCAGTTGTGGCTGTTGAGCGGAAACAGGCCGCGCACGTCTACGCCCAACTGCTCCAGGACATCCTCATCGGGCCGGGCAAGCTGCTGGATAGAGTCGCACAGGGCCGGCTCAACCGGCGGCAGGCCCAGCGCTTCCCGCAGCCGCCGGTAAGCCACCACGTGAATGCCCGTGACCTGGGTGCTGCCCAGGTCAAACGGCACGCGGTCCGGCTCGCGGTGATCCAGCGTGGTCAGCAGGCGTTCGCGGTGATTCATGACGGCGGCAGGAAGTCCTCCCGGATGGGGGTGAAGGTATCCACCAGCCGCACCGACTCGCTGAGCAACTGGATCGCATGCGGCACGTCGCCGGGCACGGTGACCAGGTCGCCCGCGCTGAGGTGGTGCGGCTCCCCGTCGATGAAAAACAGCAGCTCGCCCGCCGCCACGTAGGTGATCTGTTCGTGGGGGTGCGCATGGGGTGGGTCCGGCTGATCCTGCGGGCCATCCTCAAAGTCGATCACCACGACCATCAGGTTGGGTGTGTGCGCCAGGTAGCGCGCTCGCCCCTCGGCGATGGCTTCCGGCTCGACAGTGGCTCGTTTGACGACCGTCATCGGTTGCATCCTTGTGTATGGCGGCAGGCCCGGTCTAGCGGGCCAGCCACGCCCCGTCTACCGGCACGATCGCGCCGTGCAGGTAATCGGAGGCTGGCGAGGCGAGGAACACAACGATCCCTTTCAGGTCTTCCGGCTCACCCCAACGCCCCGCCGGGATGCGCGCCAGGATCGCTTCGCTGCGCGCCCGGTCGGCCCGGATGGGCGCGGTGTTGTCGGTCGCCATGTAGCCGGGCGCGATGGCGTTGACGTTGATGCCCAGCGCGGCCCATTCATTGGCCAGCGCGCGCGTCAGCCCGGCCACGCCGCTCTTGGCCGCCGTGTAGGACGGCACGAGAATGCCGCCCTGGAACGACAGCATCGAGGCGACGTTGATGATCTTGCCCCCACCCTGCCCCCGCATCACGCGCGCGGCAGCCTGCGAGAGAAAGAACAGCGCCCGCAGGTCGATGTGCAGCACGTCGTCCCAGTCCTGCTCGCTGAAATCGATGGCCGGACAGCGGCGGATGATCCCGGCGTTGTTCACCAGGATGTCCAACCGCCCGAACGCATCGACCACGTGCGCGACGTGAGCGCCCAGTTCCTCCACCGTGGCCTCGCGCAGATCGCATGCGATGTTCAGGTAGCGGCGGCCCAGCGCCTCCACCAGCGTGCAGGTTTCGGCGCAATCTGGCACCCGGTCCAGCCCGGCGATGTCCGCCCCCGCTTCGGCCAGGCCGACGGCCATCGCCTGCCCCAGCCCGCGACTCGCACCGGTGACCAGCGCCACGCGCCCATCGAGCCGGAAAGTGTCCAACACCCCCATCAGTCGGTCTCCCTGCTAACGCAGCGCCGTCATGGCCACCGGGTCCATGTCGCTGAAGGTCTGGTTTTCACCGGCCATCGCCCACACAAACGAGTAGCTGCCCGTGCCCATCCCGGCGTGGATCGACCAGCTTGGCGAGATGGCCGCCTGCTCGTTGCGGATCACCAGATGGCGGGTCTCGTCCGGCTCGCCCATCAGGTGGAAGACCACGTTATCGTCGGCGATGTCGAAGTAGAAGTAGACCTCCATGCGGCGGGCGTGAGTGTGCGCGGGCATGGTGTTCCACATGTTGTTCGGCTCCAGCAGCGTCACGCCGAGCACCAACTGGCAGCTTCGCGCGCCGTCAGGATGGATGTACTTATAGATCGTGCGCTTGTTGGAGTTGGCGATGTCGCCCAGGCGCAGCGGCTCTGCGTCCTTAATCGGGATGTGCGCCGTGGGGTAAGCCCGGTGAGCAGGGGTGCTGGCGAAGTAAAAGTGCGCGGGCCGGCTCCCGTCGTCGCTGGCGAAGGTCACGTCCTGCGCCCCCATGCCCACGTACAGCCCGTCGAGCCTGTCCATGTGGTACGCCGCCCCATCCACCGTCACCGTGCCCGCCCCACCCACGCAGACGATGCCGATCTCGCGTCGCTGCAAGAAGTAGTCTGCGCCCAGCTCTTTCGGGTCGCCGGTGAGGGGCAGCGGGACATCCGCCGGGGCAGCCCCGCCGACGATGATGCGGTCGATGTGGCTGTACACCATGTGGATCGCGCCGTCCGTGAACAGCGTCTCGATCAGAAATTCGTCGCGCAGTTCCGCCGTCGTAAAGCGCCGCACCGCCTCCGGGCTGGATGGATAACGCATGTCCATCATGAAATCTCCTTCTGAAAAGTGCTTTTGGCTCTGGGCAATGGGCTGTTGGACCACGCGGCGTGAGCCACGTCCACCTCACAGCTCGATCAGGTACAGTTGCACGCGCCCGCCATAGTCAGACGCATAGAGAATGCGGCTGCCGTCCCAGCTCCAGGTCGGGTGGCAATGGCTGCTCTGGGTGTGCCAGGAGGTCTTGTGGTGCGCCAGCACCTCCAGCGTGGCGGTTTCGCCGCTGATGTCGATCAGCACCAGGTCGTCCACATCGTCGCCAACCAGTACGGTATTGTCCGGGTTGGCGTGATAATGGTTGCAGTAAAACGGCATATCGATCTTCCGCACGAGCCTGCCCTGTTTGTCCATCAGGCCAACGAAGGGCGTCATCGCGTTCTCGTTGACCGCCACATCGGTCAATACGGCCTGTGTGCGGTCCGATGTGATCGTGCCGTCGTGCCCCGGTCCCCGGTTGTCGAAAAAGATGTGGCCGTCTCGCGTCCAAAACTCGTGCCCGATGGCGTCCTGTTCGCCCTGCCGGTAGCACGGCGTGGCGCGCCTGGACACAAAATCGAGATACCACATGCGCTGCGTGACCAGGTTCCAGGGTCCCTCGTGGCAGAACACGCCCAGCGTCGCATCATCCGGGGCGAACTGGAAGTGGCCGAGTTGGTGTGTGTCCTTGAAGACATCAAACCAGCCCGATCCGTCCAGATAGGCCAGCGTGACGCGCCCATCTTTGATCAGATAGTAGCGGTCCTTGAAACCGGCGTAGTTCGCGCCGCCGTAGTGATCGGGGATTTCCACGTGCTCATTACGGCAGAAGGCCACGTATTTCCGATTGGGCGCAATCGATGGCACGCTGGAAATGCAAAACGGCCCGCTTTCCTCGAAGACGGTGGTGGTTTCGCCCGTCCTCGTGTTGAGCACCCGCACCTGCATCTCCCGCGTGGTGTAAGCGATCAGCGCGCTGTCCGGCGTCTTGCTGGCCGAGTTGGCAGAGAGCAGCACATCATCGCTCAACCGTTCAATCACCCCCGTGTCCAGGTCCATGCGATAGAGGCTGTAGGCCGGGCCTTCGTGCGGAGCCAGGTCTGCGCCCGAATCACGGTCAGACTGGAAAATGATCGCGTTGGACTGGATGTCGAAAGAATTCTCCGTGAAATACATGTGCACGTTGTTGCCGGTGCGGGTCAGTTGTGTGATCGTGCGCCCGGTCTTCTCGTCCTTGAACGTGCGTTTTTCGGAAGCCCACCTGTCCGCCATGATCCTGCAGCCTTTCGTCACGAAAGCCCCGATACATGTGGCTTCGGCGTCATCCGCAGCCGGAAGCGTTCCGCTCCCTCCGGCAGCGCCACCGACAGCCGGTAAAGCACCTGCTCGATGTCGTTGGCGCGGCAGGCTTCCTCCAGCGCTTCGACCGCGAAGGACGCCCCTGCCGGTTCCAGCACGGCAAGCTCGAGCGTCGCCTGCTCCCCCCGGATGCGCGCCGTCGCGCCGTCGACTTCCACCGGGAACCAGGTCACGAACGCCTCTTCCACCGCCAGCGGCTCGCCCACAAAAGCGAACTGGTCGGCTAAGGTCACGTCGCCGGTCGCCACCTCCAGTTCCAGGCGGCGGCGGGCCAGGCTCAGCGCGGGCAGGTCGTAGGCGGTGTGGTAATCGACGACGGCGTATTTTTTGCCGTCGGCCTCGCCGTGCTCAACCATCGTGCCGTAGAACTGCCGGCAGCCCCCAAACTCCGGCCCCGGAGCCTGCAACTGTCCGCCAATGCGTGGCACATTGTGGGTGTAGGAGTTATTGAAGACGTTCTCGTAGCGCCCCTGGCGAAAGTACGCCTTGCTGTACAGGCCGCGCCCGGCGTCCGGGATCAGGCTCTCACCGCCGATATTGACGATGAAAGTGGCGATGTCGGTATGGCTGTGATGCCCGTCGTTGTGGCCGGCCTTGGTAGCCAGGATGGCTGGCTGGCCGTCCGCCGTCCGCCCGACCAGCTTGATCACGCCGCTTTCCGGCCAGTAAGAGTCGCGCTGGATGAACGCCGGGGTCGGCTGAGTCTGGTCCCACCACGCGGCGTGGCGCAGCACGACCGGCAGCTTGGCGTAACCGTGCTGCCCGTAAGGATGATCGGCATCGATGGGCACGAGGAGCGCCCGCAGTTGATCCACGCCCGTGCGTTCGGCCAGCCGGTTGGCGATCCCTGCGGCGATGGTCTGCTGTTCCAGCGCGTCGCCGAAGTTGATGAAGCGATCCGGCGCGGCCAGCGCCATGCCCGGTGGGTAAGCGGCGATGTCCCGCAAGCGCGGCTGGCCCAGCAGGTCCAGCCCCCCACCCGTCCGTTCGCGCAGCAACTCCCCCACAATCACATAGTACATCAGCCCGTAGTTCCAGTAGCCAACGCCCTCAATTGAGCCGCCGTCCGCCTCAAACCCGGTGGCGATGTAGGCCGCAAACCCTTCCAGCACCAGCGCCAGCGCTTCTGCCAGCGTTTCCAGATCGTTTTCCAGGCGCAGAAAGGCCAGCCCCACCGCTCCGTTGCACACGCCGTTCCAGTTGAGCGCGCCCTTGAACCACCAGTGATCGCGGGCGCGGGCCAGGTACGGCCTGAAGATGTGCCGCGCTACCTCTTGCCGGATGCGCTGGCGCACCTCCGGGGCCATCTCCTCGCCGACCAGATACACGGCTTCGGCCAGGGCCGCGCCCGTCTCGGCGGCGAAGAGGTCAATCGAGTCCGGCTCGCGCGTCAGCATGGTGTGCGCGCCCAGCGGAGTCGTCCGCAGGCGCGGCGGGTGGAGGTTCCAGTAGTCCGGCCCCTGCTCTTCGTGTGCGGGCAGGACCCATGTCGTCTCTTCGCAGATCGCCCAGGCCAGGTCATGCACGCGGTCGATCCATTCTGCCTGGCCCATGATCACTTCCAGCACGGCGCGCGTCAACTGGGCACGCCGCCGGTAGTAGGGATTCTGGTAGCCGGGGCGCGACCCGGTGTGCTCGAACTCCCGGTAGAGCGTGTAGGTCAGCGGGGCGATGGTGTCTAGCGGCACTTCCTGCCGCAGTGCGTCGAGCAGCGCCGGGGTCGTCGGCGAGCGGCGCAGTTGTTCGCGCAGGTCGGTGGCGGGTGCGGGCGCAGCCAGCCACCGCTTCAGTTGTGCTTTCGAGGCGAGAGTCATCGGCTTACCCTACTCCGGCCAGTGAGAGTTCCTCGGCAAAGTGACAGGCCACGCCGTGGCCCGGCTCAAGCTCGCGCCACACGGGTATCTGCTGGCGGCAGACTTCCCGCGCGTAATTGCAGCGCGGGTGAAAGGCGCAGCCCGCAGGCGGCGCTGCCGGATTGGGCACATCCCCCGTCAGCACGATGCGCTTCTTGCGCACATCCGGGTTGGTGGAGGGCACCGCCGACAACAGCGCCTCGGTGTACGGGTGCAGCGGCCTCCGATACAGGACATCCGCGTCCGTCAGTTCCACGATGCGACCGAGGTACATCACGGCCACACGGTTGCTGATGTGCTCCACCACCGACAGGTCATGCGCAATAAAGAGATAGGTCAGGCCGAATTCGCTTTGCAGGTCTTGCAGCAGGTTGACGACCTGCGCCTGAATGGACACGTCCAGCGCTGACACCGGCTCGTCGCACACGATCAGCTTGGGCCGCAGGGCCAGCGCGCGGGCGATGCCGATGCGCTGCCGCTGCCCGCCGCTGAAGGCGTTCGGGTAACGGTTCATGTATTCCGGTCGCAGCCCCACCTTGCGCAGCAGTTCGCCCACCTCGTCCTTCAACTGCTTACCGCTGGCCCGACGGTGAATGACCAGTGGCTCGCTGACAATGTCCAGCAAGGTCATTCGCGGGTTGAGCGAGGAGTAGGGGTCCTGGAAGATCATCTGGATTTCGTGCCGGTAGGGTTGGAGTTCTCTGCGCGTCAGCGGGGCCAGGTCGATCATGCCGCTGCCATTGCGGTAGAGAATCTCTCCGGCGGTAGGCCGGTATGCCCGCACCACGCAGCGCCCCAGCGTCGTCTTGCCACAGCCGCTTTCACCCACCAGGCCGAGCGTCTCTCCGGCCTTGATGCGCAAATCAACGCCGTCAACGGCGCGCACGTGTCCCACCACCTGGCGCAGCACGCCGCGCTTGATGGGGAAATGCATCTTCAACCCTCTGACATCGAGCAGCGTGTCGTTTTCAGCTCCCATGGCCCGTCACTCCGTATACAGCGTGCAGCGCACCAGATGCCCTGGCTCCACCTCGACCAGCGGCACACCTGCCGGATCGGTGCAGGCCGCGGTCTTTCTCGCCGGGCAGCGCGGGTAAAAGGCGCACCCCGGAGGCACATTGAACGGGTCCGGGACAATGCCCGGAATGGGGTACAGGCGCTTGTGGTCAGACCGGCTCAGATCGGGGACCGACTGCATCAACCCTACCGTGTACGGGTGGGCAGGGCGACTGAATAGCGTGTGGCGGTCGGCCTCCTCCACAATCTTGCCCGTGTACATCACAGCCACCCGGTCGGCCATTTCGTTGATCACGCCCAGGTTGTGGGTGATCATCATAATGGCCGACTGCAACCGCTCTTGCAGGCGGCGCATCAGGTCGAGGATCTGCGCCTGGATGGTCACGTCCAGCGCGGTGGTCGGCTCGTCCGCGATGAGCAGCGAGGGGTTGCACGAGAGGGCCATGGCGATCATGGCGCGCTGGCGCATCCCGCCGGAATATTGGTGTGGATAGGAGCGGACGAACTGGCGCGCATTGCCGATGCTCACCGCGCTCAGCATGTTGATGGCAAGTTCCTCGGCCTGCTCCTTGTCCAGACCTTGGTGCAGCAGGATCGCCTCGGTGATCTGCTCCCCGATGGTATGCATGGGCGAGAGCGAGGTCATCGGCTCCTGAAATATCATGGCGATCTCGTTGCCGCGAATGTCGCGGATCAGGCTGCCGTCAGGGTCCACCGTCGTCAGATCGACCTCGTCTCCGTTTCGACGCCGGAACCAGATCGAGCCTTTGTTGATGCGGGCGGTGCGCTTGGGCAGCAAGCGCATCGTCGCCAGCGCCGACACACTCTTCCCACAGCCCGACTCGCCCACAATGCCCAGCGTCTCGCCCGGACGCACAACGAGCGTCACGCCGTTCACGGCCCGCACGATGCCGTCCAGCGTGTGGAAGTGTACTTCGAGATCGGTGATTTCTAGCAGATGCTCGGCGTTCATGGCGCCGCCTATACCGTATAGGGATCAGCCGCGTCGCGCAGCCCGTCCCCAAGAAAGCTGAAAGCCAGGATCACGACCACGATGAAGATGGCCGGACTGAGCACCCAGGGATAGAGCGCCACCGACGGGAGGTTCTGCGCCTCCTGCAACAAGACGCCCCAACTGGTGGTCGGCGGGCGCAGCCCCAGGCCCAGAAAGCTCAGAGCGGTCTCGGCCAGGATCATCGAGGGCAGGTTGAGCGTCGCCACCACAATAATCTGGCCCATGGTGGCCGGGATCAGGTGCTTGAAGATGATGCGCGCGTCGCTGGCCCCGGCAAGTTTGGCTGCCAACACGTAGTCGCTGTTCCGCAGTGCCAGCACCTGCCCGCGCAACTGCCGCGCCAGCCAGGTCCAGCCGATGAGGGACAGGATCACGGTCACGGCGAAGTAGGTCTGAATCTGCGACCAGTTCTGCGGCAGTGCCGCCGATAGCGCCATCCACAACGGGATTGACGGGAAGGCGCGCACCAGCTCGATCGCGCGCTGGATGATCTCGTCGACGATGCCGCCATAGTATCCTGAAACAATGCCCAGCACTGTGCCGAAGGCCAGGCTGAGTATCACGCCGACCAGGCCGACGGTGAGCGAAATCTGGCTGCCCAGGATAATGCGCGAGAACAGGTCGCGCCCCTGCCGGTCGGTGCCAAGCAGAGAAACAATCCCCCCCGGCGCCTGAAACAGGTGGATGTCAGTATCGATCAGCCCCAGGAAACGGTACGAATCGCCGTGCGCGAAGAACTCAAGATAAACCTTCTCCTCTGTGACAACGTTCACGCGCCGCAGGTTCTCGTCGTAGCCGGACTCGACGCGGTACACAAAGGGACGCAACGCGCCATCGTCGTCAAAGAAGTGAATCGGCTGCGGCGGGATGTAAGTGTTCTCGACAAAGCGTGTGGTCAAGGAATATGGCGCGATGAAGTCGCCAAAGAGGGCGCACAGGTAGAAGATGAGCACGATCACGCCGCCGACGATGGCCGCCCGGTTCCGCCGAAAGCGCCGCCAGATCATCACCCACTGCGAAGCGGCGAACCGCGCCTCCTCTTCGGTGAGCGTCCACCCGCCCGCTGTGGCGTCTCGCGCCGCTTCCATCACCGCCTGCTCGCGGTACAGCTCACGCAGCGCCAGGGATTGCTGTTGGACGGTCGTGGGATTCTTTTCACGCAGTGTATCGCTCATGCGCGACCCTCCTCTCCCCTAACTGTAGGCGATGCGCGGATCAAGCCAGGCCAGCACCAGGTCGGCGACCAGGTTGGCTGCCAGCAACATGAAGGACATGATCATCAAGAACGTGCCCGCCACGTACATGTCCTGGCTGAGCAGCGCGTGCTGAAACAACGGCCCGGTGGTCGGCAGCGACATCACCACCCCGATCAGAATCGAGGAAGAAATGATCTTGGGAACTTCCATCGCCAGCACGCTCACCACCGGGTTAAGCGCGGCGCGCACGATGTAGCGGTTGACGACCTTGCGCTCCTTCAGCCCTTTGGCGCGGGCGGTGGTGACATACTGGTAGTTCATCGCGTCTAACATGCCGTTGCGCATGATGCGCATGAGTTGCGCCGTGCTGGCCAGGCCGAGGATGATCGCGGCAGGCCACAGGTGGAGGAAGAAATCCCAGGTTTTGGCGAAACTGGGTGGCGCGTTGACGAACTCACTTGACTGCGCCCCCATCACGTCCAGCCCCAACACAATGCCGCCGAAATACATCCACAGCAGGGCCAGCAAAAAACCCGGCACCGACAGCCCCAGGAAGGCCACCGCCGAGAGCACGGTGTCCCCTAGAGAATACTGGTGTGTGGCGGAGTAAATCCCAATCGGAATGGCGAGGACAACCATCACGATGATCGAACAGGTCCCCAATAAAATCGTGTACCACACCCGGTCGGCAATCAGCGGCCACACGTCGCTCGACCACTCGAATGAATAGCCGAAATCGCCACGCGCGAAACCCGCGATCCAGGTCACGTACTGCACCAGGAATGGCTCGTTGAGGCCATACCGCTCGCGCAGCAATTCCGCCTGCTCATCGGACATCCCGCCGCCGCTCGCGCCCTGCACCGCCTGCAGCGTCGTCAGGAAGTCACCCTCCGGCAACTGGATGAGAACAAACGAGACGAAGGAGATGGCAAGCAGCATGGGGATCATCGCCAGGATGCGCCGGATGACGTAGGCGATCATGACTTTACCTCCTGCGATGGTGGGCACACACTTAAGGAACCGGGTGCTGCCATGCGCAGCACCCGGATATGCCGCGAAAGCCCGTCAGCGCTTACTGACTGGCTCCCCCATCAGAGAAGTAGAACGTTGCCGGTTCCAGCGTGCCGGGCGTCATGATGATCCAGTCAGCGGTGTGGTTCGGGTCCACGTTCATGAAGTTATTGCGCACCACGACCGGGGTCGGCACCAGGCCTACCGTGCCCAGTGCCCACAGATTCTCGGTGGACATACGGACCAGTTCGCGCCCGATTTCGAGCTGGCGCGCCGGATCGGTGGTGGCTCTATACTCGTCGTATAGGGCCATCGCCGCCCGGAATTCGGGCGTGGGTTCCATGCCCTCGGCCCCACGGGTGTTATACCACTGGCCGTAGGCTGGAGCCATCCACGAGCGTGTGTCGAAGGGGAACTGGTAGATCGGGTCCACCATGGGCACCAGGCCCCGGTCGGTCGACCAGACAGCGATCATCACTTCGTTCGCCCCGGCGCGCGGCCAGAATACCTCACGGGTCATGATTTCCACTTCGGTGCGGATGCCGACCTCCCCCCACCACTGGGCGATGAGTTCCAGCGAATCCGCCATCGAGGCTTCTTGTGCCGAGGTTTCGATCACCAGCAGCAGTTCGCTGCCATCGGCGAAGGTGTAGTAGCCGTCATCGCCCATCACCAGGCCAATCTCGTCCAGCAGTTGCCGGGACAACTCCGGATCGTATTCGCCGTGGATATTTTCAAGTTCGGGGATGTAGTATGGCGAATCCGGCACGACGGTCTCCGTGCGCGGTGTGCCCTGGCCCAGGAAGACCACCTGGTTCTGAACGTCGCGGTCAATGGCGTGAGACATGGCGATGCGGAAGTTCAGGTTCTGGAACAAAGCGCGATAGTTATCCTCAGGGTAACTCTGGTTGAAGAACAGAGTCACGACGGATGCGTGGGCCTGCGGCCACAGCAGCATGTGGTAGCCGTTCGCTTCAGCGTTTTCCTGGTAAACAGGGTACTGCGCCAGGTTCAGGCCGCGCGCCTGCATGTCCAGCTCGCCTGCGATGCCCAGCAGGTTGATGCCGTCCGTGTTCTCCACGAACATGTAGTACTGGTAGTCGATGTACGGGAGCTGATTGCCCTCGGTATCCACCGCGTAGTAGTAGGGGTTGCGCTCAGCAATCATGAGCGTGGTGCCCGGCTCATACTCGGTGATCTTCCAGGCCGTCATCACAGGGCGATCCACGTTGTAGTCGAACGCCTTCTCCTCAAACAGCTCGTAAGAGCCGCTGTCGCTGTAGGCAGGGTGGAACTGCTCCAGGTAGTGGGCGGGGGCGTAGAAGCCAAAGCGCTCGAAGCCCAGCGGCCACTGGTTGCCGTGGAAGGCCAGGCCCACCGTCTCCGCGAGGCCGTTCGGGGCAGAGAAGCGCAGCGTGATCGTGTAATCGTCAACCACGATCAGCTCTTCCAGCGTCTGCCACTCTATGTGGACAGCAGGCGTGATGTTGGGGTCGTTCTCGATGGCTTCCCACCAGAAAACGATGTCGTTGACCGTCCACGGTTCGCCATCCGACCAGCGCAGCCCGCGCCGGAAGTACAGCGTCAGCTCTGTGCCGTCATCGTTCCATTCCCAGCGCTCGGCGAGACCGGGCTGCACCGGGTCGCTGGGATCACGCGGCCAGCGCAGCACGGGATCGTAGTTCACGCGGCCAAAGCAGTGGAAGTCGTTGACGCCGCGCCAGGCGCGGTGCCAGATGCCGCCATAGACGCCGATGCTATCGAGCGGCTCAACGACGCGCGGATTCTCTGGGAGGCGCTCCTCGACAGGGGGCAGCTCACCCGCCGCCACGCGCTCGGCCAACATCGGCGCTTCGTTGTACTGCATGCCTTCCTGCCCGGTGGCAGGCACGACGCCCGCTGCCAGTACGACGAGCAGCAGTAGGGCCATGATACGCTTCAACGTACTGTGAGACATGCGTTATTCTCCCCTCCACTTATGGAACTGCAAGTAAACAGATCGCGGTAACGCCCTACGCGGTGTCGCCCTACTACCCCCTTTCTGCCAGCGCGGCAACACAAATGGCGCGAGAAAAACGCGGAGCGGCTTGGTGCTGAGGATGGGTTGACTGGTTCGGCGTACGGCTGCTGGGTCAGACGATCTCGACCACATGCCCCTGGGCTTCTACCCTGTTGCTGGGTGGGCATGTTGGCGTTGCCGAAACTTACAATTCCGGTTAAAATACAGGATAGTTAGCGCTAACGTTGTAGAACATCTACTCGACGCAACCCTTCAGCGTTGTGCCGAGATTAGCGCCAACAAAATATTTCCCGAAAGGCTGGCCCTTTTACCAGGGACGTTAGCGCTAACTGCAACTACAGTATAGGAAATTTGGGTGAATTAGTCAACTGTTCTGGGGCAGGTTGACCGACCGGCTGTTACCCCCGGTGCGGCGGCCTGCAACGTCTCTGGCCATCATCGCCAGCAATCCGATTCTGCGGGGACAAGCATTGAAGGTACGACCGTGAAAAAAAAGCGCATTACCCTTGAGGATGTCGCGCAGGTGGCCGGTGTATCCCACATGACCGTCTCCCGGGTGATCAACAACCAGACAGGGGTCAGTGACGACACCCGCCAGCGTATACTCGATGTCATCGAGCAGCTAGGCTATCGCCCCAGTCGCATCGCCCGCAGCCTGGTCATGGACAAGACCTTCACCATTGGATTGCTCGTCCCGGATATCACCAATCCATATTTCGCCGAGGTGATGCGCGGCATCGAAGACGTGGCATGGGAGAAGGATTACCATGTCCTGCTGGCGAATACGAACGAGAATCCGGCCCGAGAAAGGGCCATGTTCAAAAACCTGGAAGAAGCCGCCGTCGATGGTGTCGTGATCTGTAGCTCGCGTTTGCCAGACGATGAACTGTTCGCTTTGATCAGGCGGCAGCGCGCTGCAAGCGTGATAAACCGCCCCGTGCCACTTGAATTAGCCAGCGCCGTCCTGATCGACCCCCACAGCGAGAATCGCAACATCCGGGCCGCCCGCCACCTGATTCGGTCTGGCCGCAAACGTATTGGCTACGTGTACCTCGCGCGCAGCGCAATATCTGCCGCCGTCGAGGACTTTATGGCTGTTGTGCAAAATGCGGGGGCAGCGGTCAATCCTTCCTGGTATCGGGGCAGCAAGCCGACCTGGGAAGCAGGTTACAAGGTCGCGCACGAACTGCTGGTAGATCATCCAGAACTGGACGCCATTGTGGGCGGCAACGATCTGGTAGCGCTCGGCACGATGCGGGCAGCTATTGAACTGGGCCGGCGGATACCCGACGATCTCGCCGTGACAGGCGGTGACGATATTCTCATGGCGCGTGTGGCCCACCCTTCGCTGACTACCTTCCGCTCGCCAAAGTATGAAGTCGGCGCGAACGCCGCGCGGCTCCTGCTCAGGCAGATCGCCGGGGATACAGAATATGAGCACGTCTTCTATACTGAGACGTTCATTGTGCGGGAGAGCGCACCATAGGCTGGGTCGGGAAAGCCAGTGCCTTGATTGACCTCTTGAGTATAACGGTCGCGGACTCCTGAGTTGCGGAGAGCCTTCTTGGGAGTGCCAGCGATTGGGGTGATGAGGGAGTCGGCAAACCAAAGTACAGCCATGCCACCAGGGAAGAAACAGTCCCCCAGGCCAAAACAAAGCTGCCACCAGCCCTGAAGGTGTGTGGCAGCCTGTGCCCCATAGGGGACTCGAACCCCTGTTTTGGCCTTGAGAGGGCCACGTCCTAGGCCACTAGACGAATGGGGCCACTCGACAGGCATTGTAGCAGGCCGGGCCGCGTTCGTCAAGCCGTTTTGCTGCCGCCTGCGCCCCCACCCCAAAAAACGCCCGCTCCCTGGTCAAAGCCCAAAATTTCCCCGTGATTCTGCGCCCCAATTTGCGGTACAATGAGGAATAGTATTTTGCCCATTCGCGGGAACTGAACCATGCCTACCTCAACCGGATCAACCATGGCCATCACCGTCGAGGAGGTGCGCAAGCTGGCCCTGCCCCTGGGGACCAACGTCCTGGTCGGCGCGGATGCCCTCAACCGCCTCGTCACCTGGACGGCCCTCATCTATCCCCAGGAGATCGGCCCCAAGCCCCTCAACAAGGGCGAGCTGGTCATCCTCGCCCCCCTGGAGCGCAACCTCTCCATCCCCAACCGCGACGCCACCGTGGTCCGTCAGGCCGTGGAGGCCAACGCGGCAGCCGTGGTGCTGGCCGAGAACACCACCCCCCTCGCCCTGCAAGAAGCCAGGGAGGGCAACATGCCCCTGCTGCTGCTGCCCCCCGGCCACAACGTCCGCGATGTGGAGCGCACCGTCATCGCCCTCTTGCTGGACCGCCAGGCCCAGCTAGAGCGGCGCGGCACCCAGATTTACCGCCAGCTCACCCGCATCGCCTCCGAAAACGAGGGCATGGCTGAGCTGATCAGCACCATGGCCGACCTCACCGGCAAGTCCGTCGTGGTGCACGACAAGCGCCTGCAAGTCGTGCAGAGCGTCGTCCAGCCCCACATCGCCGAGCTTTGGGAGCAAATCGAGCGCTTCACCGGCCAGGTCGCCAACCTGCCGGAGAAAATGCGCAACCGCCACCAGGTCGCCAACCTGGAGACCACCGTCATGCGCCAGAAGCTGCCCATCCCCGGCCTGATGCGCCTGGTGGCCCCCATCATCACCAAATCCGTGGGCCGTGGCTACCTCTCCATCATCGGCTATGAGGACAGCATCGACGAGGTGGATATGCTGGTGGCCGAGCACGGCGTGGAGGTCTGCGCCCTGGAGATGGCCAAGGCCAAGGCCATCAGCGAGACCGAGAAGCGCCTGCGCGGCACTTTCCTGGACCGCCTGCTGCTCGGCGATGTCAACCAGCAGGAGGCCATCCGCCAGGGCGAGCGCTTCAAGCACAACATGGCCGCCCCCCACATCGCCATGGTCCTGGCCTGGCAGGGCACCGAGACCCCCTCCCTCCGCCGCCTGGAGACCCTCATCAACGGCATCGTCTCCAGCCGCCGGGAGGAGGCCCTGGTCTGGCAGCGCGACGACCACGTCGTGATCTTCCACGCCACCGACGAGCAGGACCCCATCGATACCTCCCTCTCCCTGGCCGAGGCCATCCGCCAGGAGGCGCGCCGCCAGCAGCCCCAGCACCGCGTCGCCATCGGCCTGGGCCAGCGCGCGCTGCACATCAACCAGTGGCGCGACAGCTACCAGGACGCCCAGCAGGCCGTGGACCTGGCCTGCCGCCTGGAGACCGACGAGCCGCTCTACATCGGCGACCTCGGCGTCTACCAGCTCATCCTCCGCCTGGAGGAGCGCGAGATGCTGCTGGACTTCGCCCGCCACATGCTGGGGCCGCTGCTGGACTACGACGAGCGCAACCGCGCCGACCTGATCAAGACCCTGGAGGCTTTCTTCGCCTGCCACGGCAACCTCAGCAAGACGGCGGAGAAGCTGATCGTGCACCGCAACACGCTGCTCTACCGCATGAACCGCATCAGCGAGATCGCCAACATGGACCTCAACCGCCCGGAGACCCGCCTGGGCGTGCACCTGGCCCTCATCATCCGCCAACTGCTGCTCAAGAACTAGGCCCGCCGGGGCGCTGGTCCATCGGATGTCGAAAGGCCCCTGTCTCGTGAGGCAGGGGCCGCCCCGCTCACCCCGCCGGTTCGATCACCAGCCGGTTCCCCTCCGGCGTAGCCAGAAACCCCGTCACCGTGATCAGCCCGTCCCCGTCGGCCACGGCGGTCCCGCTGGCGACGGCGCTCCCGTCGAGCCCCTCGTTGCGCCAGGCGTAGCTACCCCCCGGCGTCACCACAAAGCGCTGCACCCGGCGCGGCGTGATGTCCACCGTCTGCGGCCCCTCCAGGCTGCGCACCACCATCGCCCAGCGCCCCGGCTCGTCCGTCGGCGGCCCGGCAAAGGCGTACCACGACGCCGACCACTCCAGGCTCAGGTTGATGCCCCCCGGCCCGGACGGCGGCACGCCCACGCTGCCGGAGGCGTTGGCGAAGGCCGGGATCGTCTCATCCCGCCGGAAGGCCATCGCCCCAAAGCCCCCCACCGGCCCCTGCGGCAGGTCCACCCACGTGTGGTCCACCGGGTCCAGCCGCGCCGCAAAGGCCCGGCTCCCGGCGTAGAAGCGGGCATAGGTCGGGCGGCCCACCGTCGCCCAGTCGATCACCGTGTCATACGTGCCGTGGCTGATCCAGATGTAGGCCATCTCGTCGCCGCGCCGCGCGGCAAGCTGCCCGCTCAGGTTCTGCCAGTCCCACACCCCCGTGCCGTTGTACCGCGCCAGGTGGCCCGCCAGCGGACCCCGTATCTCCACCGGCAGGTTCAGCGAGAGCGGCCCCCACCGCGCCTGTAGCTCCCCCACCCAGCGGCGAGAGGCGGCAAAGTTGGTCATCGGCTGCCCCGCGTAGGCCGCCGCGAACACGTTGGGGTAGCGCTCCGCCAGCATCAGCGCCCCCGTGCCCCCCATCGAGTGCCCGTAGACGTACACCCGCTGCGGGTCCAGCGCCCCCAGCGTCGGGTTGCTCAGCACCTCGGCCACCGTCTGCACCAGCCGCGCCTCCGTGTAATTGACGATCGGGCCGCGCGTCACGCCGCGTCCGGCCTGCCGGTAGTCGTGCGCCGCGCTGAAGCCAAAGTACCAGCTTGCGCTGGGGTCGTCCGCTATCACGTGCACCGCGCAGAAGTAAGGCGAGCTGGCCCACACGTCGTAGCGCGTGCCATAGCCCCCCAGGCTCAGCACCACCGGCAGCACCTCCCACACTGGCCCGTGGCACTGCTGCTCCGTCGGCAGCCCCACCCAATAGTTGTAGGCGTACTGCTGGTAGTGGGCCGCCACCGGCGACCCCGCCACCCCGGCCAGGCCCAGCCAGTTGTTGCCCGCGCGCGGCGCGTCGAACGTCGCGTTGTAGCTGGCGTAGTCCATGAAGTGCGTGTAGACCCGGCTCCGCCCGTCCGACGACTGCCAGGCCAGCACTGGCTGCGGCGTCGCCACCGCCTCCTCCACCGGCCCCGCCACCATCATCGCGCCGGGGTTCTCCGCCCCGTTCACCACCGGCACCACCGCGTAGTAGAACGCCCCCCCCTCGTGCGCCGTCCACACCAGCAGCCCCGTCCCCTCCGGCAATTCAGGCCCCAGGTCGCTGATGATGTAGTTGCGCTGGCCGGGGTATGGCGCGTTCTGCCAGGGCGGCGCCACGCGGGCGCGCTCCGTCCAGTAGATGCCCGATCCCTGCGGCACTTCCGCGATCAGCGCCTCCGGGGCCAGCCCAGCCTCCGGCGGCGTCGGCTGCCGGTAGATGCGGTAGGTGATCGCCCCGCTTCCTTCCACCTCCGGCCAGGTGAGGAAGGTCTGCCCGGCCCGGTGAAAGGCGGCGGCTCCCCCCTGCCACGCCGCCGGCTGCGCCGCTGCCGGGGCCGCGCCCTGCCCCCCGCTGCCCGCCCCGCCCGGCAACGTCGCCAGCAGCAGACACAGCGCCAGCCCCACAACCCCGGCCCACAAAGCCCTGCCCCCCGGTCGCGCGCTACCCATACCCACGGCATCCCCCTTCCACAAGGCGAAGACTCAACAACCCCCAGGCCGCCCGGCGCGTGGGGGTTGTGTGCTTTCACAGAAAATGCGTTGCTCAGCGGTTGGCAAACCGATAGCCGACCCCCCGCGAGGTCAGGATGTACTGCGGGCGCTGCGGGTCTTCCTCAATCTTCTGGCGCAGATAGTGGATGTACAGCTTCAGGCTGTCGATGGCGTCCGCGTACTCCGGACCCCACGCCTCCGTCACCAGGTCGTTGCGCGTGATCACCCGCCCCGCGTTGCGCACCAGCACCCCCAGCAGGTTGAATTCCTTGGGCGTCAGGTGCACGGCGCGCCCCCGCACCCGCACCTCCCGGTTCAGGAAGTTCACCCGGAAGTCCCCCCCGTCGAACACCAGCTCCTCCGAGATCGACGGCGCGGGCGCGCGCCGCAGGTGCGCCCGCACGCGGGCCACCAGCTCGTCGTTGTCGTAGGGCTTCACGATGTAGTCGTCCGCCCCCATCTCCAGCCCCTTCACCACGTCGCGGATCTCGCTGCGCGCCGTCAGAAAGATGATCGGCACGTCACTAAGCTCCCGCAGACGGCGGCACACCTCCCACCCGTCCATCTCCGGCATCATGATGTCCAGCAGCACCAGGTCCGGGTGTGACCGGTAAGCCTTGCGCAGGCCGTCCTCGGCCCGGTAGGCCTTGATCACCTCGTAGCCCCGCCGCTCCAGCAACAGGGCGATCAGTTGCACCGTGGTTTCTTCGTCGTCGATAACCAGGATTTTCTCGGCCATGGGAGCGCGCCTCTTTTCCGGCAAGGCGAGACAGGCGAATAAAACCTGATCCTAAGCGAGAATAAGCCTGTTTCTAACCAACTTTATCATGGCGCAAAATAACGCGCAAATGGAATGGTACGTTGGTTAGGAGGTTTGCCCAGCTTTCCCCGCGCTGCCGCAAAAAAACGTCCTCCCGGCCTTCACCGGGAGGACGGCGCCCTCGCTGTATCCCTGTGCGCCCAGGTACTCACCATGCCTCGCACAACAGGTTTTTTTCCTTCCACCCTTGTGGAGGAAGGGCCTGGGGCGCGGCGCACCGCGAGGGCATGCTGCTTTTTCCTTCCACCCTTGTGGGGGAAGGATTAAGGATGGGGGGAATCCGCCACCCGGCATCACATCACCGGGTATCGCCCCCTACGCCTTCAGCATGTTGCGCAGCACCGTGTGCAGGATGCCCCCGTTGCGGTAGTAGTCCACCTCCACCGGCGTGTCCAGCCGCGCCACGGCGCTGAACCGCACCTCCGTGCCGTCCTCCCGCCGCGCCCGCACGCTCAGCTCCTGCCGGGGCTGGATGCCGTCGTCGATGCCTTCGATGTCGAAGACCTCCCGCCCGCTCAGCCCCAGCGACCGGACGCTCTCCCCCTCCTTGAACTGGAGCGGCAGCACGCCCATCCCCACCAGATTGCTGCGGTGGATGCGCTCGAAGCTCTCCGCGATCACCGCCTTCACCCCCAGCAACAGCGTGCCCTTGGCCGCCCAGTCCCGCGAGGACCCCGTCCCGTATTCCTTCCCCGCCAGCACCAGCAGCGGCGTGCCTTCCTCCTTGTAGCGCATGGCCGCCTCGTAGATCGTGGTCTGCTCCCCGCTGGGCAGGTGCAGCGTGTACCCCCCCTCCGTCCCCGGCACGAGCTGGTTCTTCAGCCGGATGTTGGCGAAGGTCCCTCGCGTCATCACCCGGTCGTTCCCCCGCCGCGAGCCGTAGGAGTTGAAGTCCTTCCGCTCCACCCCGTGCGCCACCAGGTATTGCCCGGCGGGGCTGTCCAGCGGGATCGTCCCGGCGGGCGAGATGTGGTCCGTCGTCACCGAGTCCCCCAGCAGCGCCAGCACCCGCGCCCCCCGGATCGCCCGCAGCGGCTCCGGCTCCGGCTTCAGGTCCGCGAAGAAGGGCGGCTCCTGGATGTAGGTCGAGGCCGGCTCCCAGGGGTACACCTCCGAGTCCCCGCTCTGGATGGCGTTCCACGTCTCGTTGCCGTCGAAGACGTTGGCGTACTGCTGCTTGAACATCTCCGGCCTGATAGAGGCCGCCACCGCGTCCGCGATCTCCTGCTGCGTCGGCCAGATGTCCCGCAAATAGACCGGGTTGCCGCTCTCGTCCGTGCCCAGCGGCTCGTTGTACACGTCCACGTCCACCCGCCCCGCCAGCGCGTAGGCCACCACCAGCGGCGGCGAGGCCAGGTAGTTGGCCTTTACGTAGGGGTTGATGCGCCCCTCGAAGTTGCGGTTGCCGCTCAGCACGCCCGCCGCCACCAGGTCCACGTCCTGGATGGCCCGCGCGATCTCCTCCGACAGCGGCCCGCTGTTGCCGATGCACGTCGTGCACCCGTACCCCACCACGTAAAACCCCAACTGCTCCAGGTAGGGCAGCAGCCCCGAAGCCTTCAGGTACTCCGTCACCACGCGGGAGCCGGGGGCCAGGCTGGTCTTGACGTAGGGCGGCGTCCTCAGCCCCCGCTCCACCGCCTTCTTGGCCAGCAGCCCCGCCCCCAGCATCACGGAGGGGTTGCTGGTGTTGGTGCAGCTCGTGATCGCCGCGATCACCACGGAGCCGTGCCCCAGCTCCAGCGTGCTGCCGTTGTCCCGCACGGCCACCTTCTTCTGCGCCGCCACCTCGTCCAGCGCAAAGCCCCGCTCGCTGGTCGGCGCCCGCAGCGCCTGCGCAAAGGCCCGCTTCATGTCCGCCAGCCGCACCCGGTCCTGCGGGCGCTTGGGTCCCGCCATGCTCGGCTCCACTGTGCCCAGGTCCAGCTCCAGCGTGTCCGTGAACAGCGGGTCGGGCGTCGCGTCCGTGCGGAAAAGCCCCTGCTCCTTGCAGTAGCGCTCCACCAGGTCCACCAGCGCCGGGTCCCGCCCCGTCCGCTCCAGGTAGCGCAGCGTCTCGGCGTCCACCGGGAAGAAGCCCATCGTCGCCCCGTACTCCGGGGCCATGTTGGCAATCGTCGCCCGGTCCGGCAGGCTCATCGCGCTCAGCCCGCTGCCGTAGAACTCCACGAACATGCCCACCACGCCCTTCTGCCGCAACATCTGCACCACCGTCAGCGTCAGGTCCGTGGCCGTCACCCCCTCCTGCAGCGCGCCGTACAGCTTGAAGCCCACCACCTCCGGCGTCAGCATGTAAACCGGCTGCCCCAGCATGGCCGCCTCCGCCTCGATGCCCCCCACGCCCCAGCCCAGCACCCCCAGCCCGTTGATCATCGTGGTGTGGGAGTCCGTGCCCACCAGCGTGTCCGGCATCGCCACCCCCTCCCGCTCCGCCACCACCGTCGCCAGGTATTCCAGGTTCACCTGGTGCACAATGCCCGTCGCCGGCGGCACCACCCGGAAGTTGCGGAAGGCCCGCTGCCCCCACCGCAGAAATTCGTAGCGCTCGCGGTTGCGCTCGAACTCGATCTCGGCGTTGATCCGCAGCGCCTCCGCCGTGCCGTAGCGATCCACCTGCACCGAGTGGTCGATCACCAGGTCCACCGGGATCAGCGGGTTGATGCGGGCCGGGTCCCCCCCCAGCCGCGCCATCGCCGAGCGTAGCGCCGCCAGGTCCACCACCGCCGGCACGCCCGTGAAGTCCTGCAGGATGACCCGCGCCGGCATAAAGGCCAGCTCCCGTGCGCCGCTCCGCCCGCCGTCCCAGCGGGCCAGCGCCGCCACGTCCTCGGCGCTGATCATCCGCCCGTCCTCGTGCCGCAGCAGCGACTCCAGCAGCACCTTGATCGAAAACGGCAGCCGCTCCACGTCGGCCACGCCTTCCTCCTGTAGCCGGTGCAGCCGGTACAGCGCGACCTCCCTCCCCTCTGCCGTGGAGAGAGCCCCGCGCACGCCAAAAGTGTCTTTGCTCATCAGCGCTTCCCTCGTCTGGTCAATCTCTTGCCGTCTCATCGGCGCAGATGATACCACAAA
>FWPU01003727.1_pt1 | contig 37429 bp, 32 predicted proteins | sample 2228361 | NCBI WGS metagenome assembly FWPU01 (sample SAMEA103939777, study PRJEB20133) | metagenome
GCATCGGGGGGATCGAGCAGCAATCGAAACTTTTCAAAATCCGGGTGAGGGGTAAACTCATATTTTGCAGCAAACTCAATACTACCATAGATGATCTCATGCGCTAATTCCACCGAGCAGGGAAGGGGTTGCCCTATCATCAACCGCTCAACAAACCGATTGACAGATTGGGGGCTACTTAAGATCCTTGCCAGACAATCCTTGACCCCTAGGCAATAGAGGTCGACTACAAAGCTCCCCAAAAGATATTTTACCGGTGAGATGATACGGCAAACAGCAACCGGGGTCATGCCTTGCTCTTGCCAATCCTCCATCACCCAACAGCCATAAATAGGGTATTGCTGAGCAGTTTGGAGGAGCGTATCAAGGTCGTCAAACTGTATTTTTCTGATTTGAGAGGCACGGATCTGGTTGGTCGGTGGGGGTGGTAGAAGTCGTCTTTTTTTCGTGGTTGTTTTGGATCGCTTTGCCATGTCTAGATCCTCCAAAGATTAACTTTCAGATTGAAAATCCAACTCTCCTGATTTCTGTCTTCTGTGTCGCTTTGTTTGGCATAGAAACGATGGTCTCTCTTGCTTTTTCCTAAAGCAACTTGTTCGTAAGATAAATGCTATTATACTCTATGTTATGCGCATCTTATTTGTCGCCGATGGGCGGTCGCCAATTGCCCTGAACTGGATGGCTTATTTTTTGGAGGCGGGGGATGAAGTGCATTTGGTCTCGCTCTATCCTTGCCAAACGGATTTGCCGTTTGCTTCGGTTCATTGGTTGCGGGTGCCGTTCCTAGGCAGTGATATAGCTGCTCGACCGCACCAAGCCGGCTTGCTGCGTCGGCTTATCCCCACGCCGTGGCGGACAAAGTTACGCCAATACCTTGTGCCGTATAGAATAAGACACCCTGCACAGGAGCTGCGCCTGTTGATCGACCGTTTGAAACCCGACCTCGTCCATGCGATGCGCATCCCTTACGAGGGGATGGTGGCTGCCCTGTCGACCCCCGATTGTCCATTGCTCATTTCGGTGTGGGGCAATGACTTGACCTTGCACGTCTCTGCCAATCGGCGGATCCGCCAATTAACGCGTCAAGCACTCACCCGAGCGAACGCGCTGCACACCGATTGCTACCGCGATCAACGCCTAGCCGGCTCGTGGGGTTTTTCTCCTTCCTTGCCGAGTTGTGTTTTGCCCGGCGCGGGCGGCGTGCAACGCAGCCTCTTTTATCCGCAGCTCGATCTGGTTGACCCGAAGTTGGTGGTTAATCCACGCGGTTTGCGGGCTTATGTGCGCAACGACACCTTTTTTCGCGCCGTTGCCCTCGTACATCAGGAGATGCCCGATGTTCGATTTGTCTGTCCAGCCATGAAAGGAGAAGCTGAAGCCGAACGCTGGATTCGAGGCGAGAAAATCACCGCTGCAGTCGAACTCCTGCCCCGTTTGAGCCGACAGGAAATGGCAGACCTTTTTCGCCGTGCGGCGATTACGGTCTCGATTACCGAGCATGACGGCACCCCCAACACGCTGCTCGAAGCCATGGCTTGCGGCAGTTTTCCGATCGCCGGCGATCTCGAATCGCTGCGCGAATGGATCACCTGCGGGGCGAACGGGGATTTGGTCGCCCCTGATGATCCTGAAGGGCTGGCTTCTGCGATCTTGCGCGCTTTGGCGGATGAATCCTTGCGATTAAACGCCTGTCAGATCAATCAACAAATCATTGAGCAGCGGGCAGACTATGCACAAGTGATGCATGAGGCGCGGCGGTTTTATCAGTCTTTACTTGGTTAGCGACTCACGGAGCAGGGTATCCTACCGGGATCAAGTAGAGGGGGCGATGTTGGGCGGGCAGATGCAGGGCTTCCTGTAAACCCTCATCGTAAAAAGCCCCAATCGGTACACTACCCAACCCCAAAGCGGTTGCCTGTAAAAGCAAATTCTGAGCCGCATGGCCAACTTCCATATACACATAGCGTGGGGTGCGCTGTTTCCCATACTTGGCTTCGGTGCGCTCAAACACAGCAGCGATAACGAAGACCACAGGGGCTTGCTGGATGGCGTCTTGGCGCAGCGCGTTGGCATGAACCATTGGGCGCAAGTCCCCTTCAAGCCAAAGCGATAAGGTATGGGAGGGTGGGTCGTAGTGATAGAAGCCCTCTGGAAGGACAACATAGACCTCCAGGGGATAAAGAGCGCCTGCTGAAGGGGCAGTGCGCAAGCCTGATGGATGGGTAATGCCTTGTGTTGCCCACAACAACTGGCTAAGCTGTTGTGGGCTAAGGGGTTGCGGACGAAATTCACGCACCGAACGTCGCTTTGCCAAGGCTTCTTCTAAGCTGACACTGCTCTCGAGTTGGGGCGGAGGTAGCGTGATCACCTGTCCGCTGATTGCTTCAGAGGGCTGTTCGCTGCTTGGGGTGTGGCTTGGCTGGGCTTGATTGCTCCAACGCCAAGCTGAACAAGCAGCGACCCCAAAAAGCAGGGAAAAGATCAGCCATTGTAGCATCGAGTTCATCGTATCTCAAATATGAATCGGATGCCCTTCAACACCGTGAGCAGCCTCCATGAGCACTTCGCTCAGGGTAGGGTGGGCATGCACATTGCGGGCGATCTCCTCGGCGGTTAATTCCATCATTTGAGCGATGGTTAACTCTGGGAGCAGTTCGGTTACTTCGGGCCCAATTAGGTGCGCGCCGAGGATTTCACCATATTTGGCATCGCTGATAATCTTTACCCAACCAGTTGCCTCGCCTAAGCCTAAGGCTTTGCCGTTGGCTTGAAAGGGGAAGCGCCCCACTTTGATCTCATAGCCTTGCTCTTTGGCTTGCGCCTCGGTTAGGCCGAACGAAGCCACCTGCGGCTGACAATAGGTAGCGCGGGGCATGTTGGTGTAGTTCAATTTGACCGTCTCGACGCCGGCGATGTTTTCGGCACATACAATCCCTTGCGCTGATCCGACATGGGCAAGCATCAACTTAGCGGTCACATCTCCAATTGCCCAAATGCCCGGCACATTGGTTGCCATGCGCTCGTCAATTTCAATCGCCCCGCGGGCGTCGATCTTCACGCCTAACTCTTCCAACCCCAAGTTGCGGCTGTTGGGTTTAAAGCCGATGGCAACCAGCGCTTGCTCTGCCTCGAGCGTTTTCTCCCCTTCGGCGCTCGACACGCGCACGACTGCTTTGTTGGCCATAACCTCAATCCCTTCTACGCGGTGACCGGGTAAGGTTTTGATTTTTCGCCGATTGAGGGCTTTGGTCAACTCGGCGCTGACTTCTTCATCCTCCAGGGGCAAAATGCGGGGTAGCATTTCGACGATCGTAACCTCGCTGCCGTAGGAGCTCCAGATGGTGGCAAACTCTACCCCGATAGCCCCCGCACCGATGATGATCGCCGATTGCGGAAGTTTTTCCTGTAGGATGGCTTCGTGATAGGTGACCACGACCTGTCCGTCGATAGTCCAGCCGGGTGGGATGGCAACATTGGCGCCTGTAGCGATCACAATATTTGAAGCGGTGTAGGTTTTTGTCTCACCTTTTTCGTCGCTTACAGCGACGGTATCGCGCGCAGTGAGTTTGGCGCTGCCCATGATCACATCGATATTGTTTTTCTTCATCAGGAAACCAACCCCTTTGGTCAAGCGTGCCGAGACTTGGCGACTGCGTTTGACCGCTGCGCTGTAATCCAGCGTTAGGTTGTCGAAAGAAAAGCCAAACTCCTTACTGCCTTCGCGCAGTAAGTGAGCGATTTCCGCGTTGCGTAAGAGCGCTTTGGAAGGGATGCAACCCACGTTCAAGCAGACGCCCCCCAGCCATTGTTTGTCAATCACAGCGACTCTTAATCCTAATTGAGCGGCGCGAATGGCACAGACATACCCCGCCGGTCCTGCCCCGATGACGATCACATCATAATCAGCCATAACTTGCTCCTTTTCGAGGGAAATGCGTTGATGGTTGTATTATAACAAACAACCGTTGAGTCCTTTGTTTCCCCCGAACCGATTACAAGGCTGCCACCGTGATACCTGAGCTCGACACTTCGCAGCAGAGAGAACTCATTGGGTCCTGCCAGCCCATCAGGCATTTCGCATCGCAGAGAACGCCGAGACTGCGGAGATGAACGAAGCATGGTGATGCGGTGATCCTTTGTCTCCCACACCTTTGCGTGCTCGGCGGTGAAAGGAACACCGCCTGAGCCATTACCTTTTTTCCGTCTGTGCTTCATGGGGGTTGGAAAAAATCCTTTCTGGGTATATCCGACAAGAAAGATGGCGGGAATAGAGACTGGATTGACATTCTTCATTGTACAAGCGAGGTTGGAAGGGTAGGATAACGTGATGGAGGGGTGTATAATCCAGCATAGAACAACGCGTATTGGCTAGTTTATGAAGCATTTGGTCAGCATGGAAAGAGTCCAACAGCTCCAGAAAATCTGCGAGCAATTCTCGCTGGAGATCCTCTACGTCTTTGGCAGTCGGGCAGAGGATGGTAGGCGTTTTGTGTTTGAAGATCAGCCAATGCCTCCCAGTGCCAGTGACCTAGATATTGGCGTTTTGCCCGCTCAGCCGCTCAGCGTGCGCCAAAAAGTCGAACTGACGATTGCCCTAGAGGATTTTTTCGGCGTCAATCGGGTTGATCTGGTTGTGCTGCCCGAAGCCGATCCTTTCTTGGCAGCGAACATTGTACGCGGTAAACGGCTCTACGAACGTGATTCCTATCGTGCTGACAATTATGATTTATACATTCTGCGCCGTGCAGGAGATCTAATTCCCCTCGAAAGGGAACGTTTGGCTCTGATTGAAAAAAAACTAGGGAAGAGTTCGGATGAATAACAAAATTTCCCGCCGTGTCCTGACTGAGCGCCTCAATTATGCCGCTCAGATGGTGGAAAAGATCTCTTCTTTGCCACTTGAAGACAGAAGGGTCTTCTTTTCCGATGAACGCAATGTATGGACGGTTGAATCCTGTTTGCGTCGCGCTTTAGAAGCGGTGTTAGATGCTGGACGTCATATCTTAGCTAAAGGTTATAGCAACGGAGTCACCGAATACAAACAAATTGCCGAGCAATTGCAACGGTTTGGCGTGCTTAATCCTGAAGATGGAGATACCTTGCGTGTTTTAGCAGGGTATCGCAATCGAATGGTGCATTTCTATCACGAAATTCGTCAGGATGAACTTTACGAAATAGCCCGCACGAATCTAGATGATGTTCGGCGCATTTTATCTGCTTTATGGGAGTGGGCGAAAAACCATCCAGAATGGATTGAGGATGACCTATAACATCATCTTGTGAGGAGAATATGAGCGCATACGTCATTGTGGATATCGAAGTGACCGATCCCGAAGGCTACGAAGAATATAAACGGTTGGCAGCCCCGACCGTCGCCCAATACGGGGGGAAATATTTGGCGCGTGGAGGAGCTACAGAAGTCCTCGAAGGGGATTGGCAACCCAAACGTTTGGTTATCTTGGAATTTGAGGACATGGAACGTGCCAAGGCTTGGTTGAACTCGGCAGAATATCACCCTGCTCGTCAATTGCGCCATCGCTATGCACGCTCGAAGATGGTCGTGGTGGCCGGAGTTGAGTAAGCAACTCATCTCGCTTAATAAGCTCAGGAGAGAATCGAGTTGCTAAATCTTTCAGATGCTGCTTATAGGTAAGGTATTCCGTTAACCTTAAAAGCGGGTGGTTGAGGTTGATTTATGCTCCTCTTCACTAGCGTTCGGTGAGACACCCAAAGAAACCATGGGTAAATTACTAATTCAGGGCAATAAATAGCTAAGATTGTGATAGAATTCAAGATTAGTTTATTGAATCATCCAAAGGACTGATTATGCCTGAATTGACCGATCGTCTTTTGATGGAAGAACCCAGTAATCTTCTCGAGCCACCGGCTGAGCTGACGGAGCCTTTGCAGTGTGAATTAGAGGAACTGCGTGAACTCTTTTCAACTCAGCCTCTAATGGTGCAGCGTTTTATCGAAGCTCAAGCTGCTATCATCGCCGAAGCCATTACAAACAATGCCCCACAAGTGCGATTCACACTACCCGATCGGCTTGTTGTTCCTTCAAAAGGCGAAGGGTTACAAACGCTCACCATTCCCGTTGAACAGCGCGAATTCCAGGTGGGGGGATGGACAAAAAAGCTGCGCCGAACCGAATTGCGCTTGATCACCAAACAACGCTTGTCGGAGCTCGAACAGAGCGAAAATCAAGCTGTTCGAGAGGCGGCGCGGCTATTACGCCACGCAACTGCAATTCATATCGTTTACAACATGTTGCCGGCCGGACGTTCGGTACACTATATCGCCGAGGAAGGTGAAAGCATTCCTACCATCCCGATCGAAGAAGAAGTGGTCGAGTCAGCCTTGACTGCGACAACCGATGCAATTGCAGAGGAAAAAAGTGATGAGAAGGAGCGGGGTGAGCTTCTTGTGCCTTATGTCCCCTATGCCAGGCGTTTCTTTCTACCGCAATGGGTGGCTTTTGACGAAAACGGCGATTTATTGCTCTCGAATGTTCAAGAGGCGGAGGCTCATATTGCCTCTATGCAACGCTACTTGCGAATACTCCATTATGCAGTGGCTTTTTCACCTTGTCTAATCGCCGATGAGGTTTACCGCCAAAAACGCTACGGTATGTTGGGGCAATTGATCAATCAGGGGCGCGCTTTGGCAATCTATCAAACGCGTCAAATTATTGAGACGATTCAGCGGCGGGCTCGAGCTCAAAACCTAAACCGTGGTCTGACCATTCGCTTGCCCTATTTTGACGACCAAGACCTTACCATGAAGATCTATCCCTTTGTAGTGATCCCTGCAGGACGTATCATGTTCGTTCCTGCTTTTGTGGTACGGGCAGTTCGAGAAGAAGAAGTAAAAGTGGCACAAGATACGCGCCTGAATCCCACCACGCGCAAATATATTCTCAAGCAGCTAAAAATGCTTGAACAGGCTTTCATCAATTTTTCCCTCAAGAGCTCCTAAGTAAAATTGATCAAACTGCGAGGTTGATATGCTCTTTGCAATTGGCTTACTCATTGTTTTGTTCTTTGTCTCGTATCGTCTTGCGCCGCGCGAACGCCAAGAAGATGCACTGGTGCATGGCGCAGGCCAAGTGGGGATGTTGGCTGCACTTGCACTTTTTGGCGTGGATTATTTCACTTCCTATTACTATGCAACTGGCGAGATGATGAGCGCTTTGCATCCCTATGGGCTAGAGAAGTATGCCTTTATTTGTGTGGCTTTGATTGCTCTGGCAAATTTTGTCTTCGGATCTCTGTACATGTACTCCTTAGGAGTTTTCAATGAGGGTGGAGGCTCCTTCACGGCAGCGATGCGATATTTAGGACCGAGCCTTAGTCTGATTGTAGCTGTGGTGCTCATTCAGGATTATGTTTTGACCATTGTGGTTTCTACCCTTTCTGGCAGTGATCAACTGCTTTCTATTATCGGAGCATATAACATCAACTGGTTCTGGCATTTTCTGATTGGAGCGGGTTTAGCATTGACGACTTGGTATTTGACCATTCGGGGAAGAGGTGAATCGGCACAAGTAGTGTTTACCTTGCTAGGAATTTTCGCCGGACTCACCTTAACAATGCTTATTGGTCTAATCCTTGCGCACACTCGAGGCGTACCGCCAGCCCCAACCGAACCTCCCTTGCCTGCTTCACTGGGACAAGCCCTTTATCACATGCTAACTGCCAGTATGAAAGGGATGGTAGCTCTAACAGGGTTAGAAGCGATGTCCAATGGAATTCAGTTTGTCATTGATGAGGATTATCCGCTAATCCGGTGGGGAAAAAAGCATGTGCCCCGCTTGAACTGGTTGTGGAATTTTTATAGCGGAAAATCTGGGATCGGGCGGACAGTGCAAACAGCATTTTTGTTCTACGGAGGACTGACGACGCTCTTTTTGACCGTCTTTGCTTTGCGCTTCAATGTCTTTGATGGTACTTTTGGGCGGACGCTAGTAGGGAATTTAGCTTACATCGGCTTCGATCAATTTCCCGGCGGTATTATCCTTTATTGGTTTTATCAATTCCTCGCAGTAGCCTTGCTTTCCGCCGCATCGATGACGGCTTACCAGGATATGCAAGCCATCACATGGCGGAATGTTGCCATTGGAGAAATTCCTGAAATCGTTGTATACCGCAACCCGAAAGGCACATTCACTCGACCTGTGACTGCGGCTTTTATCGCTGCGATCCTGATTCAACTTCTGGTAAAGGGGGATACTGGTCATGCAGTGCCTTATTATGGAGTGGGCGTTTTTCTGCCGATTACGGCGATGGGATTAGCCATGCGGAGACATCTCCAATTGCATGAGACCGGGAAAAGAAGGACGTGGGGGTTGGTTGGTATCACTTTCTCAATCGTCCTTTCTAGCTTGGTGTTTATTGGTCAAATTGTTGGAAAATGGTCTGAGGGTGGATGGTTGGTCTTAATTGCCCTGATCGTAGTAATCTTAATGGCGCATGCCATCTTGATTTCCCCGGTTGGCTATCGTGACCCCGATCAAATCTACCGCATTGTGCGGGTCAAATCGCGGGTGGAAGGGCCCATGGGAGCCATTGTCGAATGGCAATCCCTCAAGGTGCAAGAGTATCGGTATAAGATGTTAATTGCTATCGCTAAGTTTTGGGAATTATTTGGTGTACGCCGTCTGGTTCGTTACGAGCCGCCCGTCTTAGCAGGTGAATTCGAAGAAGCAGTGGAAGCTGGACATACTCATCATTCTTACCTAGAACCCTACCTGACAAAAAATCATCCATCCCCCCAACCGAGTAGTGCTCCAAAGGAAGAGCCATCCGCTAACCAACCTACATGATCTCCCAACCGATTTATCGTTTGCGCGCCCCTGAGGTATATGGCGCTCTGGAAACCTCTCCGCAAGGCCTATCGGCGGAACAGGTGACCGAGCGCCTTTCGCTTTATGGCAAGAACGTTATCCAAGAGCCACCTCCCCCTTCCCTGTGGAGTAAATTCGTAAGCCATACGGTTCATCCCATGGCGATTTTATTGTGGATTGCGGGTCTCTTGGCATTAGTTGTTCAAGAGATTAGCTTGGCTTTTATCATCTGGTCGGTTATTCTGGTTAATGCCGGATTTTCTTTTTGGCGTGAACATCGCGCCAGCATAGCCGTTGCCAGTTTAAAAGACGTTTTACCATCTTATTCTCGTGTCCTTCGGCAAGGGCAAGAAATCTTGGTGCCGACCCCAGAGATCGTGCCTGGCGATATCCTTGTCCTTGCAGAAGGAGATAATATCCCTGCGGATGCGCGCGTTGTCCAAGAATATGGCTTGCGAACCAATCAAGCCATCCTGACCGGTGAAGCGATGCCGGCACGTAAGACCGCTGATGTCTCTCTGAGAGAAGGGATTAGTGAGCTAGAAAGGCCGAATCTGGTATTTGCTGGCACCTCTGTGTTCAGCGGCACTGCTAAGGCGGTTGTCTATGCTACGGGGATGTTGACACAATTTGGCCGAATAGCAAACCTAACCAGTTTGGTGGAAGAAGAACCCTCGCACCTGCAAGCAGAGATTATCCGCCTTACCCGCCGTCTCTCGTTGATTGGTCTGGCAATCGGGGCGGTTGTCTTTTTTGTTGGCGCGTTTGATCCCGAAATCACCCTGTTTGACACGGAAAATCGAGTAGTGCAGGCTTTTCTTTTTGCGTTGGGGATTTTGGTAGCAACCGTTCCGGAAGGACTGCCTGCTACCCTCTCTCTATCGTTGGCGATGGCGGCACAACGACTAGCTCAACAAGGGGTGTTGGTGAAGAAACTGGCGATGATAGAGACTTTGGGGAATATCTCGGTCATCTGCACCGACAAAAGCGGAACGCTCACTCAAAACCAGATGACCGTACGCGAAATCTGGGTAAGCGGTGAACGATTAAGTGTAACTGGAACAGGTTATGAACCGAAAGGCGAGATCGTCCCCAAGCCCCATTCTTCGCAATTGCAAACCAGTCTCAACCTTTTGTTCACCGCCGCAACCTTATGCAACAATTCTCGCCTCATTCCTCCCACCGATGAACATCCCTATTGGTCTATCCTCGGTGATTCAACCGAAGCAGCTCTCCGCGTGGCAGCGCTCAAAGGAGGGGTGCGTGAGGAACCGCTGATGAGGCAATATCTCCGTTTGCACGAAATCCCCTTTGAGGCGCGGCGCAAACGAATGACAACGATTCATCGCTGGGGAAAGGAGGAAATTGCTTTCATTAAGGGGGCTCCGCGTGAGGTTTTACAGCTTTGCCAGACCTGGCAATATGGCGAGGATGTGTTTCCACTCACTGAGGCGATAAGAGAACGCATCCTAACGACAAATGATGAATACGCCCGCAATGCCTTGCGGGTTCTAGCCTTTGCCTACCGCCGCTTGCCACCCCATTGTGGGTACTCCGAACAAAGTGTCGAACGAGAGTTGACTTTTTTGGGGTTGATGGCTATGCACGATCCGCCTCGCCCGGAGGTCGCACGCGCGATCCAGATTTGTCAAAAAGCTGGCATTCGCATGATCATGGTAACCGGCGACTATGGACTAACTGCCGAGACTGTGGCTCGCCGCATTGGCATGCTCACGACGCCCAATCCGATGATTGTGACTGGCGCTGATTTAGAGTCGATGAGCGATCTGCAACTGCAGCAGCTTTTAGACAAAGAAGTGATCTATGCCCGTATGGCTCCCGAGCATAAACTGCGCTTGGTAGCTGCCTTGCAAGAGAAAGGGGAAGTCGTGGCAGTGACGGGTGATGGGGTCAACGATACCCCGGCGTTGCGCAAGGCGGATGTCGGTGTAGCTATGGGAATTGTTGGCACAGATGTCGCCCGTGATGCTGCAGATGTGATCTTGACGCAGGATAATTTCAGCACGATCGTAGACGCAATTCGAGAAGGACGGGCAATTTATCAAAATATCCGCAAGTTTATGACCTACATCTTCTCCAGTAATGTGCCGGAGCTAGCTCCTTTTGTCCTTTCGGCGATCTTCCAAATTCCTCTTGCGCTCACCGTGCGTCAGATTTTAGCTATTGATATGGGTACAGACTTGTTGCCCGCTTTGGCTTTAGGTGCAGAAAAACCTGAACCAGACATCATGGAGCATCCTCCGCGCAAGCGCACCTCACCCATCATCGATCGTCATCTGCTCTTACGTTCCTTTGCATGGTTAGGTGTTATTGAAACGCTTTTGTGTTACTTGGGTTTTTTCCTCGTCTATGCTCAAGCTTCGAAAGTGTCTTTAGGTCAATTGCTTTCTGACTTAAGTCAGCTTCCGTCTTATTTGCATACTGTTTCGACCGAAACGGAAATTTTGGCCGTCACGGTTTTCCATGCTGGCGTCGTCATGGCGCAGGTCGGCAACGTGATTGCTTGCCGCTCTGAGAAATTGCGCATGACGGAGGTGGGTGTGCTGAGCAATCCCCTGATTTGGTTGGGAATCTTGGTCGAAATTGCGATAATATTAATGCTGATCTACATTCCACCGCTAGCTAGGATATTCGAACATGTGCCCGTACCAATAGAGTTCTGGTTTTACCTTAGCCTATTTGCTCCAATTTTATACGGTTTGGATCGGATGCGAAAAATGTTTCTCTATTTTCATAGCACCGGCTGGGGTAAAAAGGGCTAGCAGGGTAATTAATTACTTGTATGAGGAGGTCATATGAAGATCATTGTGATGGGATGTGGTAGAGTGGGCGAACACTTTGCCCGTCTGATGGACTCTGAAGGTCATGATGTGACGGTGGTTGATACCGATGAGAGTGCTTTAGAGAAAATGAGACAGGGTTTTGGGGGCAGAGTGATTGTGGGCGTGGGGTTTGACCGCCAGATCCTCATCGAAGCCGGTATCGAAAAAGCTGAAGCGTTTGCTGCCACCAGCAATTCTGATAATGCTAATATCGTTGCTGCTCGGATTGCACGCCATATTTTTCACGTTCCAAAGGTTGTGGCAAGTTTGTATGACCCGCGTCGGGCGGAAATTTACCGCCGACTGGGTTTGTTGACATTTTCATCGACTGCTTTAGGAGTCGAGCGGGTGCGCGAATTGTTGACTTTCCAAGAACTTGAGCCGATGATGACATTTGGTGGGGGGGAGGTAGCAGTGGTTAAATATGAAGCACCTCCAATCTTAGATGGCAAACAGGTTCGTGACCTGACGGTGCCTGGGGAAATTAATGTCATCTCTATCTCTCGTCAAGGTCAGGCGATTCTTCCCTTACTGGGCACAATCCTTAAGACCGGTGATTTGATTTACTTTGCAGTGTTGACTTTATCGCTCGATCGCCTAAAAGCCCTCTTGAGCTATGCGGAAGGAGTGTGAGAATGTTTGTGATTATTGTTGGCGGCGGAAAGACAGGTTCATTTCTAGCTGGACATCTGGTTCAATTGGGACATCGGGTAAAGTTAATTGAGAATCGTCCGCTCATTGTTGAGCGTTTAGAACGCGAAATTGGCAAAGAGATCGTTCTTTTAGGAGACGGAAGTTCTCCGGCGGTCCTGGAGCAAGCGGGCATCCAAGAAGCGGATGTGCTAGCGGCAGTGACTGGGGAAGACGAGACGAACCTTGTGGTCACCACATTGGGACGATTCGAATTTCATATCCCCCGTACCATTGCGCGGGTCAATAACCCGAAGAACGCTTGGCTCTTCAATCAGGAGATGGGGGTGGATATTGCTGTGAATCAAACCGATATGATGGCAAAGCTCATCGTCGAAGAAATGTCTCTCGGCGATATGATGATCCTGTTGCGCTTGCGCAGTGGTGAATATTCTATCGTGGAGGAGCGAGTTGACCCACAGTCCTTTGTTGTCCAAAAGGCTGTCAGAGAAATTCAGTTTCCGCCGGATTGCACCTTAGTGGGGATTTTTCGCGACGATCACCTGATCATTCCCAAAGGCGACACGGTCTTTCAGCCCTACGACGAGGTGATCGCTCTTGCCCACACCCAACAGATCGCCAGGTTAGCTCAATTGTTCGGCGAGCCAAAGTAACTTTTTAACCTCGTGACTCTAACCATTGTAGTAAACGCGCCAGCGGCCAGGTATTGATCACAGCTTCTGCTTCTACCCAGCCGCGGCGGGCGGTTGTGACGCCGAAGTGAAGTAAGTCGAAATCGCTTTCAGCGTGCGCGTCCGTGTTGATTGCCAACAGCCCACCCATTTCAACGTAGCGCCGCGCATGGAGATCATCCAAGTCGAGGCGCGAGGGATGAGCGTTGATTTCCATGACGACCCCCTGCTCGATGGCAGCTTGAAAAATCGCTTCGATATCCAAATCAGCTCCCTCTCGGTTGGGGAACATGCGGCCGGTGGGATGTCCGATGATATCCACATGCGGGTTGCGGATTGCTTTGAGCAAGCGCTCGGTGATCTGTTGGCGAGGTTGACGCAGGCTAGTGTGAAGCGAAGCGGTGACAATATCGAACCCAGCCAGGACTTCATCGCTGAAGTCCAGACCGCCATCGGCGCGGATTTCTACTTCTATTCCATGCAGCAGAAGAATCGAATCGCCGAGCTGGGTTTGAACTTGCCGAATTTCTTCCCGTTGTTGCAGGGCTGCTTCAGCGGTTAAGCCGCCGGTAATGGCTAGGCTGGCGGAATGATCGCTGATGACCAAAACTTCAAGGTTCCTTCTACGGGCGGCTTCGGCTAATTCGTCGATGGTCAGTTTCCCGTCGCTCCAGACGGTGTGAGCGTGAAGCTCACTGCGGATATCGCTCATCTGGATCAGGCGGGGCAGCTTGTTTTCTAATGCGGCTTGGATTTCACCCCGGTCTTCGCGCAATTCGGGGGGAATCCATGCTAGTCCTAGCGTATTATATACCTCTTCTTCTGTGGCACAGAGGATTTCGCTGCCATCTTTGCGGGTCAGGGCATGTTCCGAGAGCGATAAGCCCTGTTTTAAAGCTAACTCGCGCAGGCGCACATTATGGTCCTTTGAACCGGTGGCATATTGCCAGGCGGTGCCAAAGCGGCTGGGGGGATGTACCCATAATTGGGCGCGCAAACCCTGACCATACTCGACGCTGCTTTTGGTCTCGCCAGCGGCGAGAACGCGTTCGACTTCTGGATCGTTAAGAAACGCTTCCATGATTGCTTTGGAGTCGCTTGCAGCGGCAAGTAGGTCGATGTCGCCAACCGTTGCTCGCCCGCGCCGCAAGCTGCCAGCCATTTCCACCCGCTGAACCCCTGGGACGGATTGTAAACGGGTGATCAGGCGTTGGGCAAAAGGATAGGCGCGCCCGATCGGGATGCGCTCTGAACGCCGTTTGTAGGCTTCGATGCCTGCCAAGATGCGCGCCTCGGATTTTTCGCCCATGCCGGGCAAGGAGCGCAGTTTGCCCGATCGGGCTGCCGCTTCGAGTTCGGCTAAGGTCTTGATCCCCAACGACTTCCAGAAAAGGGCGATCTTCTTTGGCCCTAAGTCGGGCACTGCAAGCATCTCTGCCAAGCTAGGCGGCACTTCTTGGGTGAGTTTTTCTAAAAAACCTAGCTTACCGGTGGTGAAAAGCTCTTCGATCTTCTCAGCAATGGCTTTGCCAACGCCGGGGATCTCAGTCAATTTGCCAGATTGCCAGATGTCGAATGCTTCGCGATTTAGTTCTTCGAGCGATTCGGCAGCTTTGCGATAGGCGAGCACCTTATAGATGACCTCCCCCTTGATTTCTGACAAATCGGCGATCTGGTCGAAAATTTGAGCGAGCTGGCGGTTGGTGAAACGGTGGTAGTCCGTCATCCTAGCTCTCTACGACTTGCACACCTTTCCAAAAAGCAATATGCCCTTTAATTTGTTGGGCTGCTTGGCTGGGTTCGGGGTAATACCAGGCAGCATCTCGATTGATTTGCTCCCCAACCTTCACATGATAGTAGCTAGCTACCCCTTTCCATGGACAGGTGGTATGGGTATCGCTGGGGAGCAGGAATTCTTGACGGACAGCCTCAGGCGGAAAATAGTGGTTGCCTTCCAGTAAAACTGTTTGATCGCTTTCGGCAAGGATTTGACCATTCCAAATTGCTTTCATGCTGTTGTACCTCCTTCAGAGTATTGATGATTTGGATTGAGTGGGTCTTGATTTGGGATACATTATACCTTGACTAGCGATTGCCCTGACGGATATATCGATCGTCGATTCTATCGAGGTGAATGATTGCTCAACATTAGTGTTTTCATGGGGTTGAAAATCTCTAATTATGGAGTATAATCCTAAATAATAGACTAAATTTTTGTGACTAAGGACTATGCCAGACACAACCAAAACTCTACACAAAGCCTTTCAGCTCTTGGAGCTCCTGCGTCAGAATCCTACTGGCTGTTCCGCCCAACAGTTGATGACTCAATTGGGAATGCCGCGTAGTACCTTTTTTGGCTTGATCAATCTACTCAAAGAATGGGAGATCGTCGATCAAGTTCAGGCGCGGGGCAATTATGTCATCGGCCGGCGTCTGTTATCTTGGATGGGCACGCCTTTACCCCTCTGGCAAGAATGGATTGAGGCTTTCGAGCAAACTGCGAGGGGTCAAAATTTTGCGGAAACGGTGGTGCTGGCATTTCCCCATCCCCAAGGGGCACAAATTCTCGCCATCCTGCCGTCTCAGCAGCGTTTACAGCCCTTCTTCCGAGTGGGTGAGGTGGTGTCTGGTGAGGAATCGGCCGCACCCCATCTTTTTCCCCCGCTAGTTAATGAAAACACCCATCAACAGGGATTCTTTCTTTTCGAAGGAGATGAATTGATCGAAATCGCCCTGCCAGTCTGTCGCGATGGGTTGAATCCTACAGCGGTGGTTTTTTTGAGCGCAGCGCGAGCGCGTCAGGATCGGCAGGGGATGTTGAAAAACTTGCCTCGCCTGCGTGAGCTTGCCATGCACCTGTCTTATCGCTTTGGGGCAACGGTTTATGCCCCTTATCAACGGGAAAGAGTGTGGTCGCTTGCTGAAGAGAGCGCCTTAAGCCAACAGGATATCGATCAATTTCTGCAGTCACCGCTGGTCGCCCGTTTGGCCTGTCTGAACTCGGAAGGGAAACCGCATGTAGTGCCTGTCTGGCAAGAGTGGGATGGGCAATCCTTTTATGTAGCAGCTTGGGAGGGTTCTCAATGGGCTGCGTATTTACGCAAAAACCCTGCCGTTTCTCTGACTATTGATGAGCCTTGGTCGCCTCTGCGCAGAGTTGTTGCTCGTGGAGAAGCGATCCAGCTCGAAGAGTCGCAATACCCTGGCGGCGTCTCTGCGCTGGTGGCTCGCTTACGCCGCCGCTATCTGGGCGAAGCTTTCGTAAAACCCATCCGAGGCCGTTCTTGGCAGGCTTTTCGCATACACCCCTATTCTTTGCGTGGCTGGAAGGGATTACCGCTGGGGTCATGAAGCCCAAGACGAAACTCGATCTTGCCAGTGCTATTGCGATTGTCTTCCTTGCCTTGGCGAGTTGGGAGGTTGCCGTGCGGTTGACCGACACACCGATGTATCTCTTACCCGCTCCGAGCCGGGTTTGGCATACTTTCTGGCTAGATCCTCTTTACTACTTTAGTGCATTGGGGGTCACGCTTGGAGAAGCCTTAGGCGGCTTGAGTGTGGGATTATTCGCCGGCATAGGGGTTGCTATCTGGGTGACTTTACAACCCCGTCTGGAGGGCGGTGTGATGACCTTGGCGTTATTGATCAAATCGATGCCTTTGGCAGCCATTGCACCTTTGTTAACCATTTGGTTGGGTTTTGGGGTCTTGCCGAAAGTGATCATCACCGCTTTGCTGACCTTTTTCCCTGTGTTGGTCAATACACTGGTCGGTTTGCAAAGCGCGGATTCGGAAATGTTGGATTTGATGCGTGTCCATCGTGCCTCGGCATGGCAAACCTTGCGCCATTTACGCGCCTGGTTGGCTCTGCCATATCTCTTTGCAGCATTGCGGGTAGCGGCTCCGCTCTCGCTGATGGGGGCTGTAATTGCTGAATGGACCGGCGCGGGAAATGGTCTTGGGCGTGTGATGTGGCTGGCATATTCAAACTTGAATCTGCCACCGTTGTTTGCTTCAATCTTTGTTGTATCGACAGTTAGTATTTTCATTTACTTACTTATTGTTTGGCTGGAACATCAGGCGATGCCTTGGCGCACGCCATCTGTAGATTAAGTTTCTCGACAAGGAGGTTTCAATGATGAAATGGGTCAAATTAAGTTTCGCATTTCTCTTCCTTGCTCTTGCGGCCTGCAGCACGTGGAATTCAAAGCCCCCTGAACCAACCCCACCACCCTTTGCAATGACCTTTATGGCAGGCTATAAACCGCAGGCAAATCTACCGTTTGTGGGAGCTTATGTGGCGCAAGAAAAGGGCTTCTTCGCTGAAGAAGGCTTACAAGTCCATATTGAACATTCGGCCGGGCAGGGTGAGCATGTGCAATTACTGGTTGCCGGCAAGGTGCAAGTGACCACCATGGACGCAGCGACTCTTTTGCAACGACGTGCCGAGCCTGGTTTACCGCTGGTGTCCATTGCGCTGATTGGTCAACGTGGTCAGCAGGCTTATGCAGCCCTTGCGGAACGCGGCTTAGAGACCCCCAAAGATTGGGAAGGAAAAACAGTAGGCTATAAGGGCACGCCACCCCCCGATTTGTTTGCCTTGCTGAGCGCAGCAGGAGCCGATGCGGCAAAGGTGACTTTGGTGAACGTCGGTTTTGACCCGCGCGTGCTAACCGAAGGCAAAGTGGATGTTTATCCTCTCTTCAAGTCCAATGAACCTTACTTGATCCGTCAATGGGGGCATGAAATTGTGCTTTGGGAAGCTGCTGATTACGGTGTGCCGACGCTGGGCTTAACGTATGTCTCTAGCGAATCGTTTATTGCCACCCATTCCGAAGAATTAAGACGTTTCTTGCGGGCGGCATTAAGAGGGATTGAGTATGCCGCAAACCACATCGATGAAGCAGTGGAAATTGTCCTCAAATACAGTGGGCCTGAGAGTGATGCTGCGCACATGCGGTATATGTTAGAGACCGAGTTGAAAGACGCGCAAAATCCCAATGGCTATGGTGCCCAGACGCAACAACAATGGCAGGACTTGGCGGACATGTTGCTGCGCTATGAGGCATTGCCTCGCTCGGTAGAGGTTCAGCAAGCCTTTACGGTGCAATTGCTTCCAAACGCGCCGTGATGCCTTAATGAGCGGTCTTCTATTTGCCTAACCACAAAGTGACCAAATAATATCCCAACACACCTGCCCACAGCCATGAGTCAATGCGGTCGAAGATGCCGCCATGGCCGGGCAGGATGTGGCTCGAATCTTTTACGCCCGCTTGGCGTTTGATCATGCTCTCGCCTAAGTCGCCGAGGGGGGTGAGCGCCGCAAGGATTAATCCCATAACCGCTCCCTTCCAGGCGACGATGCCGCTGCCGGCTTCGGCTCCAAGGCTCCACAAAGCAGCCAGCAGCCAGCCGGAGATTGCGCCGCTGACCACCCCTCCCCAATAACCTTCCCACGTTTTATGCGGGCTCAAACGAGGGGAGAAAGGACGTTTCCCAAAACGGCTGCCGATTAGGTAAGCACCGCTATCGGCTAACCAAACCGCTGGCAAGGCGATCAGAAACCACCATTTCCCCTGTGGCAAGGATCGCAAGGCGATCATATAGGAGGCGAGCCAACCGCAATACACTATGCCCATTAGGGAAATGGCAAAATCGGTGGCTGCTTGTTGACGGCCGCGTTCGAAATCGATCAGATGGTAGGTGATGCTACCAAGAATGACGATCGTTAGAGCAAAAGCAGCCCCTTCGAAGCCTGCCTGATAATAAGCGAATACCAGTAAAACGGCCCCAATAGGCATGCCCCATTCGGTGGCTCGAAAACCAATTTTTCCCAGCATGTGGGCAATTTCCCATGCGGCGATACCGCTCAGGAGAGCTACCAATATGGTCAGGGGCAAACCGCCTAATTCAATAACCCACGCGCCAAGTGGCAGCAGGATAATCGCAACGATCAGGCGGCTAGCCAGCATTGGGCGCGGAGTCCTTGCCAGAAGAGGTCACCCCGCCGTAGCGACGTTCGCGGCGGCTGTACTCAATAATCGCTTTCCGTAATTCTTCCTTGTCAAAGTCAGGCCAATATGTGGGAGTAAAATACCATTCAGAATAAGCCCCCTGCCAAATCAAAAAATTGCTGCCCCGCAGTTCTCCGGAGGTGCGGATAATCAAATCGGGATCCGGGACGCCGGCGGTGAACAAATAGCGGCTGATCAGGGCGTCGGTAATTTGTTCTTTTGGGATGCCATCTTCGATGATACGCTTGATGGCGCAGACGATCTCATCGCGGCCGCCGTAATTAAAAGCTACGTTGAGAATCAGGCGGTCGTTATGGCGGGTAAATTCCACCGCTTGGAGGACTTTTTGGCGAAGGATCGGTTTTAGGCCGTCCAAACGACCGATATGTCGCAATTGCACCCCTTGATCGTGTAATTGTTGAAGCTCACGGTCAATGACATCTTCCAGAATGCGCATCAACCCCTGTACTTCTTCGGCGGGGCGTCCCCAATTTTCGGTGGAGAAGGCATACAGGGTCAGATACTTGATCCCGAACTCGATGCAAGCTTCGATAATGCGGCGCAAGTTTTCGGTGCCGGCGCGGTGCCCGGCTAAACGGGGTAATCCCCGCGCTAGAGCCCACCGGCCATTGCCGTCCATAATAATGGCAATGTGGGTAGGAATTTTTTTAGGGAGAGAAGAGGTTTCAGATGAGTCCATATTTTAGCGAGGAAATTTAGGGCAAGGCGGTGCTTCGCTATGCAATATACAACAGCCTAAATTTCCAAGATTTCCTTTTCTTTTCGTTCTCCAATTTTATTGATTTCCTCGATGGTGCGGTCGGTGATCTTCTGCAACTCGCTTTCGCCTTTTTCGAGTTCATCTTCGGAAATCAGTTTTTCTTGTTGAAATTCGCGTAAGTCGCGGATACTATCGCGGCGCACATTGCGCACAGCCACACGGGCTTCTTCGACGCGGTTGTGCACCACTTTGACCAAGTCGCGGCGCCGTTCCTCGGTGAGCGGCGGCAAGATCAGCCGAATGGTTTTTCCGTCATTGTTGGGTGTTAAGCCAAGGTCAGAAGCTAGAATCGCTCGCTCGATTGCCTTCAGCGAGGAGCTATCAAAGGGGCGGATGAGCAACATGCGCGGCTCAGGGACGCTGATCGTCGCGAGCTGGACGAGCGGTGTACTTACACCGTAATATTCGACCTGCAAACGTTCGATCAGCGCCGGACTGGCGCGCCCGGTGCGGATACCGCTCAAATCTTCTTCTAAAGATTGGATAGCCCCTTTCATGCGGGCTTCTGCTTCTTTGTAAACATCGTTTAGCATGGTTCACTCCTCCAACGAACTAGGTTATCATGAGCCTAAAGCTCTAGCCTGTTCAAATTGGTCTCATTAATTATCACATAAAATTTGTTGTTCTCAGCCTCTTCTTTAAGTAAATGGATTGTTTCGATTAGATTTTTGGACAAATGGTTCAGTGAGAATGGTCGTGCTGAGGTTAATATCAGGACTGCAACGGGTGAGAAAAGTTCTTGATCAACAAACACTTCTTTCAGGTTCGTTAGGAGTACCATCCTTAATAATCCATCTTTAATATCTTCAATAGAAGGCAACAATTGGTTTCGACTGTGTTTTGCTTCGACGAGGAAGATGCGATTTCCCTGCGTGTAAACCTCATCACAGGTAAAGAAATAAATCCCACCCAGAAAATTTTCTATCGTCAAAGTTGCTTTTTGGGTGTGAATTTTCTCTTTAGGTTGCAGAGTTTTTGTTTCTCGTTCTTGGGCACTTTTCGCCAACGCGCGAGAGTGTGTGATGAAGGCATCTCGATTGCGTCTGAGGATCACTAATCGTTTCAAAGCCGTTTCAGAAGAATGTAGTTCGATCTCTAGGCGGTTAGCGAGTTGATGGTATGCTTCTATGGCTGTATTAGCAACCTGATCAATTTTGTCAACTTGCTGCATGTTCCAATGCAATGCATCGGATTGATATTTTTCCAAGCGATGGATTTCACTCACGATTTGGTCAAAATCAAAGCATTGAGCCGTAATTTTATTGGAATATCGAGCGCTCTTTTGAGCATCTTTATAGTATGAAATGATTACATGCACTCCTAACAACCCCATCAGCGTTAAGGTGTCGTACTGTAAAAAGTCACGATCGCCTTGTTTGCCCTCATCCTTCATCACGGGAATGACGGTGACACGTTTGCCTAGGTAATTCAATGTGTCATATACTCTGGCATAGGGATAACTGCGGGTTCTTTTTGGAGAGACCCAATGACTGAGAGCAAAACGCTTATGGTTCTGTGTATCTAGTAGGAAAGCACTCTCTTGAGAGAATGCTTCTTGGGTTTTATCGAGAGAGTAAATTGAAAGCTCTCGGCATAAATAGGGCGCATATTCAATTCCACCTATGCGGGCCGTGATGTTCAATTTATTTCCTCTTGGGTTTTTGCCTCTTGTCGGATGAGAATTTCGAAGGTGTCTTCCTGCTGATCAAGCATGAGTTGACCATCAAAACCGACTTTTTTGCGAATGGTGGGGATGAGAGCCGGGTTGATTTCAATTCCAATGCTGTTCCTTCCTAATGCTCGAGCGACTTTCATCGTTGTGCCACTGCCTACAAATGGGTCTAAAACGGTTTCTCCCCTATATGAAAAAAGCGTAAGCATCCGAAAGGGTAATTCCTCTGGAAACGCTGCAATATCTTTTTCTAGCTCAGAGCCAGGTAGAACATTCACCATTTCCCAAAGGGTCATAAACCATTTCTCTTTTTGAAAGCGATCGATATCAATCTGAGATGAACGGCGTGTCTCTTCGGGAATTGATCGGTAATTAAATTTTCCCTTTTGAAAGATCAAAATACTCTCTAATGTATTATCTGGATAATAATACATGGGATAAGGATTTTGCAGTAACACACCGCTGCGGCGGCTAATTCGAAGGTATCCATCGGGTTTTTTCCAAATGATGCGATCACGATAACGGAAACCAGCTTTTAGAAATAGATGAGTGGCATCGGCAACAATCGGAAATTTTTCTCCGTCTACTAACATATCATCGATATTCAAAACCGCAATGCGGCCATTCTGCAAGACCCGGTAAACCTCTTTTGCAACGCTTTCTAGAACATGTAGATACTGGTCATAACTTTGGTATAAATGCTTGTAATCGAATGGAGCATTGAAATAAGGTGGTGAAGTTACCACGAGATGGACACTCTCATCTGGGATTTCGCCCATTTCGATTGCATTTCCAATGATCAATCTGTGCTTGGTTGCCATTCGATGGCCTTTCTATCAGATACGGTACTCATTTCGACAAACTTCCTCACAAAGGATACCCGAAAAATGACCGCTAGGGAAGGGTAATTCGGAATCCCTCCCTTGACAGAGCGATGGGTTTCGATTAGCATAGTAGAAAATGATAACCATTTTCATATAGGAGCATACAATGAAAAATTTGAGTCGTTTTTTGCCTTTCGGAGTGGCCGTTTTATTGCTGGCCGCTTGTGCTTCACCGACTCCTGCGCCGCAAAAGGTGGAGCGTAAACTGCGTGTCATTGCCACGACGACCATTGTGGGAGATGTCGTCGCTCAGGTTGGTGGGGAAGCTATTGAGCTTTCGGTTTTGTTACCTGTTGGTGCAGACCCGCACTCGTTCACCCCGACGCCGCAAGATGTTGCAAAGGTCAGTGAAGCGGATTTGGTCTTTGCCAATGGAGCGGGTTTGGAAGAGTTCCTTACAGGCTTAATCGAAAGCGCAGGGGCTTCAGGAAAAGTGTATGCGGTTTCAGAAGGTATCCAGCTTATGATGGGTGTTGCTCATAAACATGGTCACGAAGATGACCATGCTCACGAAGGCGAACACAGCCACGAGGGTGAGCAGGCTCACGAAGGCGAACACAGCCACGAGGGTGAGCAGGCTCACGAAGGCGAACACAGCCACGAGGGTGAGCAGGCTCACGAAGGCGAACATGGCCATGACCACGCTGGGGGTGACCCACATGTATGGTTCGATCCCAATCTGGTGATGGTTTGGACGGAGAATGTTGCCAAAGTTTTGAGCGAGAAGGATGCTCAAAATGCTGAACTCTACCGAAAAAATGCTGAGGCTTATTTGAACCAACTTCGAGAACTGGATGCTTGGATTCGGCAACAAGTTGAGGATGTCCCTGCTGACAATCGCCTGCTGGTTACCGACCATTTAGCTTTTGGCTATTTTGCGAGCCGCTATGGGTTCACTCAGGTTGGGGCGGTTTTACCCGGCTTTTCGACCCTCGCCGAGCCATCTGCCCAAGAACTGGCTGCCTTGGAAGATGCTATTCGCCAATTAGGGGTAAAGGCAATTTTTGTGGGCACGACGGTCAATCCCAATCTCGCCCAACGCATTGCAGAGGATACGGGGGTTAAATTAGTCTACCTTTACACTGGCTCGCTTTCGGAGCAGGATGGGCCTGCTAGTACATACCTTAACTTCATGCGATATAATGTCAATGCAATTGTGGAAGCACTAAGGTAACCCTCTTGAAGTGACTATTTTTCAAGGGAGAGGCGAAATGATCCATTTCTCTCTCCCTACTTAGACTCGGTCATCTTATAGATAAGAGGTTAGGTGATTTGCTTTGACATTTCTAGATGAATTCCGGCGTACAAAACATTGGATTATCCATCGCCATCCGCACGAAGCGGATCGTCCTTTGTTGAGGATGGATGGTGTTAGTTTTTGGTACGATGGCAATGCGGCTTTGCAGGAGATCTCTTTTGAGTTGCAAAGCGGGCAACATTTAGCCGTGGTTGGCCCCAACGGAGCCGGTAAAAGCACCTTGATGAAAATCATTGCCGGCGTTCTCAAACCGACCCAAGGGGCTGTCCATATTTACGGCCATGCTCCGGATGGACATATCTGCATTGCTTATGTCCCTCAACGCAATGCGGTGGATTGGAACTTCCCGGTCACCGTCAAGGATGTGGTCATGATGGGGCGCGTGGGTAAAATGGGTTTTTTCCGCAGCCCCTCTAGCGCAGATTGGAAAAAGGTGGATCAGGCTTTAGAAACCGTCGGCATTGAGGAGTTGCAAAACCGTCCCATTCATGCCCTTTCCGGTGGGCAACAACAGCGCATGTTCCTTGCGCGAGCGCTGGCGCAGGAGGCTGAGTTGATTTTGATGGATGAGCCGTTGAGCGGTTTAGACCTGCCGGCACAGGAAGAATTGCTGGGGTTATTGCCTGCTTTGCAAGCGAAAGGAGTGGCTTTGCTCTTTGCCTTGCATGACTTGAACCTGGCGCGGCAACACTTTGCCCAGATGATGTTGTTGAATCGCCAACTGGTAGCTTTAGGCACACCGGACGAGGTGTTGCAACCCCGTCATTTGCGCCGCGCCTATGGGGCTCAACTTCAACTGATTCAAGAAGATGGGGTTTGGCTGGGATTGAGTGATACCTGCTGTGAGGATCGGGAGAGTTAAGCTGTGCTGGAATGGCTATTGACACCTTTACAGTATCCGTTCATGTGGCGGGGTTTGATCGCTGTTGTCCTGATGGGCAGCGTTTGCGCCGTTGTCGGGACGTTTGTCGTGCTGCGCGGCATGGCATTCTTTGGGGATGCATTAGCTCATACCATTTTACCTGGTGTAGCGCTTGGATATCTGGTCAGTGGAGGGCAGACGAGTGGGCTGTTCTGGTGGGCGTTGGGTGCAGCATTGCTGAGCGCAGTGGGAATCAACGCTATTAGTCGAGGGGGTAGAATAAAAGAAGATACAGCCATCGGCATTGTGTTTGCCGGAATGTTCGCTTTAGGAATTACTCTCATTTCGACTGTGCGTTCCTATTCGGTTGACCTTACCCATTTTCTGTTTGGTGATGTCTTGGGGGTGCGAAACCGTGACTTGTGGCTTTCTGGTATCATTAGCGCCGTGGTGCTGATTGCGGTCTTTGGCTTTTATAAAGAGTTTTTGACTCTCTCGTTTGATCCCGTTCTAGCAACGACGTTGCGATTGCCGGTAAAGTTTTTGAATCAATTTCTCATGGTGCTGATGGCATTGGCGATTGTGGTATCGTTGCAGACTGTGGGCGTAGCTTTGATGGTTGCGATGTTGATTACGCCGGCAGCCACGGCTTATTTGCTCACCCCGCGCTTGCCAAGGATGATTTGGGTGGCTGCTGTCATTGCCTCTTTGAGCGGCGTGATTGGGCTTTATCTCTCCTATTATCTCGGCATTGCTTCTGGCGGGGCAATTGTGTTGGTCACGACGGCCTGCTTCTTTTTTGTTTGGCTCGGTCAAGGCAATTGGCAACGGCTAAAAGGAAAGAAAGGAGTATAACCACAAGCCATGAGCAAAACCCAAGAATGGTTGGACTGTTTACAACGCAATGGTTATCGCATCACTGACCCCCGTCGTGTTGTAGTAGAAATCATGGCGGAGAGCAACCGCGCCCTCACCCCGCTGAATGTCTATCAGAGTGGACACCAGCGTTACCCAAAACTGGGCTTGGTAACCGTTTACCGCACCCTCGAGAAATTAGAAGAGCTGAACTTGATTCAACGCGTTCACCAGCCGAGCGGATGTCAAGCATTTATCACCGCTTTTGAAGGACATCAACATTTATTGGTTTGTAACGGTTGCGGGAGGGTAGAATTCTTTGAAGGCGATGAAGAAGGAATCGAGAGTTTGATCCAAAAAATTGGTCAGCGCAGCGGTTTTCGAATCGGCGAGCATTGGTTACAGCTCTTTGGAGAGTGCCGCGATTGTCAAGAAGGTCGTACTCAGATTCTCTCGTAGGGGGGATAGTGCATCAGCCTCAGTCTGCTAGGGTAACCGCTGTGATTTCGTTCTGATAAACGATACAAAACCTTTTCGTCATTCGATTGGGGTGTCTGCTCTCTTCGGGAGAAAGTCGGAGAGAGGATTGTCTACCCTCGGGTTGGTGACAATCCCTCTCCAGAGAATGTTTGTGTCCTCAGGCAACCGTCTCAGCTTGCTCTTCTTTGATCATTTCGAGTTCAATATTGATTTGAACTGTTTCGCCCACTAACCAGCCACCTGTTTCGAGGGGGACATTCCATTGTAATCCCCAATCTTTGCGGTTAATCGTTGTGCTGGCTGAAAAGCCCGCTGAGGTGTGTCCGAAGGGGCTTTTGACCATGCCGTTATATTCGACATCGAGGACGACTTCATTGGTTACGTCGCGGATGGTCAGGTCGCCAATGATGCGTCCGTGATTCGGGTCGATCACCTCGATGCGTTTGCTCTTGAAGGTGAGATAAGGGAACTTCTCGGCGTCTAAGAAATCGGGTGATTTCAAATGCGCATCGCGTTGCGGTTCACGGGTGTTGATGCTGGCGGCTTCGATTTTCACTTCTACACTTGAGTTGGTTGGATTTTGCTCATCAAATTCAACCGTGCCTTCGAAGCGCTCGAAACGCCCGCGCACATTGGAGATCATCATGTGCCGTACCGTAAAGTTGATTTCTGAATGAGCGGAATCAATTTTCCAAGACATTTTTTCCTCCTTTTAGGGTAATGATTATGGTTCTGGGTTGTTTGCCCAGGTATCAACGATATAGATTGAAGGGGTAAGTTGCTACGCAGCTTCATGAATACCCCTTTCCGATATAAGATGTTCCCTTTTGCCGAGTTTTTTACACAACTGCCCTAAGGTCTCTTGCTCTTCGGCGGTTAGGATGGAGAATTCTTCGACAATGGCTTTGATCTGGCAAGGTAAAACAGCTTCGATTTTTTGACGCCCTTTCTCGGTCAAATGCACCGTGATGTAGCGTCGATCAGCCGTATCTCGCTCACGAGCGACCAAACCTTGTTTTTCTAAATTGTCGATCACCATGGTCATGTTGCCGCTGGTTTTTAGGATTTTATGAGCCAATTCTGTCTGGCACATGCTTCCAAGGTGATACAGGGTTTCCAACACGCCGAACTGACTCGGGGTTAGGTCTTCTAAACAGCCATGCTGAGCGAGGCGGGTTTCAATCGAGTCTGCAGCACGCATCAGCTTGATGAAGGTGTTCAGAGCGAGTATTTCTTTGGGTGAACCCTTGTAATGAGTAGGCATAATTGTTTTAGCTTCAATCGTTTAATATTGAATTATATAATGCTAAATAATATCATATTTATCTATATTGTCAAGGTTTTTTGGGTTTTTGGTCGAGCTTTTTCACTCCCCTTGACAAAATCAGCATCCCATCATAACCTTTTTGGTATGTTACCCGTTCAGCCAAGCGAACCCCGATCCTTGCTGCACCGCTCTCCTGATCGGTTCCGTTTGCAATGCCTTGGTTTGCTGTTAGGCGGTTTGGCTTTGCTGGTTTTTCCTTTCCTACTTTCCTTGTTGCCCACTCATGCTGTTTCGGTCGCCGAAAACGCCTGTCAACCGTTTCGTCAAGTGAATGAGGATGCGTTTGGTTTAGGAGGCGGCGAGGATGGAACGTTTCTCAATGAAGAGGGGTTTGAAGTCGAGGTCTTTCAGGGGCAGCTTTACCTAGGGATGGAAGCTGACAATTCCCTTGGTGTTCGTCTCTGGCGCAGTCGAGCGGGAGTTTATGCGCCAAACTCCCAAGCGGACTGGGAGGAAGTTGCTGCTGACCCACATGGATACCCGTTTGGAAATCCCAATCTGGAGCAGGATGACCATGTGGATAGCCTTGCTGAGTTCAACAGCTTTTTGTATGTCAGCACTGCCAATCGAGGCATGAGTCAGTGGGGGAGTAATCTGTATCGCAGTCCGAGCGGTGATCCCAATAGCTGGCAGAATGTCCTAGAAGGGCTTGGAGCCGGCTTTGGCAATGCTGCGAATGTGAACTTCAAGGACATGCGCCGTTTTCAAGGATACCTCTGTGGAGGGACGCAAAATTGGATGGATGGGGCGCAGGTGTGGTGTAGTCAGGATGGACTGAATTGGGTACAAAAGAACCGAAGCGGGTTTGGGGAGCACCATCCCAACCCCTCAAATAGCGGAATCTGGTCGAGCATGGTTTTTAGGAATGCTTTGTACTTTGGTGTGCGCAATAACGGCTTGTCTTTCGTTGATCCCTCGGACGATGTCGGGAAGCTGTTTCGCACCTTTGAGTTAGACGGCAACCCATTTTGGGAGGAGGTCTTTTCGAGCCAAGCTGCGCCGCAGAATCGGGTCGATTTACTTGGCGAGTTAGATGGCTATCTCTACATTGCCACCCGTTCACCGCAAGGGATCATCATTTACCGCAGTCCAAGCGGAGATTCTGGAAGCTGGCAAGCGGTTAGCTTATCCGGCATTAATGGGAATCCGAACAACCTCCAAGTCCATGTGGACGGCGCGGTAGTATATGACCGCAGAATCTACGTGGCTGTAAGCAATATAACGAGTGGGCTGCAACTTTGGCGCACCCGAGGAGCGTTACAACAGACCCAGCTTGTTGATTGGGAGCAGATTGGGGAAGATGGTTTGGGGGATGCTGATAATGTGCGCGCCGAATTGGCCGTTTTTAACTACCATTTGTATGCATGGGTCACAAATTACCAACGCGGACAGAAAGTCTTGCGTTCTCACTGCTTTGCCTGTGCTGATGGTCAAAATGAATGCGATATCTGGATTCCGGATTTGCCTTTCAAGGATTATTTCCCACTCATCAATCGGTGAGACGGTTTGAGACATTTATTCCAAGCAGCAATTTCTAAATTTATCCGACAGACGTGACCATACCGTGCAAGAGAAATGTGTTGTTAATCCTTGCTCTCGTGGTATAGCTTTGTCATAAACCAAGACGATGGGAAACATTCCTCTCATCCCTTGCAGGAAATAATGAGGTAAAATCTTTGCTAGAGAGGCAAGGATGCAATTGCAGCAGCGTCGCTTGAAAACGTGGTTGTGGATGGGGATGATTCTGTTTGTCGGCTTGGCTTGTGCGCGCAGTGCTTTATCGGGCAAGCCCAATTGGATTGCTCCAGACTCGCCCGATGCGGAGGCAAAACCGACGTCATTCAACTTTCTACCCCCAACCCGAGCGCCGGGTGCACCCATCTATACGCCTACTCCCGATGCACCTCACCCTTTGCCTGCCCTGCGCACCGAAGCGGAACGATATGTTGTCCAGCCTGGTGATACCTTGGGCAGCATTGCCTTTGCCTTCAATCTGCCCCTCGAGCAGATTGTCGAGGCTAACCAATTAAACGATCCAAACGTGCTAGAAGTAGGACAAGAGTTGGTGATACCCCAACCTACCCCACAGGGAATTTCGCCTGCGTTCAAAATCATCCCCGATTCGGAGCTGGTTTACGGTCCGATGACCATTGCCTTCGACCTACCTGCGTTTATTGCTCAGCAGCCTGGCTATGTTGCCCGTTATACCGAGGAAATTAACGATCAGAAAAAGACCGCTGCCGAAATCATCCAAAAGGTTGCCCAAGATTATTCTGTCAACCCCCGCTTGCTTTTAGCCGTTTTGGAATATCAAAGTGGCTGGTTGAGCAATCCCAACCCGACCAAGCAAGCACGCACTTATCCCATCGGCTTGGTCGATGAGAATCGCAAAGGCCTTTACCGACAATTGGCTTGGGCAGCCAATCAGCTCAACCGCGGCTATTATTTGTGGCGGGTGAACGGCTTGGCTTTGTGGAACTTGGTTGACGGTACTACCCTACGTATAGACCCGACGATTAATGCCGGCACGGCAGGTGTGCAGCACTTCTTTGCCCAATCGGTTCCGCTTGAGGGTTGGCAGCGAGCAGTGTCCGAGGGTGGGCTATTTGCGACCTACCGACAATGGTTCGGCTATCCCTTCGACTATGCCATTGAGCCCCTCTTGCCGCCTGGATTGTATCAGCCCTACTTTCAGTTGCCATTTGAGGCGGGGGCAAAATGGGTGTTTACAGGCGGACCGCATGGCGGCTGGGACAGTGGTTCGGCGTGGGCAGCCTTGGATTTTGCTCCCGACCGTGAGGCATTGGGTTGCGTTCCTTCAGATGAATGGGTGGTGGCAATGGCAAATGGACCGATTGTGCGCGTGGGAGATGGTGTGGTCATTCAAGACGTGGATGATCCTCAAAGTTCCCCGGCAGATGGTTATGAGCAAACCGGATGGGTGATCCTATATATGCATATTGAGAGCCGCGATCGGGTTAATGCAGGGGTGTATTTGAGAGCAGGCGAGCGTATCGGGCATCCCTCCTGTGAGGGAGGCTTGGCATCGGGCACACATGTCCATGTTGCCCGAAAGTACCATGGAGAATGGATACCCGCCGATCAGGATCTTCCCTTTGTGTTAGATGGCTGGGTCTCGGTAGGTACGGGTGTCGCTTACGATGGCTTTTTGCGCCGCGATGGGGTTGAAATCGAAGCTTACGCCGGCCAGTCGAAGAAGAATCAAATCAGCCGATGAATAATTTACACCGTAAGACGATATTATTGCTAATCATGGCGGTCGTGTTTTCCCATCTCGCTTGTCTTAGCACGCCATATTTTATCCCTCCACAAGCTTCTCCCACCCTACCACAAGAACTTGCTCTCTTTGCCGGCACATTGCCCCCCACCTATGAGCTCCTTCCCACCCCTAGCGCAACCGTTGATGCGACAGAGATTGCAGGCGTCGTTGGGGTTGCGGCAACCCCCACAGCGGTAACGAACCCTCCAACCGAGACCGCTGCTAGCCTTCCTATTCTCTATAATGCTCAAGCGGGAGACACCTTGCCGGCAGTGGCGGTGCGCTTTGGCGTTGCACCTGGTGAAATTACCTCTCCAGACCCGTTGCCAGAAAAGGCGCTCTTGCAGCCTGGGCAATTGCTGATCATCCCGCGCCGTTTGGCAAATACGACCAGCTCTGAGCGCATCCTGCCGGATAGTGAACTGGTCTATTCCCCCTCGGCGGCGGACTTCGATGTCGAAGCCTATGTTGACCAATTCTCGGGCAAGTTGCGCACTTACGAAGAATGGATGAAAAGCACCGGCACCTTGCGCGGCGCTCAGGTTGTGGGACGAGTAGCCATTGAAAATTCGATCAACCCGCGCTTGTTGCTTGCCCTTTTGGAGTATCAAAGTGGTTGGGTGACCGGTCAACCAACCGAAGCAGAAAAACTTCGCTACCCTATGGGATACATTGATCCTTTTCAGCCGGCGTTGTTCCATCAATTGGTTTGGGCGGTCAATCAACTTTCCAATGGTTATTATGGGTGGCGGGAAGGGCGGTTGACCGAACTCACCTTTGTCAAAGATCGATATAAAGCCCGTTTAGCGCCCGATTTGAATGCCGGCAGTGTGGCATTGTTGTACTATTTTGCCCAAATTTATGATAGTCAGGGTTGGTTGAAAGCTGTTGATCCGCAGAACGGTTTCCCCGCTTTTTACCGCCAAATGTTTGGCGATCCTTGGGAGCGGGCAGCGATGGTAGAGCCCCTTTATCCACCAGGATTGGAACAACCGCCCCTTAGTCTGCCTTTCGAGCCCAATCAAATTTGGAGTTATACCGGTGGTCCGCATGGCGCTTGGGAGCGGGATGGTTCGTATGCGGCATTGGATTTTGCTCCCCCTTCCTCGGAGGCTGGTTGTGCTCCTTCAAATGCTTGGGTGACCGCCTCTGCAGCAGGCTTAGTGGTGCGCTCAGAACGGGGATTGGTGGTCTTGGACTTGGATGGGGATGGGCGCGAGCAAACCGGCTGGGTGGTGATTTATCTCCATGTCTCGTCGGAGAGCAGCGTACCGGTGGGGACATGGGTGGCACGCGGAGATCGCTTGGGGCATCCCTCTTGTGAAGGGGGCCTCGCTACCGGCACGCATGTCCACATTGCGCGCAAGTTCAACGGCGAATGGATTGCCGCCGATGGGCCTGTCCCCTTCAATCTCAGCGGCTGGATCGCGGTAGCCGGTGACCAAGCCTATAAGGGCTTTTTGGTGCGTGGGGATCAAGTCATTGTTGCTAATGTCAATGCTTCCCGTAAATCGTTCATTGTACTCACCGATGAAGACTTGCAGTAGATTGCTTGGCTATCCAAGGCTGGCTGCCTATATCTCAATAGGCTGTATCCTCATCTTGAGCAGTGCTTGCCAATCAGCAGCAGTTGCATCACAAGACCAAGAGACTCTCCGCCAAGTGCTTGACACACCTCAAGTCCCTCCTGCTACCTTAGAACTTTCGGCGCAACCTGAGTTGCCCTTGTTTCAACCCTCTTTAACCGCCACATCGCTACCTACCCGACCTCAATCCACACCGCAGAAAGCATCGTCTTTTCACCTGCCAGATAGCGAAGTGGTTTACTCGCCCTCGGCGATCGATTTTGACGTTCAAGCTTATCTGGAGCAGACGTCGGGCTTTCTCAAAGAGCACCGCGAGTACTTGAAAAGCACGGCATGGACGAGTGCGGCAGCGATTATCCAACGCGTGGCAATTGAGAATTCGATCAACCCACGCATTTTGTTGACTTTGTTGGAGATGAATTGTGGCTGCGTCAGCGGCGATTTAGACAAGGATGTGGACATTGATTATCTGTTGGGTAATCCCGATTTTCGACGTCAAGGATTGTTTCGCCAATTGAGCTGGGCAGCCAGCCGCCTATCGGCCGGCTACTATGGATGGAAGTCCGGTCAACTTTCAGAAGTCACGCTGGCGGATGGATCGACCTTCCCCATCGATCCAACTTGGAATGCCGGCAGTGTAGCTGTTCTGGCATTTTTTGCCTTTTACGATTCTGAGACCGCCCACCGAGCCCTGAACCCTCAAAATGGCGTCCTTGCGGTTCATCGACGCTTGTTTGGAGATTACGAACAGAGGGCCGCCTCGGTTGAACCCCTCGTACCGTCAAATCTCACCCAACCGCCTTTCATTTTGCCCTTTGAGGTTGGACGAATGTGGGCTTTTACCAGTGGTCCGCATGTGGTCTGGGAAACAGAAGGGGCGATGGCTGCATTGGATTTTGCTCCGGCTACCTACGATCACGGTTGTGTGCCAACGGATGCTTGGGTGACAGCAGTGGCAGATGGGGTCGTGGTGCGCTCTGAGTTTGGCGCTGTGATACTGGATTTGGATAGCCCAGATGGAACGCCGGCAGATGGATTTGAGCAAAGCGGCTGGGCAGTGCTTTATCTGCATATTGCTGAACAGGGCCGCGTGGCGGTGGGACAACGTTTGAAATCGGGGGAACGCATTGGACAGCCGTCGTGTGAAGGCGGCCGAGCAACCGGCACACACGTTCATATCGCACGCAAGTATAATGGGGAGTGGATCCCGGCTGCCGGTGCAATCCCTTTTGAGTTGGATGGCTGGATTGCTCAAGCGGGTGATCAACCCTACCAAGGGACGCTTATCAAAGAAGGGCAACAGGTGATTGCCCGCCCGTATGGATCATATGTTACCAAGATTGCTCGACCGACGCTCACACCCACACCGTGATCGGGGATTCTCTCCCCTTCATCGCTTTGCCTGTAGGAGAAACGGGAAAAGCGGTGATTTTCCGTGCCTTTTGTTAGCCGTTTGGGGAAGGCGATTTTTGGTATTTTTGTCCCTTGTTGCGTTGGGGTTGAGTAGCTGTAATTTTCCCGTTCCTTCCCATCCCTCATCGGAAGCGTTGCCCGCCTTTGCCCAAGATTGGCAGGAGAACTCTACGCCAACCCCTCAGATCACCCCTTTGCCGACCCGCCCGATTTATGCCCCAGGCGAATTGGTCGATTACATTGCTCAAAGCGGGGATACGCTGCCTTTGCTTGCTTTACGCTTCAACACCAGCGTGGATGAGATCTTAGAAGCGAATCCTTTTATCCCCCAATCTGCAACTACCATGCCGCCAGGTATGCCGATGAAAATCCCAATTTACTATAATCCCTTATGGGGTAACCCCTTTAAAATTCTACCGGATAGCGTATTCGTCAACGGCCCGCGCGCTAAGGCATTTGATACCGCTGCTTTCATCGCTCGGCAACCAGGTTGGCTAAATGGACATCAGGAATATGCTGCGCGTGCCACACGCACGGCGGCGGAGATTGTGGACTATGTTGCCCGTCATTACAGCGTCAGTCCTATGCTTCTTTTGGCTTTGTTGGAATATCATTCGGCAGCCCTGAGCAATTCCCAACCCAGCCAAAATGACCTAACCTACCCTCTTGGCTATCGTAATCCATACCGTAAAGGGTTATATTCTCAATTAATCTGGACGGCAAACTTGCTCAACAACGGTTATTATGGCTTTCGGGCGGGTCAGTTGCTCGGTTTGGAATTTGAAGATGGACGTGAAGAACGTTTCGACCCGTGGCTGAACGCAGCTACCGTTGCCCTTCATTACTACTTCAATGTTCTTTTGCCAGATGAAGCCTACCAATGGGCGGTCAGCCCGCCAGGTTTCTCGCAAACCTATCAGACTTTGTTCGGTGATCCGTGGCTCGACGATGAGCCCCATATCCCAGGCAGTTTGGAACAACCGCTTTTTCGTCTGCCCTTCTCGCCTGGCGAGGTTTGGGCTTATACTGGCGGACCGCATTCCGCCTGGGGAACAGGTCAACCCTTTGCAGCCGTTGACTTTGCGCCTCCTTCGGTCGCTTCGGGATGTGTTTGGAGTGATCTGTGGGTGACCGCAGTAGCAGATGGCGTCGTGTCTTATGTGGACGTTGGTGAAGTGATGCTGGATTTGGATGGCGATGGCGACGATCGCACAGGCTGGGCGGTTTTTTATTTACATGTTGCTGCCCAAGATCGCGTGCCGCAGGGGGCAACGGTCAAAGCAGGTGATCCGATTGGCCATCCTTCTTGTGAAGGCGGCACTTCCAACGGCACGCATGTCCATATCGCCCGCAAATATAACGGCGAATGGATTCTCGCCGAAGGAGTGTTAGCCTTTAATCTTGAAGGTTGGCTCGCTTATAACGGTTCGCGCCCCTATTCGGGTTACTTAAAGCGCAATGGCGTCACGGTCATCGCTTCCGATAAAGCTGTGGCTTCCAGCCATTTGCAGTCCGAGGTGCCGTAAAATGTTGCAAAAAAAGCAGGACGGAGTCGCTTCCGCCCTGCTTTCAAATAGGACCTCTTTCGTGCTGCTAAGCAGGCATTAACTCTTCCACTACCTCTTCGCTAGGCTCTTGATCTTGTGCATGAATATTGAAGCGTTGGACAACTGCCTGTAGAGCTTGAGCCATTTGAGCCAGTGTTTGTGCCGAAGCCATAACTTCTTGAGCCTGAGCGCTCATTTGCTCAGCGCTGGCACTGACTTCTTCGATCGCCGCGCTGTTTTCTTCGCTTACGCTGGCGATGTTTTCGATTGCCTCGGTCACCTCGTTGGCACTGGCGGACATTTCCTCGGTGGCAGCAGTATTCTGTTCCACAACTGCTGAGACCGAATCCATCGCACTGACCAATTCGTTGGCAGCCACATCCATTTGTTGAGCAGCTTTTGCGGTCAATTCGGCTTGTTCGCGCACCGAATCGGCAGACTTGAGAATTGCGGTCAGCGATTGTCCGGCTTGCTCGGCTTTCTGGACGCCACCCTCGACTTCTTGGGCACCATCGTTCATCGCAGATACGGCTTCTTGCACGGATTGTTGAATGCTCTTGACGAGAGCGGCAATCTCTTTGGTGGCTTGACTGGAGCGTTCGGCGAGTTTGCGTACCTCGTCTGCGACCACCGCAAACCCTTTGCCATGTTCACCGGCGCGAGCGGCTTCGATGGCGGCATTCAGGGCTAGCAGATTGGTTTGACCGGCAATATCTTCAATGGTCTCAACGATTGCACCGATTTGCTGAGATCGCTTGCCCATCTCTTCAACCCGCAGAGCGGAAACACTGACCTTGTTTTTGATCTCTGCCATGCCGCGCACGGTTTCACCGACCGTTTTCGCACCTTCTAAAGCGGCTTGCCTGGATTCATCGGCAGTTTTGAGTAGGACTTGGGCATTACCGGCAACTTGTTGAACCGTTTTCGAAATTTGGCTTGTCAAGGTGGATGCCTTGGCGACAGAGATAGCTTGTTCCTGCGCCCCTCGCGCAACGCCGGTGATCGCCCGTGTCATCTGTTCGACGGAAGCGGCTGTGCGGTTGACCGACTGAGATTGTTGACTAGCTCCTTTGGCAACTTGTTGAACGGTAGCTGCAATCTGATTGGTAGCTTGTCCGCTTTCGGTGGCGATCTCCGCTAATTGAGAAGCGGCTTCTTGAAGATTATTGGCATTGACAGCCAGCGATTCGATGACTTCTCTGAGACTTTGGATCATTTTGGCGATGCTCTTTCCTAAACTGTCCTGTTCCGACCGAGCACGGACATTGACGCTCAGGTCACCTCCGGCAACTTTTTGACTCACCTCGGCAATCTCATCGAAATACTCGAGCAGGGCTTGAAAGGCACGCCCTACTTCTCCGATTTCATCCTCCCGCCGAGTCAAATTGGTAACTTCTACTCCTTTGGCATCTCCGTTTGCCAGTCTCATGGCTGCGCTTTGCAGTTCCGTGAGGGGTTTCTGGACGGTAAATCCTGTTGCCCACCAAATCGCAGCTAACCCCGCTGCAATGAGCACTAATCCAATCAGAATCATTTGTAGGGTCAGCCGATTGGCACTAGCGGTGACGGCGCTAAGTGGAATCCGCACCATAACCCCCCAGGGTGTTGAAGATTTACCGATTACAATGGGAGCAACGACTTCCAGATTCCCTTTACTGGTGAAGGTATCCACTTGGTTTCCGTGGATAGCGGCTAAAATGCGTTCATGGTCACCGCTGAACTCGGAAAGCATTTTCCCGACCAGGTAGGGCTTGCGGGTTACACCTGCTAACATACCTTTATTGGAGATGATTGCCAACTCACCTGCCCCGTTATATACCTTGATTTGATCGGCAAAATGTTGTTGCAAGAATTGAAGATCAATATCAGAAGTCACGAGTCCGTAGTAGGTTTGGTCTTGGATAATCGGAGCAACCACTGTTGTCATAAGGACATCTACTCCATTGATGGGGTAGAGATAGGGTTCGGTGATACATTCATTTTGGGTTGTCTTGGGACAAACGACCCATTCGCTGGTCTCGTAATCCGTTAAGGGTTCGACGATTGGGTTGCCCTTTTCGTCCCAGTGCCAATAGGGCAAGAAACGCCCTGTGGTATCGTGATCAGGTGGACGGTTGACGAATTCACGGTCTTTTCCATCAAAGGCATTTGGCTCCCACAGCGTGCTTGCTCCAGTTAAGCTAGGGTTTTCGACGATCAATTGCCGAATCATCCAACTGACCTGTTTTCGATCGAGGACAACCGGGCTTTTCTTGTCTTTGGTTGTCTTTAATGCGCCTGCCATTGTTCGCACGGCGTCCATGGCAACTTCGATCTCGGCATCAATCTGGCTGGCGATTTCGCGGGCTTGGGTTTGGGCCTGTTCGATCGAGCTTTCGGTTGCCATGTTGCGCACGGTGAAGGCAGCATAGATCGCTAAAACTCCCCCTGTGACCAAAAGGCAAAAACCCGCCCATAGTGC
>FWPU01003728.1_pt1 | contig 37420 bp, 18 predicted proteins | sample 2228361 | NCBI WGS metagenome assembly FWPU01 (sample SAMEA103939777, study PRJEB20133) | metagenome
TTCTTTTAAAAATTTACTTTTTGGGTGCAAATCTACAAATTTTAAATAACATTCTATAACTTTTTCTAATCTCTCTTTTTTCTTGTCTGGAATACTGTTAATACCTAATAAATAATACGACTCTATCACCCAAAATCGTACTTCTTCATTATATTCAGAGTCAGGGTAATCTTTCTGAAAGTTATTTCCTGCTGTAATCACAGCTTTGTAATCATCCAACATTCTATATTGTTTTAGAATTTCATACTCTTTTTTTTCTATTTTTTTTTGCAATAGATTTATAATTGTATTCGCACTATCTACCAATTTACTTTCAGAATAATTATCAATAAACCCTTGCATTTCTTTGATAGCATTTATGGTGGCTGTTTGATCTAAAGAATACTTAGGAGAATTGAGATAATAACAAAACCCATTCATAAAATAACATTCTTCTGCTCTTTGGCTTTCAGGAAATTGTCTTACAAAATTCTTAAAATGAAACTGAGCTAAAGCATGATCGCCTGTATAAAAATGTGTCCATGTATATTTATAATAAATATCTTCTGATTTGTCTGTACCCTTAAATATAGGTATTAGTTCCTCGTACAACTGCTGTGCCCGTAAATAATTTTTCTTTTCATAATAATAATTAGCCTTTTCTAATTTTAATTCATAATTTGTACTCTTTAACAATCTATTATACTTATTACAGGCAGTACTATGTAATATAATAATCAAAAGTAATGCCGATATTTTTTTCAAGCTCATGATGATTTTAATTAAATCATTGTTGTAATGGTTTTCTGCATTCTCTTTCGCTCATTCTCGTCCAAAATTATTTTTCTCATTCTTATAGATTGTGGAGTAACTTCTACATATTCATCTGCTTGAATATATTCTAATGCTTCTTCTAAAGAAAATTTTATTTTCGGGGCTATTTTCATTTTTTCATCTGAACCAGAAGCTCTCATGTTAGTAAGCTTTTTCTCTGTGCATAAGTTCACTACCAAATCATCACTACGAATATGTTCCCCTACAACCATTCCAGTGTATATATTTTCACCAGGGTCAACAAAAAATTTTCCTCTGTCTTGTAATTTATCAATACTATAGGCCGTTGCTTTTCCTGTTTCTTTCGATACTAATACTCCATTAATTCGTTGTGGAATATCTCCAGCCCATTCCTTAAACTCAATAAAGCGATGTGCCATTATTGCCTCTCCTGCAGTTGATGTTAATACTTGATTTCTCAAACCAATTAAGCCTCTTGATGGTATCTCAAACTCAAGATATGTTCTACCCTGTTTTGTTTGCATGTTCAGCATCATTCCTCTTCGTTGAGTTACTAAATCAATAACTTTCCCTGAACATTCCGAAGGAACATCTACTGTAAGTATCTCATAAGGTTCTAACTTTTTACCATTCTCATTTTTAATAATTACTTTTGGTTGTCCTACTTGTAATTCATACCCTTCTCTACGCATTGTTTCTATTAAAATAGATAAATGCAAAATACCTCTACCATACACTAAATAAGCATCTGGAGAAGTAGTTTCTTCTACCCTTAAAGCAAGGTTTTTTTCAAGTTCTTTATACAATCTTTCTTTTAAGTGTCGGGATGTAACAAATTTTCCTTCTTTACCAAAAAAAGGAGAGTTATTGATTGTAAATAGCATACTAATGGTAGGTTCATCAATTTGAATAGGTGGTAAAGGTTCTGGGTTCTCAAAATCTGCTACTGTATCTCCAATTTCAAAATTCTCTATGCCTGTAAATGCACAAATATCTCCCGCAGAAACCTCACTAACTTTGGTTTTTGAAAGTTTATCAAAAATAAATAATTCCTTTATTCTAGATTTTTGAATTTCTCCATTTCTTTTAATAACACTCACGGGCATATTTTCTCTTATAACACCTCTGAATACTCTACCTATAGCTATTCTACCAATATAAGATGAATAATCCAAGGATGATATTTGAATCTGCAAGTTACCTTCCAGAACTTGTGGAGGGCGAATTTTTTCTATGATTGTATCTAATAAATAAAAAATATCAGTAGTAGGTGTTTTGTAATCTGGGCTCATCCAACCTTGCTTTGCAGAACCATAAACTACAGGAAATTCTAATTGTTCTTCACTTGCATTCAAGCTAAATAAAAGTTCATATACAGCATCTAATACTTGGTCTGGGTTACAATTAGGCTTATCTACTTTATTGATTACTAATATAATTTTTTTATTTGCTTGAATAGCTTTTTGAGTTACAAACCTTGTTTGAGGCATTGGCCCTTCAAATGCATCTACTAATAATAACACCCCATCTGCCATGTTCATAATTCTTTCTACCTCACCTCCAAAGTCAGCATGTCCGGGTGTATCTATTATATTGATTTTGTGACCTTTATATTTAACTGATACATTTTTAGAAATAATCGTAATTCCTCTTTCTTTTTCTAATTCATTATTGTCTAATATAAGCTCACCAGGATTTTCATTTTCTCTAAATACTTCACAAGTCTTAAGAATTTTATCTACCAAAGTTGTTTTTCCGTGATCAACATGGGCAATAATAGCTATGTTTCTAATTTTCGTTGTTTCCATAAATTTTTAAAAGGACGGCAAAGGTAAGGAATTATTTGATTTAATACCATTCATTTAACATTATAATTCAAATCATGCAGAATAAATTAAAATTGCTTTGTGCAATAATCAAACCATTTCATGTCATGTTTCCTGTCACTGTTTATAATAATTTTCCTATAGTTTTAAAATTTTAAATGTGAATAATGGAAATAAATAAAAAAAGTAAATTTTGAACCAACATAAAAATAATGTTATCACCCACAAAGTGGTGAGCAGTGAGTGATTTCCTTTAATATAATTATTTGGATAAAAAATTACAATTCTTGCAATAAAATGGAATTATTTTCGTTTCAATATCTCCATTATTAAAATTTTATTTGATGACTGACATTCAGTTCTTATTTGTATTATTGCACCAATTTTTTTCAAAAATGAGATACCTATTTTTATTTATTTTGTTTCTTCCATCTATCTATTGTGGCCAATCTAGTTCTTCCAAAACTTTAACCACTCAAGAGTTATTAGGAGCCATTAATCCTATCACTACTTCAGTTCCTTTTCTGATTATTGGTCCTGATTCAAAACAAGGAGGAACGGGAGAAGTAGGTATAGCTACCGATCCTGATGTGAATTCCATTCATTGGAATGGAGCCAAATTGGCTATGATAGAAAAAGATATGGGGCTTGGAATTTCTTATTCTCCTTGGTTGAGAAATTTAGTGCCTGATATTAGTTTAGCTTATGTAAGTGCGTACAAAAGAATAAACAAACTAAGTACAGTAGGTAGTTCCTTAAGATATTTTTCTTTAGGGAATATCACCTTTACAGACATCATGGGAAATACAACAGGTCAGTTCAAACCCAGTGAATTCGCTATTGATTTGGCTTATTCCCAAAAACTCTCTGATTATTTCTCTATGGGAATGGCTTTTAGGTATGTAAACTCCAATCTAACAGGCGGTTATTCTGTGAATGGTCAACCTACCAAAGTAGGACAAACTGTAGCTGTAGATGTATCAATGTATTATAGAAGCAAAAAATTTGATTTAGGGGACAAAAAAGCTATTGCTACAGGTGGTTTAGCTATTACTAATTTAGGGGCAAAGATATCTTACGGTGTAGGCACTAGTAATTTTATTCCCACAAATCTACGACTTGGTGCAGGATTAAAAACTCTTTTAGATGATTATAACACAATAGGATTATATTTAGATTTTAATAAACTGTTAGTACCTACTCCGCCTGTTTATTTAAAAACTGCTGATGGACAAGGCGACTCCATAGATGTTAGTACTGGTAAAAAAGTTATTTTAGCAGGTAAAAGCCCTGATGTTCCTGTAATACAAGGTATTTTACAATCTTTTGGAGATGCACCTGGCGGTATAAGAGAGGAATTGAGAGAAATAAATACCACTGTTGGATTTGAATACTGGTATTCTAATCAGTTTGCATTTAGAACCGGATATTTCTATGAACATAAAACAAAAGGTGGAAGACAATTTTTAACTTTTGGTTTTGGTATTCGCTACTCTGTTTTTGGATTAGACGCTTCTTATCTTATACCAACTGTCGCTAACAGAAACCATCCTCTTCAGAATACCTGGCGATTTACACTTTCTTTTGACTTAGATGCCTTTAAACAACAAAATAAAGAAGATAATTAAAGAATAATATTATCTCATTGTGATAATAAATTGAGTTATTTTTTTTAGCAATAATGTTACTATTGTTTTATTTTATCTTTAAGTGCTTTTATTTCGTCCCTGTACTGAGCGGCTTCTAAATAATTTTCTTCCTGTACGGCTTCATACATTTTCTTTTCTAATTCTTTAATGAACTTATTGATTTGCTCTGTGCTCATATACTGAATAATAGGATCTGCTGCAATATTTATTTCTTGTGGCTCTACATAATACTGTGTATGATATGATATATGTTTCTCATACGCAGGCGATGGTTGTATCAATGTTTTCTTACCTGTTTGTTGAGGCTTGATACCATGTTTCATATTATATTCTATTTGTTTGTGTCTTCTTCTTTGGGTTTCATCTATTGTTTTTTGCATACTTTCGGTGATTTTATCAGCATACATGATTACTCTACCGTTGATATTTCTCGCGGCTCTTCCTACCATTTGTACTAATGAACGAGTATCTCTTAAAAATCCTTCTTTATCTGCATCTAATATAGCTACCAATGATACTTCCGGTAAATCTAAACCTTCTCTTAATAAATTCACACCCACTAATACACTAATTAGTCCTTTTCTCAATTGTCGCAATATCTCTACTCTTTCCAATGTATCAATATCTGAATGAATATATGCAGAGCGAATGTTTAATCTTAGAAGATATTTATCCAGCTCTTCTGCCATCCGTTTAGTAAGTACTGTAACAAGTACTCTTTCATCTCTTTCGATAGTTTCTCTAATTTCTTCTATCAAATCATCTATTTGATTATGAGATGGTCTTACTTCTATAATAGGGTCCAATATTCCTGTAGGACGAATCAATTGCTCTACAACGATTCCACCGGATTTTCTAAGTTCATAATCAGCAGGTGTTGCGCTAACATATACAACCTGATTGATAAGAGCCTCAAATTCCTCATATTTAAGCGGACGGTTATCCATAGCTGCTGGTAAACGAAAACCATATTCTACTAAATTAGCTTTTCTCATTCTGTCTCCATTATACATTCCTTTTACTTGTGGTATAGTAACATGACTTTCATCAATGAACATTAAGTAATCTTCTGGAAAATAGTCTAACAAACAGAATGGTCTTGTACCCGGAGCTCTTCCATCAAAATATCTTGAGTAATTTTCTATACCACTACAATACCCAAGTTCAGTGAGCATTTCAACATCATGCTTTACCCTCTCCTCTAATCGTTTAGCTTCTATTGTTTTCCCTTCGCTTAAAAACTTTTGAACTTGTACTTCTAAGTCTTTGTTAATTTCAAGTATGGCACGGTTAATATTATCGGGTGATGTAACAAATATATTAGCAGGATAGATATTGTACGAATCAAAGTTTTCAATAATATGCTTAGGGTCGGAATCAAATGTATAAATTTCTTCTATTTCATCACCGAAGAAAGATACTCTTAAATTATAATCTGCATAAGCAAGGTTAATATCAATGGTATCACCCATTACACGAAAATTACCTCGTTCAAATTTCTCATGAGAACGGCTGTACAACGAAATAACAAGTTGATGTAAGAATTTATTTCGGGAAATTTTCTGTCCTACTTTAATGGAGATGATATTATTTCTAAAATCCTGCGGATTGCCAATTCCGTAGATACACGAAACAGAACTTACAATAATGACATCATTTCTACCTGAAAGCAATGCAGAAGTAGCACTCAATCTTAATTTTTCAATTTCTGCATTGATGGATAAATCTTTTTCTATGTATGTATCAGTAGCTGGGATATATGCTTCTGGTTGATAATAGTCATAATAGCTCACAAAGTATTCAACAGCATTGTGAGGAAAGAACTGCTTAAACTCACTATATAATTGGGCCGCCAGTGTTTTGTTATGACTCAATACTAAGGTAGGACGGTTAATGTTCTTTATGACATTAGCCATTGTAAATGTTTTCCCCGACCCTGTTACTCCTAATAAAACTTGGTGCTTTACATTATTCAATATGTTTTGTGTAAGCTGTTCAATAGCCTCGGGTTGGTCTCCTGTTGGTTGATATGGTGAAACAAGCTTGAAGTCCATATTTTTAAGTTCATGTGAAATAGAAGTTGAATTTTCTTCAAGAGTTCTAGGTTGTTTTTAACACCTACATATTTCATCATAGAATTATTAATAAATTCCGTTTGTATGGTATCATGATAGTAAAGGTTATTATAGAATTTCAAATATACAATATGGTTACCGAATTACCAATCCATAGTATTCCGGCAACTAAAAACTCATATAATCCCATGCCATCTTCTGATTATCCACTCCGAAAAAGCTAATAGTATAATACACAAAAATAAGTATTTATTATCAATCCAATATTGATAACTTTCACTTTGTGTGACAGTTGTTTTAATTTCCTCGTCATTCAATATATCATTACTTATTATATTTACATCGTTGTTAATATAATAAAATTTTCCATCGGTTTTATTGGATAATGCTTTTAATAAATGATGTTGTGCTGTAAGATTATTTTTTTCAAGAGACATGGGAAGAACATAGATTTTTCCTGTGTGTGTGTATTCTTTACTTTTATATTGTGTATATGCTTTATATTTGTAATCACCTGCAGGTAAGGTCCCTACATTGAGGAAGTAATTTGAAGTAGATTTATTAAACACATATTTGTATTGATGTTTAGTACTGTCTTCAAGAATTAAAAAAACATCAGGATCTGTAATGTTTTGCATAGTTTCATTTGTTAACTCCGCTATCACTTGTAATGGCTCATTTTCATTGATAGTAGTGGGTATTTGTACCCTGAATGGATTTCTATTTTTTCTAATTGCAAGATAACGAATCGTTTGCATAATGAGATGATTAAACCAATCTGTATTTTGTTTTAATTGATAATTTACCATTCTCCACCTCCACAAACCATCTCCTAAGAATACCGCATATTTATTAGCTAAATTATGAGTAAAGAAGAACAAAGGTAATTCCGTAGAAACATTGTGAATTTTTTGGTGATATAAAATATCATATTCCCCCTTGGGAGAATAATTTCCATACGGTGCAAGTATGATAGGTAAACTATTGCTGATTTCTTTGTACTCGTCATGAATTGTAAATGTAGTAAAATTTAAATTAAGATTGGTTTCTATTTCATTCATTTGTTGAGGAATATATTGTGTGACATTTAGTAAAACATTTTTTACTGCATTCAAATCTGTAGTAATAATCATTAAAGGAATATTGGATTTTATACACTTATTATACATCAGAGAATTTGTAAGTGGAGAATGATAAATTATCACATCATAGTCATTGATATTTTTATTGAACTCTGTATCATAATATGCATCAGTTTCGTATTGTTCAGATACTCTTAAACTTTGTCTGATAGCAGAAATATCAGGATGTGGAGCGGAGTATAAACATAGTACTTTAATTTTATTTTCTATTACATGAACAACGAAATAAGCTGTGTTATTTTGGAAATTTTTTTCCTGTTTGATATGCGATACAGTTACTTTATAAGTATGATACCCTCCTTGTGAAGCATGTAATTGAAATTGAACAGGAATAACAACTTGTTGTTCAGAATTAATATTAATCTCCTGCTCAGCAATTTTTGTTTTATTTTCAAATATGCTAATTTTCACTTTTTCTTCTTTTACTTTTGATACATTCAATATAACTTCAGCAATAAAATCATTTCCTATAAATACATTCTTATTATGAATGACTTTTTTTACAGAAATATCACTATACACATTTGTATCTCCTGAAGCAATAACATATATCGGATAATCTATATTTTCTGCAAGTGAGACAGGATGCACACCTTCATTGAAGATGCCATCAGTTATCATTAGCATTGCGTTAATAGGTTTATTACCTAATGTTTGCTGGGCTTCATAAAAGATATTTTCAGCATTGGTTTTATATTCATTAAATAAAATACTATCAGGATTGAAATGGTTCTTCTCTCCAAAGCTAATGGTTTGAATATCAAACTTATCTTCTAAGTTATTTTTAAGTTCCTCTAATTTGCTATGAAAAAAATCTTTAACTTGTTGAGAATCTTTAACACTTATCATAGATTGGCTATTATCTATAGCTAATACAAGTGTTGGTTTGATGTATTCATTCCTAATATATCGAAAGTAAAAATCTAAAAACAAAGCACTGACAAAAAATATTAAGAAGAATCGGAGTATGGATAATGCAATTTTTGTAAGCTTAGAAAAAACACCAGAGCGAATTTTGTAATGATATTGAAAGTAAGCTATAATGGCCGATATTAAAATCAACACGACTAACCACCATATACTATATTCTGAATATATTTTCAATCCTTAAATTTTTTTGAGTGTGAAAGTAAGGAATAATTTATACTACAAGAAAATTCTTATGTAATACTACTAACATCATCCATTATTGAAATGTAATCCTTAAACTAAATCCTGCATTAGTATTAGAAGTTGGAAATGTATTAGATGTCAGTGGAATATTCTTTATCCAGTCATAGAATATTCTTAAAGCAATGTTAGAAGTAATTTGATATGTAGCGGATGAGCGTAATGAGATGATATTAGCTCCTGTAGTAGGAAGAGTAACTCCATCTGAAATTCGTCTTACTACATTGAGATTTCGTCTATAACTTAAATCTATCTTTACATTAAGATCGCTTTCTAATACTTTCCCTTGTATTTTTATCTTCTTTAATTTCAATTTTGGATAGCGATATCCAATACCTATTACATACTCTTGTCCTTTTGTTTCTGTAATTTGAGGACCGGTTAAGTTCAGGTTTATTGTTTTATCTTTTTTCAATTCAAAATTGGTTTGCCACCCTGGTTTTAGAAAATTAAAATCAACGCGAATCAATGGTGCAAAAGCCTCTTGTAAAGTAACGGTCGTTATATTATACTTTGGATTAAAGTTTTGAGAAGTTTGTACACCATTTATTACAGGATTTTCGACAGGAGATCTTGAAAATTGATATCCATTTAATTCATCGTACAATAGATTATTACTATATCCTCCAATAGTATAAGTAGATTTGTAACTATGTTTTAAAGTAATAGCCTTGAACCATTTTTTTAATACTTTAATTTTTCCAAGTCCATCAAAAGTTATATTCCAATTAGGCATTGGAAAATGAGGGAATGGATTTTTAGTACTATAATTTTTTATTTTTTTGCCTGTATATGCATTGTAAAATGCACCTATAAGAACATCTTGTTGTGTATAACCATAACCATCATAATAAGCTTCTCCATTTCCGTCTGCTTTAATTCCTGTAGAATTAGGGTTTTGACTACTTAAAAATTGTGCATATTCTTGACGCATATCCAGGAAATCTTTAAATAACTGGGATTCTGTTCCTTTCCATTTTTCTTTAAAGGCTTTATCAAGTGTAAATACTGATATGCTGAAATTCCCCGTTTCATTAGGACTTACATAAGTGAATTGATTGATAATAGTATCCCATACAAGATATTGAGAAAGGTTTTGTGTAAAATTTTGGTTACCATTTAACTCTATTCTAATACCGCCTGGTGGCTCAATAGATGCTCTATAATTAAATGTTTTACTATAATTTTTTGTAATAGGCGAGGTTTGAATTGTATTTTTGGAAATCCATCCTTTATTGATAGCAGTAGGCATAACATCCTCCTGCAATCCGGCGGCAAAGCCAAATCCGGGAGCAAATTGTTGTGTAGCATCTATACCAAGGTATTGAGAAGATGGCTTAAAGTTAGGAATAGCAGTTCCTTTTTGTTCTTGATAACTAATAGAAATAGTTTTAACCATTGTAATAGTTTTGCCGAATATCTGTAATACCTGAGATAAAGCATTAGGTTTGTTCTTATTCTTATTTTTATTAGATTTTGCAGTATCAGCATTTGTTTTATTTTTGTCTTTTTTAGATGGTTTGTCAAATAATGTTCCTTTCACCATTTTATCTATAAATTTTACTTTTGAATACAACATAGACATACTCAGGTTAGCTGTCCAATTTTGATTATTAGAATTTTGAATGGTATTTCCAATGGTATCAGCGGCTGCAAAGGGTCTACGATTCCATTGGTAATTTCCGGTATATTTATACGATAAATTTATGAATTCTAAGTATGGTATTTGATTGATAGGTGCTTGATAGTTTAGATTAACAGTTTGCTTAAAATCAGTATTTGTACCTCCTTTTTTAAATTCCTGTTTAATGGTATCTTTTTTCTCTTTTGTGTCAATAGCTCCGTAAGGTTCTAATATTCTGCCATTATTTGTAGCATTGTAATCAAATTTTAATGATTTACTTAAATCCCATCTTAAAGAATAGTTTCTAGTCCATAAAAATTGTTTGTTGTATTGGGTCAATGTTTTATCAGGTTCGTTAAAATAAAAACTTGTAATATCTCTATTCAGTAGTTCTGAATAATTACGAGTAATGTCTGTTGAAAAACCATAACTATTAGGTAATGGTTGAAAATTAAAGTTTCTAATGATAGCGAACAGAGGTTTACTGAATATCTTGAATTTTTCAAAAGGTTTAATAGGTTTTATTTTTAGATTGTATTGATAAGTTAAATTAAATTTATATTGCTTAATGATATTATGATGAACATTAACATTGTGCTTATATTGTTCGTTGTATGCATAAGAAAAGGTAAAATTAGACAAATCGGTAGGCAATGGTGGCATTTTTTTATTTTTAAGCCCTTCTATTTTCACATTTGTAAAATTAAATCCTTTTCTTCTTGTATAGTCTATAGCATCTGTTTTCATCTTCTCAATATCTTCCTGACTTAAATAGTCACTTTTAGGAATATCTTTTGTTTTTATATCTGGATCAAATGGATTGAATAATGGTATAATACGAGTTTCTCCGTAGTTATAATAAAAAGGTAGACTCACTTTCCATTTTTGAGGGAAAAATTTACCTAACTGTAATTGTGTGGAAAAATCCCATGTAAGGTTGGTTTCTTTATTGCGTTCATTAATTTTTTTATCTACACTTCCAAAGAATGGTGTACTATATGTTCCTGCTATATTAGCAACGCCAAGGTCTGCTAGTTGTGCTTGTAATTTACCAGTAGTTGCCCAACCACCTTTATTATTAAAATCAGTAAGACGAAGTTCATTAATCCAAACTTCAGCACTATGCACTTGTAAAGATGGGTCTTTAGGGTTTCTTATTCCTACCATAATGCTTCGTATAGTACCTATATTAGGATTACCTCGAATAGAAATAGTTTTAGTTCCAATAGTTGTTTGATATATATTTTGTATATCCGTAAAAGTATAACCATTTTGTTTATTTCTCATTTGTTTTGCATTGACAAGTTCATCAAAATCAATAACTACTTCATTTGCTTCTGGCCATACGATGTACTTATCATTATCAGAATTATTATCATATTTTCCTTCAGGAGTAAGTTTTAAGGGTATTTCATATTCATAGTAATTATCATTGTAATCAGTACCTAATCGAACAAATAAGGTCAAATCGTCATCTTTCAATAAATTATCAGCTGTTGGTATTTTTTCTGCGTGTACAAATAGTCTCATTTTTTTGAACATACGAGCATCTAATTCCAAATTTTTGTAAATAGCACGCGCATCACCATCTTCAAGGTTAATCACACGCATTTGTAATGCTTGTTCATTTAATAATACAAGATTAGTTGTTTGCACATTTTGTTGCTGCTGAATAGTTGGTGGCATTACATAATTGACGGGAGTTTTAGTACCATTTTCTTGCAAGCTTACAGCTGATACATCAAAAGAGGTATTTGTATTATCATGGGCAATATACTCACCCGGCTTAGATAAATCATAAGGATACCTTCTCCAATCTGTCCTTACCAACTCAAATCTCGCAAAACGAAGTATAACAGGTTTATCAAATCCTTTTACAATCATTCTAATGAAACGAATGGAATTAAAGCCTTCTATATTACCAACAGCTTTTTCAAATTCTGTAACAGGTATTTTAAATTGATACCATTTTACAGTTTTCTTGACACCTTCAATATCTGCTGTGGTTTCAAAGCTATTTACGATATAATTTTGTCCTACCCGTGTTGGATCAATGTCGTTTTTAGATATTCTGATTTTATATTGATAATAGTTTTCTGTTTCACTAAGTGTATTATCTCTATTTAAATCCTCTATATCAGGTGTGTTTGTGGCTAATGTAGGATATCCCTCTGCATTTTGATTTTTATATTGTTCTTCTGTTGGTGAATTACCCTGAGGATTATTATATTTTTTATAGCGATAAAGTGTATTTATTTGTTGTTGGTCATAATCATCTCCTCTAAAAAAGTGATAATTGTCCGAGGCGGGATCATTAAGAAAATCCTGAATAAGTGAAGCAGAAGTATTAAAACCACCCCCATTAATTTGAGCAAGAAGGTAGCTATATCTTTGCTTTTCTGTGTCATCATCCATACCATCATATCCGACATCCTGCTGAGCTCTATCACCAGGATCAGCAGAGAAGGCATTAGTAACAGGAGGAACAGATGGTGCGATGGCAATATTACTTTGTGAAACAGGTAGGTTTTGTGTAGCTTCCGATGAAGCTGGTAAGCCATTTTCATAACTCATTCTGCCATCTTTCAGGATATCTTCTGATATATTTCCAAGGTGAATAAGTAATTCTCCACTTGGTGGATTATTCGCATCCATTTCAGGATAAGTGGAAGAGTTGTAATCCGCGTTAAACGGATCCATTAACCAAAATTGTATGTACTCTACATTAGCCGAAAAGAAATCATTGGTAGTAAGATTACGCATAATACCTCCCCATCTGGCTTCTGGATTTTTAAGTGCCCCTGTATTAGGATCTATACCAGCAGAAATAGAGGTGGGATTGATATCAAAATTATAAGGTCCTCTTTCTGTAGGATAATAAGCTAAATCTAAAACAGGTAGTAAAACAGGTTGTCCATTAGGTGGGGTTTTAAGTGGAAATAATTCAGTTTCCAACACTTGCCTGAAAAAGTTATTGGAATAAAGATTTTTGTTGTAATATGATGGTGTTATTCCACTTTGCTGTCTTTGTAAGGCAGGATCTATTGTGTACCATGCTAATTTAGCTCGATTTAATTCTGTTGCAATAGTATCACTCAAACTTGCTTCAGGAAATATAGATGGTTGTCCTTGTGGAATACTAGCGAGTTTCCATGATTGAGGGCTTCTTATATCAATAAAGCTAACACTACCTTCAAAGTCATCTATGTAAGAAGTTCCACCGTTTTGTTTAATAGCTGCGGCATTACCAGGGATAAGATGTGCAAACTCACCTTGAGTAGTAATAAAACTTTTCTCCTTTGTACTGTACAATGGTAACTTATCTAATAAACGGGTTAAAAAGGGTGTTTCTGTTTTGTAATTGTAATCAACGCCCCAAATGATATTAGACACCGGCTCGTCTCCAATAGTAACTTTTTGGGTCATAGGGCGTTCTGAATATCGCATAAATGTTGTTCCAAGTAGAAGGTCTCTATTTACTTTATAATCTAGTCTTGTACCTATCAAGCTTTTTTGTTGAATGTTGAACAGAGAGTTACTTTCTACAGATACTTTAATTTGAGCACCGCTATTCAAAAGCCCATCGTTGATAATTTTTACTCTGCCTAAGGTATAATCGACAGTATAATCCACATTTTCTGTAAGCCTGATACCATTGGCGGTAACTACTACGGCACCTTGTGGAATATTTAAAGCGTTTAATGAAATTTCAGATCCTGATGACGAAGTGTATGTGCCCTTTAATTTATATCTATTTTTTTCAGGTATTTGTTGAGCTGATACTTTCAAGGAGTCGTACAATTCTTGATATATATATTTATTAGCCGTCGGGAAATCACTAGAACTAAATTTGGATTTTAAATATGAACCAAAGGGTTCTACAGAAGTGAAATATATTCGTCCATTAGCGGGATTAATGGTATATCCGGGAAAAAAATCAAAAACACCATCATAGTGTTTATCTCCATTAACATTGATATTATCTAATCCCAATACTCTTATGAGTAAGTCTCCGTTAATAGCCCCATATGGAATGTAGGGAATGTCTACACCTGTTTCAATATTATTGTAATATATTTGAAGATTAAAGTTTTGTTGACTTACATTGTAAGCTCCAAGTGCATAAACATTCTTCATCATTAAATCCCATGTAGGATAACGAACATTAACATTAGCAGGTTTTAACAATTTAGTAATTAAAATTTTATTGTTATCAGGAAATTGATCACTGAATTCTCCTACCTGATAAACCTTACCATTATAGGTATATTGAAATGAAACTGCTAGTACTTGGTCATTGTTCAGAGATTGATTTAATGAAATATACCCCAGACGAGTGTTTAGAAAATATTCCGATGAATTAAGTTTACGTGCATTGTAGATAATGTCAAAATCTCTTGATTGAATCATATATTCTCCTGATGAATTACAATTATTTATGGTCGCATTTTTAATAGTAGAAGCGATATTAGTGCTCAATCTATCTTTTAAAATTCCATTCACTGAATTAGTCAGAATACTATAGAGGTTATTAGCACCATTTCTAGGTAACACATCAGCACTATCTACTATGGCATAACTGGTATTAGCAATACATCCTGAAGAGATTTTCATATCTTTATACACATAAGCAGAATCTTCCCCTAAATCTTCAAAAGCCACAACATTTCTGTTCTGTTCTGTAGAACCTGTTTGATTTAATACATATACTTCTACTTTTGTAATAACAATAGGAGAGTTAATGATAGGTAAAGATGCCATCCACTTGTCATAATTTTCTCTAAAAAAATGAGAGAGAAAAAAATGTTTATTAGCTTCATAATTATCTGCTGTTATAACAAATGGTTGTGTTTGTGCCCCGCCTTGTACAGTTACCTCTTGTCTTTTGCCTCTCTGTTGAGCAAAAATAGTAGTAGCTGTAAGTTTACCCCATTGTGTAACCAACTTTAATCCAAATAAACTTTGGCTTCCTGTAATTAATGAGCTATTCAATGGTAAAGTAACATTACCTGCTTCAATTTTTTTCAGAATATCGTCCTCTCCACCTGCCCAATCTAATTTAACTTGATTTTCCCAATCAAAATTGGCTTGTGTATTGTAATTCATGTTGACTTTAAATTTTTCTCCGATTTTTCCCATCAAGTTTAATTGAATTCTCATATCAAAATCAAACTGTGTTTGCTTTTGTTGTCTTTGAGGAATAGCCGGGTTAAGATTTTTTATTCTGTTGATACCAAATATAAGTTCCACACTTCCCGTGGGGCGGATATCTATAGTATTACCCCCAAATATTCTATCAAAAAGTTCATTATTTACTTGAAGTGATGGAATAAGGCTTTTTTTAGGTTTATTTAAATCTTCAGCAGCAATTTTTGAACGCCAGTAATTTCTCACAGATTTCTTGAACATATAATCTTGATACTCCTCAGCATCTAAATAAGTATCAGGACGATAGCGATTATCTCCTATTTTTTGTCGGATATTATATTTTTTTTCTTGAGGGTCATATTCTATATCGGTTTTAATATTTGAAGGATTACTTAAATAAAGTTTGTGTTGGTCATCATAAATAGGTTCTTCTCCTTTGTTATCTGAAAAATTGTATGGTAGTGGTTTAGTTGGTGAATCAGGTGGTGCAACTTGTTTTTGGTATTGTGGAACTATATTAAATGAACGATAAGAAGCATCTGTTTTGTATAAAGACAATAACAGGAAAAAAGATACTAATGCCCAAACAATGATATTTAGAAACTCTTTATTCTTCACCTTAACTATTGTAAATTTTTAAGCGCAATTTTTAAGAGATTTTCAACGGAAGAAAATGCCTCTTTATTGTGTAAAAGTGATTTTTCCAAAGCTTTTTCTGCTTGATTTTTATTAAATCCTAAAGCCACTAATGCCATTAAAGCTTCATGTTTTATTTTATCATCATGAGTATTAACAATTTGAGTAATACCACCTTCATGTTTACCTAATTTTCCTTTCAAATCTACTACAATTCTTTGTGCTGTTTTTTCCCCAATTCCTTTGATGCTTTTCAATAAAGATACATTAGCGGTATTAACAGCACCAATAATCTCTATTGGCGAGAGAGAAGAAAGCATAAGCATAGCTGAACTACCTCCTACCCCTGAAACAGAAATCAAATGTCTGAAAATTTCTCTCTCTTCTTTAGTTGCAAAACCATAATACTTTGGCATATCATCCCGCACAAAAATACTTTCTACATATACTTTTACTTCTGTATGATTTTGGAATAATTTAAAGCTATTCAAAGAAATATAAAAATGATATCCTACATTATTGCTTTCTGCCACAATAAATGCTGGATTAAGTTCTATAACTTTTCCCAAAATATAATCAATCATAAAAATTTTGGGCAAAGATAATTGAAAAATAATATCAACAAATACTACCCTATCTAAGGGGAGTATTACTAATAGAAGAAGTTAAAAATATAACTAATAGGTTGATGAGAGATTCATTTGATGCTATCTCACTACAGTTACCTTTCCAACAAATTCATGAGCTTTATTTCTTTTATCTTTTACAATGGCTTTCCATACATAGGTGTCGTTAGGTACTAACTCGTTACTAATTTTATCTTTTCCATCCCATGGTTTATTAATATCATTACTCTCATATATTATATGTCCCCATCTATCAAACACATATAACTTGAATTCTTCAATACCGTATCCTTTTCCTGCAAAACCATCATTCAGATTATCATCATTCGGTGTAAATGCATTTGGAAAATAAACAGCAAATCCTGGAATAATTTCTATAATTTTCAATAGAGAATCTCTACATCCATAATCGTTAATAACTCTTTGATATATCAATAACTTCTCCATATTTTCTTTGGTTATATTATAAGTGAAATTAGGTACATTGTAGGTACTCCCATCACTTAATGTATAAGTAATAATTGTAGCACCACTAGATGCATCCTTTACTTCTAATGGTTCCATTTCATCTAATGCTCTATCTGGATTTGTAATAAACCCAGCTAAAGGAGTAGGATAAACTTCTATGCTATTAGGTAAGCTAAAACTTCCTACACAACCACTATCTGAGATAGCTTTTAATATCACGCTATATACACCACCATTTTCATAACAATGTACAGGATTATTTTCGTTAGAAATTTCTCCATCTCCAAAATTCCATTGATAACTTTGGATATTTCCACTTACAATAGTAGATTGATTTTCGAATATCACACAATGTTTTGGACAACCCTTGGGATTTGCTATTGAAAATATAGGATTAGGATTGGGATTCACATACACTGGTTTTTTAATCAAATTAACACAACCATATTCATTTTGAACTTCTAATGTGATTAAGTAACTACCATGAGCAGGATAAGTAAAAGATGGATTAACAGAGACATTATCAAAGTATCCGTCCGCATTCAAATCCCAATAATAAGCTGTAATAATTCCCTCATTGGAATAAGAGAGATTAGAGAAATGAGTCTCATCTCCCAAGCAAGTTCTGCTATTGCTAAAATTAGCCACAGGATTCATGTGCACAATTGCTTTTTTTAGTGTTTCATGAGAACATCCATTGTTACTAATAGTTTTAAGTTTTACATAATATTGCCCAAAGTTAGGATATATATGTGTAGGATTCATATTAGTAGAATCATCCCAAATACCATCATTTTCAAAATCCCATTTGTACTTTGAAATACTTCCTGAAGAGATGGTACTTAAATTAGTAAATGCATTAGCTTGATTCAAGCATGCCGGCGTAACAGTAAATTGTGCCATAGGAGTAGCATAGATACTAATTGTATCACTCACAGAAGATATGCAGTTTTTATCAGATATAGCAGTTAATGTTACAACATAATTTCCTGCACTGTTATACATAACATTGGGATTAGGTTGTGATGAAATTAATCCATTTCCAAAATTCCATTGATAAGAAACAATGCTACCTGATATAATGTTGGATTGATTAGTAAAATAAGCTGCTACTCCCTGACATACGTTATTGAAAGAGAATATCACATTGGGCAATGGATATACCTCAAAACTATTTGTAGTAGAAGCCATGCAATTATGGTCGCTTACTACAGTAAGTGTTGCATAATATATGCCCGCATTAGGCATTACCAGTTGTGGATTAACTAATGAAGATGAAGTGCCATTACTGAAATTCCATTGATATTGTACAATTTGTCCTGCTGAAATGTTACTTTGATTACTAAAGCTAATCGTGCTATATACGCAATTATTATTTGCAGTAAATTGTACCTGAGGTAACGGATATACTTCTACTGTATTTGTAATAGATGAAGTACAGTTGTTATCACTCGTTGCAATTAATGTAACTGAGTAAACACCAGGCGAAGTATAAGCATATTGTGGGTTAAACTGAGTAGAAGTTTGACCATTTCCAAAATTCCATAGATAAGTTGTAATACTGCCAGAAACAATTGTAGTTTGATTATTAAAGCTGACTGCTGTACCATAACAAACATTAGAAGCAACAAAATTCACATTAGGTAACGGATACACGCTTACTACATCAGATACAGTATTGACACAATTATTATTAGAGGTAACCGTTAAAACAACGCTATAATTACCAGTTGTTGGATATGTATAAGAAGGATTGGGTACAGTAGATGTTTGACCATTTCCAAAATTCCATTGATAAGATATAATACTACCATTAGGTACATTGGCGTTACTATTAAATGTTATTGGATTACCATCACAGGTGTTTTGAGCACTAAATGACACATTAGGTAATGGATATACACCAACCACCTTAACAATAGTATCTTTACATCCTTTATTCGAAGTTGCTATAAGCATTACAGAGTATGTTCCTGAACTTAAGTATGTATAACTGGGGTTAGTTTGACCAGATGTTCCTCCATCGCCAAAGAACCATTGGTAATTTAAACTACCTTGCCCACCATTTGTACTTAAATTAGTAAAAGAAGTGGCTGTTCCTAAACAAACATTATTATATTGAAAATCCGCTAACACAGGATTATTAACATCTATGAGCATTCCTGTAGTATCATAGCAACCAAAAGAATTTCCTACGATTAGTGTAACACTATATTGACCGGGTGTAGCATAAGTATGCACGGGGTTTTGCACTGTGGAAGTATTTCCATCACCAAAATTCCAGAACCAATAAGTGTTTCCTCCTGCATTACTGGATGTATTATGAAAAGTAACTGTTAAGCCACAGGTATTATTACCATTACCAATATTGAAATTGGCATTAGGTGTAGGATGATTATACAAAGGAAAGTAAAATGTAGGTCCAGAACAACCTGTGTACATTGTTGTTTGAACTGCATAAGTACCGGGATTACTTACACTAACACATTGATTGTTATTACCGTTTACTCCCGTACCACTCCATGTATAGGTCAAAAAACCTGAAGGAGCACAAAGTGTTTTAACATCACCTACGCAAATGGTATCTGGTTGTGTTTGTGGAAAAGAGATACAAGAGCCATCAATGTATGCATAAGCGTAATGTCCTCCTAAAGCACAATCATAAGTTGTAAAACGGATAGTCACATTTTGCCCTATATATGAAGTTAAATCGGCTGATACGCTTGACCATGGCTTAAATATCACATTAGGACAGGATGTAGAATTTTGAAAACCGGGTATATTCTGCCCTGCAGTTACACTATAATAAGTACAGGGAATTTGATTACCATTTTGATCAAGCATTTCTATTTCAAATTTAGGTTGATGAAGTGGATTATGTCCTGGTTCTTGTAAAACAACTGCATACTTGTAAGTAAAGTAGGCATTAGCAGGGGTTACCATAAATGTTTGTTCTATTCTATCTGCTCTGCCTCCTACTTGATTATTACCTAATTTTAGAGAAAATACACCACCGGGACATACTACGGGAAAACCACCACATGGGTCAGTTGCATTACCTGTCATAATAGTTTGTGCTCCACCTGATAAAGGACAACATCCTGTAGAATTATATTGAGGATGGTAACCATTTGTAGCAACCCATCCATTCAAAGTTCCAGACTCAAAGTCCATATTAGTGCAAGCCTGTTGAATGATGGGATTAACACCGCTATTTGGAACATTTTTACTAGACAATATATCCTTATCTGCTAAGTGGGACTTTACAAATTCCTCCGTTTCAGATGGAGTAAGTTTTTTTTGACGAGCTATGTGCATCCAATACTCAACACCCTTGGAATTATCCATATTGGTGATGAGTGATCCCATTTGCCCACTGGCTGAAAGCACAGCCACCATAAATAGGGCGAATAATTTTGTTTTCATAGCAGTAAGTTTTTATGGTTATTGTATTCATAGTCTTATTTTTTATACATTATACGAATTTGACACTTATAAAGTTTACCTATTGTAATTTAAAATATGACAAATGGAAAAATAAGTAAATGATACATATAAGTTTATTTATGTGCGGTAGTTTTCTCATACAACAAAACACAGACACGGGGGATTGGCAAAGATACCCCTCACATGAATAACACGTATCTCAATGAATCAAGTTCCTTGTCAATGATAATTTTGTCATACAAATTTATTATTATTGCCAAAAATCAAGGATTCATTATGGGTAAATTAAAAGTAAAAACGCTATCAGAGGCAATAGCAAATGGCGAACAGATAGAATATTTATTTTGGGTAGGATGCGCAGGGAGTTTTGATGAAAGAGCTCAAAAGATAACTAAAGCACTTGTGAAAATCCTTAATGCCGCGAATATCTCCTTTGCTGTATTAGGAACAGAAGAGACTTGTACAGGTGATCCCGCTAAAAGAGCCGGCAATGAATTTTTATTTCAAATGCAAGCCCTGCAAAACATAACCACTCTGAACACCTACAATGTAAAAAAAATCGTGACAGCATGTCCACATTGTTTTAATACCTTAAAAAATGAATACCCTACACTGGGTGGAAATTATGAAGTTATACATCACTCACAATTGATACAACAACTCCTTAATGAAGGAAAGATAAAAATACAAGGTGACAGCTTTAAAGGCAAAAAGATTGTGTATCATGATCCTTGTTATTTAGGTAGGGCTAATAATATCTACGAAGCTCCAAGAGATGTAATAGCTAAATTAGATGCTGAAATTGCAGAAATGAAGAGAAGTAAAGCAAAAGGTTTGTGTTGTGGTGCAGGTGGCGCACAGATATTTAAAGAAGCAGAAAAAGGTAATGAAGAAGTCAATAATGAACGAACAAAAGAAGCTCTGTCTTACCAACCAGATATTATTGCAGTAGCCTGTCCTTTCTGTAACCTGATGATTAACGACGGTGTAAAACATTATCAACAAGAAAATAAAGTATCTGTAAAAGATATTGCACAACTCATTGAAGAAGCCGCTGATTTATAAAATAAAAAAGAAAAACATTTGTTTTATATATTTGTCATGTATTATTAAAATGCGTTTGATAAGTAGAATATATTTTTCTGTTGTATTTATATCTATTGTAATTCTTAATAAGAATATAACATTGTGTTATGCACAAATGAATTATCAACAAAAATACCAGTTAGCACATTCTTATTTTCTACAAAAAGAATATGAAAAAGCCCTTCCGTTATTAGAAGAGTTATATGAAGTATCTGCTGAGTATTGGTTTGATTATTACTATGAAGCACTCATCAATTTGAAGAAATATAGCGAAGCAGATAAATTAACCAATAAACAGCTTAAAAAATTTTCTCATAGAACAGATTATTATGTGTATTTAGGAAATGTCTATTCACTTCAAAATAACGATAAAAAAGCTAAACAGTATTATGAAAAAGCTATTAATAAACTTCCAAATGATGTCACTACTATCAAACTAACAGCGAAACAATTTATGAAATACCAAATGGTAGATTATGCATTAAATACATATAACAAAGGACAAAAAATAACTAATTACCCATTCTATTATGAACGAGCAGAGATTTATCAACAATTAAAGGATTACAAGTCGCTTATTAATTTGTATTTAGATATTTTATACTATAATCAAAACGAAATTAATAATGTGCAGAACCAAATTCAAACACTTTTGGCATATAATCATCATGATACTACACAAATTTTACAACCAATACTTAAACAAGAACTCATAAAAAGAATACAAAAATATCCTGAAAACACTGTTTATGTAGAATTTCTTGTGTATTTATTGATACAACAAAGTGAATATGAACAAGCCTTTATACAAATGAAAGCATATGATAAGAGAGTTGATGATGAGGGATTAAAACTGTTTATGTTTTGTCAAACATGTTCCAAAAATCAACAATATAGTATAGCAGAAAGATGTTATGAAGAGATAATAAAAAAAGGTAAAAGCAATCCATTTTACGAAAGTTCTAGATTAGAATATTTACAAAATAAATATCACGCTATTACCCATCATCATTCTATCAACAAAGAACAACTGAATATCCTAACAACACAAATACATCAATATATATCAGAAAATAAAAATTCGTCGCTTATATATCCTTTAGTTTTAATTCTCTCAGATATTTATGCCAAATATATAGAAGATTATAATAAAGCAGATAGTTTATTAAAAAAATTTATAGAACAACAAATAAAACCAAGTATCAAAGCAGAATTTAAATTGAAATTAGCCGATGTATATGTTCTTCAAGGCAGATTGTGGGAAGCTATTTTATTGTGTATGCAGGTTGAAAAGGATTTTAAATATGAACCATTAGGGCAGGAAGCTCAATATAAAAGAGCTAAAATAGCTTTTTACTCAGGAGAGTTTAAGTTGGCAAAATCACAAGCCGATATACTCAAAGGTGCTACCTCTAAGCTCATTGCTAATGATGCTTTACAACTTTCTATGATTATATCGGATGCTTTATTTAATGATTCTACAGGCTTGCCACTCACCTACTTAGCAAAAGCAGATTTGCTTATCTTTCAAAATAAATTAGATAAAGCTACAATAGTATTAGACTCTATCAACCAAAAGTTTGCCGATCATTCATTAGGCGATGATGTTTTTTTCCTGAAAGCAAGAATATACGAAATAAAAAACGATTGGAAACAAGCAGAACAAATGTATACGAATATAATAAATTATTATCCACAAGATATATACGCAGATGATGCTGTGTTTAATTTAGCCAATCTTTATCAGAATAAATTAAATGATAAACCAAAAGCGATGGAGTATTATTTAAAATTATTAAATGATTATCCAGGTAGTTTATATGTTCCTGAAGCTCGTAGGATGTATAGATTATTAAGAGGTGATGAAGTAAATTAATGAACATGCTATTCTCCATCAAATCCTTTCATTGGAAAATTCTATTTTTTTCAATATCAATTATCATCTCACTCATAGAAGCTAATGAAAGAAATGACTTTACAATATACCAGCTCGCAGCTAAGGATTTAATCAATCATATCAATCCTTATAAACACTCATATATTGATGGTTATTATTATTATTACTCGTTATTATTTGCCTATTTAATTTACCCTTTTTCATTTTTAACGCCATATTGGAGTAATTTTTTGTGGCTTATCATTAATTTTTATTTTCTTTATGTAATTATTATTAGAATAGCATATTTTATGAAAATTTCAAAATATCCATCAAAGACACAGATTACCTTTTATTCTCTCCTCATTCTGTTTAGTGTCAGATGTATCAGAGAGAATCTTCATTCAGGACAAGTTACTATTCTCATTTTATTTTTAATGTTATGCTCACTATATTATTTATGGAAAAATAATACTTTACTTTCTGCGTTATTCTGTGCACTATCTGTTAATATCAAACTATTAGGACTACCGTTGCTTGCTTATTTTATTTACAGAGGGTATTTCAAAACTGCTATTTATACTATATTTTTTATGCTTATTTTCTTTGTTTTGCCAATATTCTGGATGGGAACAGAGTTTTATTTAAATTGTATTCAATATTGGTGGAGTCTTGTTAATCCAAGTAACATCAAACACCTTATAGATGTAGAAGAAAGGAGTTATCACAGTATCACTACATTATTAACTACATTATTATTAAAAAATCCTCCTGATATTCATGCTTTACCAATAAGAAGACACATCTTAGAATTAGATACTCAACAAGTTATAATAATTATCCAAATAGTAAGAATACTTTTAATTACTTCTGTATTATTTATTATTCGTTCATTTCCATTTCAAAAAACTACTAACCAATTTTACTTATTTTTTGAGAGCGCTTACATATTTGCTTTAATTCCTTTAATATTCCCACATCAACAACATTATGCTTTTCTATTATACATGCCTGCTTCAGCAATTTTGATTTATGGCTATCTAAACCGAATTCTCACAAAACTACACTCTCTGGTAATGTTAATTATATTCCTGTGTTTTAACTTGAAAATTATACTTGGAGTATTTAATGATTATTACGATCATTTTAAGATACTTACTTACGGAGCATTACTATTTATTTTTTTAATGTTAGCATCAGTACAGAAGATAAAAACATGTTTTATTGCATAACCCATCTTTTTTATACAACTTTGTAGCATATTAAAATTATGTTTTTAGAAGTCAAACACGACAATAAAAGAGGATGGATAGAAGTTATATGTGGTAGTATGTTTTCTGGAAAAACAGAAGAACTTATCCGTAGATTAAAACGAGCAGAATTTGCTAAACAAAAAATTCAAATTTTTAAGCCACAAATAGATACCAGATACGACCCTCTAAAAATTGTTTCTCATGAAGGACGAGAAATTACAAGCCTACCTGTTCAAAATAGTCAAAATATACAGCTTTCTGTAGATATTGAAAACACTGATGTCATAGGTATAGATGAAGCACAGTTTTTTGACACTGGATTAGCAGATGTGGCTACTTATCTTGCTAATCAAGGAATTAGAGTCATTATCGCTGGATTAGACATGGATTATAGAGGACAACCTTTTGGTGTAATGCCTCATCTAATGGCTATTGCAGAGTATGTTACAAAAGTACATGCTATATGCGTTAATTGTGGCAATTTAGCTTATGTTTCACATCGTATAAGTACTTCTGAAAACTTGATACTATTAGGCGAGACCGATGCTTATCAACCTTTATGCAGACAATGCTTTCATAAAAATTTCAAGAACAAGTAAATGAAATACCTTTTGTCTGAAATTGCTCACATTGTCAAATGTCAACATAATATTATTCAAGAAGATAATGAGATTCATTCCATATACATCGATACTCGACAAATCTCTATCTCTCAAAACAGTTTATTTATTGCTATTTCCACCCATAAAAATGACGGACATTTATACTTAGAAAATGCTTATCAAAAGGGAATACGAAACTTTTTAGTAGAGAATCATTTCTTTGAAAGAAATAAAGAACATTCTATATTTAAAGACAATGCCAACTATATTATAGTTGAAAATACCGTTCGTGCTCTACAAAGTTTAGCTCAGTATCATCGTCAGAAGTTTGATATACCCATCATGGGAATTACAGGTAGTAATGGAAAAACCATCGTCAAAGAATGGCTATATTTCTTATTGAAAGATGATTACAGCATCTGTAGAAGCCCAAAAAGTTTTAATTCCCAAATTGGTGTTCCTCTTTCTGTGTTAAACTTAAATGAGACCCATCAGTTAGGAATTTTTGAGGCAGGCATTTCTCTTCCTTATGAGATGTATTACTTACAGAAAATTATTCAACCTACTATAGGAATACTTACTCACTTTGGAAGTGCCCATTCAGAAGGATTTTCCAATGAAACTGAAAAATTAAAGGAAAAATTAAAATTATTTTCTACCTCTCCCCTCTCAATTGTCCAAAGATACGAAAACCTATTTCTACAAGAAAATCACTTTCCTCATCATTACATATGCATTTCAGAAAAAAATAACGATACAGTAAATGTTCAAAAAATAGAAAAGAAAGAACAAGTCTCTATTATTTATCTTAAAATTAAAGAGGAAAGTTATTCATTCCACATCCCTTTTGTAGACGAAGCATCTATCAAAAATGCTATTACCTGCTTTACATGTATTTACTACTTAAATAAAAATTTGATTCAAAAATTACTAACGAAATTTTCTGAACTTCCTGTTATCTCTCTGAGGATGGAAGTAAAAAAAGGAAAATATCAATCCACACTCATCAATGATTATTACAACTTAGATATTGATTCTTTTAAGATAGCCATAAGTTATTTACATCAATACACTTCCTCACCCAATAAAATACTAATCTTATCAGATTTTGAAGAAATAAAAACTTCGGAAAATATTTATCAAAACAGTTTACAAATTATTTCACAATATTTTCTATCAAAAATCATTTTAATAGGCAAGGAATGGCAAAAGTTTTATACTAACCATAAAAATGAATATAACAACGAAAACATTTCAATCTACTCTACTACTGCCGATTTTATTGATAATATCTTTTCTCATGCAAATGATTTTTTTAATGCAGTGATTTTAATAAAAGGGGCTAGAGTTTTTGAATTTGAAAAAGTTGCATCTTACTTAGAACTTAAAACACATAACACTATTTTAGAGGTTAATATCCCCGCATTATGGCACAATCTCAATTATTACAAAAATTTAGTAAGTAAAAATACTAAGCTTATGTGTATGCTCAAAGCGTCTGGATATGGCTCTGGTAGTGCAGAAATGGCATTTGCTCTACAAAAATTTGGAATAGATTACATCGCAGTTGCTTACACAGATGAAGGGGTAGAATTAAAACAAGCGAACATCCAAGCTCCCATCATGGTCATGCTCCCTGAAAAAAACTCATTTAATGATTTAATTGAATATCAACTAGAACCTGAAATATACTCCTTTGACATCTTATACGAATTTGTTCAATATCTTGAAAAACAAGGCATTCAGCATTATCCAATTCACATCAAAATAGACACAGGTATGCACAGGTTAGGTTTCATGCTTAACGAAAAAGAACGACTTGCCAAAATCATTAAAAACACCTCTACTATTACAGTAATGAGTATATTTTCTCATTTAAGTGCATCTGAAAGCGATGAACATAAAGAATATACTCTTAAACAAATCAAACTATTTGCTGAGATTTCTGAATATCTTGAAAAACAACTAAAATACAAAGTTCTTAAACATATTTGTAATTCTGCTGCCATTAGTCGTTATCCTCAAGCACATTTTGATATGGTAAGAATAGGTATTGGGATGTATGGAATTACTGATAGTCCTCATGAAGAAAAATATCTGGAAAATGTATTAAGCTTAAAAACAAAAATTGTACAAATCAAAGAACTTCAACAAGGACAAAGTGTTGGTTATAATAGAAAAGGTATGCTTCAAAGAAACAGTAAAATAGCAATTATTCCAATAGGTTATGCTGATGGATTTTCCAGAAAATTAAGTAACGGAGCTTTTCAAGTAAAAATCAACAATACTTTATGTCCCACTATTGGTAATGTATGTATGGACATGACTATGATTGATATAACAGATATCAACGCTTGTGAGAACGATGAAGTGATAGTATTCCATTCAGTAGAAGACATCAAAAAAATAGCCTCCGCTATGAATACAATTCCATACGAAGTACTTACATCTATCTCTCAACGAGTAAAAAGAGTTTATATTTATGAATAAACCATTACTTTCTATTAAAACTTAAAAACATAATACTTCGAAAATATCAATCACAGTGAAAGCATTGCCTTTATCTCATCCTAAACTTGTATAAGATTGGTGAGCCTATAACTATTTCTTTAAGTAATACAATATAGAACTATTTTGCTCCTGAAATAAATTTTGTGCTTCTTGCTGTATTTCTACTGCTGTAATGCTATCAATTATTTCCTGTTCTTTATTGATTAACTCAGTATCACCTAAAAGAGTATAATAAGACAATGAAAAAGATTTAGAGTTTATCATCATTTCCTGAATGGTATTAGATGTTCTTACAATATTTTTTATTTTGGTTAATTCCTGCTCTTGAATACCATCATTTACTATTTTAGTTAGCTCCTCTTTAATGGCTTGTTCTCCTGTTGCGATATCTATACCCGAACTCAACTTACCTTTTATTACCATCATGCCATCATCTATTGTATCTGAAATAATCACTGAAGTAGAGATACATATTTTCTTTTCCTTAACTAATGCCTGATGGAGACGAGATGATTCACCATAACCCAATATATCCTGTAATAATGATACTACATAAAATCTTCTGAGATTATTCTTACCACACATTCTATACGCCATGTAAATGGTATCATTTGGAATATCTCTTTTTACTTCCATTACTCTCTTTTCATTTTGTGGAGACTCTTGTGGTAATTGTCTTTTGTGCAATGGCTTAGATGGTATATCACCAAACCATTTGTCCACCAATTGGAATGCTTTATCTATCCCAATATTACCCGATATACTCATAATAGCATTAGAAGGAGAATAGTATTTATTATAAAACTCCATTACATCGTTCAGAGTAGCATTTTCTATATGAGAAATTTCTTTTCCTATTGTATCCCATTGATAGGGGTGTACTTTATACACCAAAGGATATAGTAGCAACCAAACATCACCATAAGGTTTATTAAGATATCTTTGTTTGAATTCTTCTATCACTACTTTTTTTTGAATGTCTAATTTTTCTTGTGTAATATCTAATGTAAACATCCTATCACTTTCTATCCATAAAGCTGTTTCTATGTTTTGTGCAGGTAATGTACAGTAATAATTTGTAATATCTTGCGTGGTAAAGGCATTGTTTTCGCCTCCTGCCATTTGCAACGCCTCATCAAAACTTGGAACATTTTTACTACCTTCAAACATTAAATGTTCAAACAAATGTGCAAACCCTGTTTTATGAGGATTTTCATCCTTAGATCCTACATTATATAGTATGTTCACCGATATCATTGGTGTTGAGGTATCTTCATTAACAAGCAATGTTAGTCCATTAACTAACTCAAATTTTTCGTAGTGTATCATAAGATTATTAATTTTTAATTGTATAATAACAATTATTTACATTCATCTTTTGGGATTTCAACAAGTTTTAATTTTTTTACACCTCTTATTTCAATTGGCACATCCTTTGAATCGTTTCGTTAAACTCCTTCATTATATCTTCTACAATTTGTGCAGCAGGTTTTATTTCATCAATCAATGCAGATACTTGCCCTATTTCCAATTCTCCTTCTTCTAAATCTCCTTCAAACATTCCTTTTTTAGCTCTTGCTCTGCCTAATAGTTGCTTTAATTCTTCTTCATTTGCTCCTTTACTTTCATATTCTAATGCCGTTAATGCAAATTTATTTTTTATCAATCTCACCGGAGTAAGTTTCTTTAATGTCAACATCGTATCTCCTTCTTTTGCAATTACAACTGCTTGTTTAAAATTCAGATGTGCAGATGATTCTACAGATGCCACAAACCTACTTCCTATTTGAACTCCTTCTGCACCTAACGCAAATGCCGCAGCCATTGCAGCACCAGTACCTATGCCACCCGCTGCTATTAAAGGAATATCTATCATCTTTCTTACATTAGGAATCAATACCATCGTAGTAGTTTCTTCTCTTCCATTATGACCACCTGCTTCAAAACCCTCTGCTACTACAGCATCTACACCTGCTTCTTTAGCTTTTAACGCATATTTTGCACCCGGTACAACATGTACTACTGTTATACCATGTTGTTTAAGAATAGGTGTCCATGTTTTTGGATTACCTGCCGAAGTGAAAACAATATTCACTTTCTCTTCAATAATAATTTCCATGTGTTTATCTATATCAGGATAAAGCAAAGGTACATTCACGCCAAATGGTTTATCAGTAGCTTGCTTGCATTGACGGATATGTTCTCTTAAAACATCAGGATACATAGAACCTGAACCAATTAATCCTAATCCTCCGGCATTGCTTACCGCTGCTGCTAATTTCCAACCACTACACCATATCATTCCTGCCTGTATAATAGGATATTTAATACCAAACAACTTACAAATTCTATTATTTTCCATAATGGTAATTTTTTTATATCTCAGATAAAGATAGTGCTTCTTTCATTCTTATTCCTTTTTCTGTTCGATATAAATTACATAATTCTATTTTAGGATCATGTTCAAAAAACAATAATATATTTTCTTGAATAGCCATATTCAAAATATATTCCTTCTCTCTTAAAGTTTCTAATGGACGTACATCATATGCCATAACATAAGGAATAGGGATATGTCCAGAAGATGGTATTAAATCAGCCATGTATATTATTTTATATTCTTTGTACTGAATAATTGGTAATATCATTGCTTCTGTGTGTCCATATACATCAATATATTTAAAGGGTAAATCATATTGACTTTGATCTACAAATTTCAGCTGTGCACTTTCTTGAATGGGCAGTATATTTTCTTTCAAAAAACTTGCTTTTTCCCTTGCATTAGGTTCTATAGCCCACTGCCAGTGCTTAGAATGACTCCAGTAAGTAGCATTAGGGAATGTACAATAATATCGCTCTTTAATTCTATCATAAGAAACAGCCCCACCACAATGATCAAAGTGTAAATGAGTTAAGAAAACATCCGTAATATCAGAAAAAGAAAAACCATATTTTTTCAAAGATTTTTCTAATGTATCGTCTCCATGTAAGTAATAAAAACTAAAAAATTTTTCACTTTGTTTATTTCCAATACCTGTATCTATGAGCACTAATCTATTCCCTAACTCTACTAACAAACAACGCATTGCCCATGTACACATGTTATTTTCATCAGCAGGGTTTAATTTTTGCCAAATACTTTTTGGCACCACACCAAACATAGCACCACCATCTAATTTAAAAAATCCGGTTGGAATAGAGTAAAGTTTCATTGGTTTTAATTTGAAAATAATAATGGGCGAAAGTAAAGATTATTCCCTTTCCATTCAAATGCAGGAGCCGGAATTTTTATCCAATTGATTGTATTTAAGATATTATTAAGCCACTTTTTCTTTGTCTTAATTTTTGACAAATCTAAATCTATGCTCAAATAAAACTGTTGTTGTCTCTTAATAGCACTATAATCGTAATACTGATTATTTCTTAAATACACATTAGACTTTGCCCCTATACATCCATCTATCCCATAACCGAAAGATAAACACAACCACTCCATATTTCTCTGCCATTTATAAAAAGGAGAAATACTTAACCAATAAGTTTGTCCATTATAATCTTTAATCAATTGCTCAGAAAAATTTTCTCCAAGTAAAGATGAATTAAGCTTAGAATATAAAGTAGGATAAAATGAAAATTTAGGAACAAGTAATTTTGGTAGTAAAGTTTGATTGATGTAAAATAAACTAATGCCGGATAAATTTGCAATAAAATCACCTGTTGAAAATCCCCATCCCGAACTATAACCATCCATTACTTCAATAGTAAGCAAGTAAAGAAACGCAACAGAAGCTGAAATAATCTCTGAATGCTTAAAACCCGCCCATTGATTGATTTTATTCATGTAAAGCGATGCATAAAATGCTGTAAAAACATGACCATACTTATCCATTAAAAACCATTCAGAATTATCATTAAAAAAATGAAATGAAGATGTACGATAAGGTTTATACCATATTTGATTTAAATAAATTAAACTTCCTGAACATATCCCAGCAGTGGTAAGCCCGACAAATATCCTTTTTTGTGAGTAGATTAATGTTGAGTCCTTTGGATATGCTATATCATTCCATCCTACTAGCCATATTAATGTTAAAATAATGTAAAAAAACTTGTACATCGCTGTAAAAATAGATAAATTTACCCCACAAAAATTAAATATATGAAAGCATTAAAAATGTTAGTGGTAGGAGCTATTGTGATTACAATGAGCGCTTATGCTCAAGATAATGGCAAACAAGCTCCTAAAAAAGAAGAAAGTAAATCAAAAGATGCGCCTAAACAAAGACTTACTATTAAAGAAAAATCTTCCAATGTAAAAAACGACATCAAAAATCCTGCTGGTAAAGAAGCAAAACCACAGCCACAACCAGCAGCTCAACCCAAAAGAGCAGATAAAAAGAAAGATCAGTCTGAAAATTAAAAAAATAATCAAAACGAGTCCAGAAGCCCACATTTTGTGGGCTTTTTTTATAAATGAAAAATTTAATATATCTTTGTCACCTCATTGACTTTGCATAAGTTTTATTCATTACTTTCTGATACCAGCGGGATACTTATGCTAGTATAAATAATTTTATGATTAAAAAAGTATTTATAATTACCTTTTCTGCTGTTTTATTCTGTAACTATATCAAAGCACAAGGAATTTATGGGTTTGCTAATTCCAATTACAGTGGTATATCATCCGTTATACTCAATCCTGCTAATGCTTTTGGTACATGTAAATTTGATCTTACTATGGGTGCTAATGCAGGATATATAACTAATTATATGGGTATTAAGAACAGTTTTTTATTTATTGATTTTAACAAAGATAGTATACTCAAGAGAAGTACTACTAAATTTATCAATGGAAACGCTTTGAGAAAATTAGTATCTTCATCAAGAATTATCATGCCATCTTTTTTAGTAAAAATCAATAACAAGAGTTCTATGGCTTTTCAATGGAGTATCCGAAATTATATGAACATAAATTCTATGGATAACGAATTGGCAAATATATTATATCATCATCTCAAGATTCCGCCTCTTTATGGAAAAACAGGAAGTGCTTCAAATATCTCTGTATCAGCTCATATGTGGGCAGAATATGGAATTACTTATGCTCGCGAACTACTTGATAATGTACATCAAAATTTAACCATAGGTACTACTATAAAGTTCTTACAAGGTATCCAATCTTTTTATGCTTATGCAAAAAATTTTAATTATACACTACTTTCTGATTCCACAATGGATATCAATGCTTTTATAGAATACGGCCATTCAAAAAACTTTTCTATCAATCCTTTAACTGCAGGATATGGTATGAATGGTAAGCCTGCACTAGGCTTTGACATCGGTGCTAATTATTTTATCAAATCTGAAAAATACAGTAATGAAATTATAGATTATATTTTAAAACTATCAGTATCTATTGTGGACATCGGCTCTATTAAATACAATAAAGATAATGTTAATGATTTTAATGCTAAAGTTAATGCATGGAATGTAAAAAATTTAATTTTTGACTACCAACAAGCCATACAGGATCTTGATGATACTATTCGAAAAAGATTTAATTTTATCAATGGCTCTACTACTTACAAAATGAAACTCCCCACAGCATTGATTTTACAATCAGATTGGAGATTATCAGAAAAAATGTTTATTAATTTTACTTTAAGAGACCCAATGAATAAAACATCAGTTTCAAAAGAAAATTTTTATCTCTCACTTTCTCCAAGAATTGAAAGCATTAAAGATTTTTCTTTCTCCATGCCAATATATTACTTTCCAATGTATAGAAATACCTCTCTATCTAAGTTTTCCTTAGGCTTTATTATCCAATTAGGCTGGATTACCGTTGGTACTAATCACCTATCTAATTTGATTTTCAATGAGTATTCAAGCGCTCTTGATTTCTTCATGCTATTAAAATTTTCCTCTTTCAAAAGAGAACCAAAAAGATACGATGCAGATAAAGATGGCACAGATGATAAACAGGATATGTGTCCCGAGATAGCCGGCAAAGTAGAATTAATGGGATGCCCTGATAAAGATAATGACGGAGTTGCAGATAAAGATGATAAATGCCCTGAACTTTCTGGAAAGCTTAATTTACAGGGTTGCCCTGATAAAGACAATGATGAAATTATAGATACAGAAGATAATTGTCCGGACAATGCAGGAATTAAAGAACTACAAGGATGTCCTGATATAGACAATGATAGTATAGCTGATAAAGATGATAAATGCCCTGGTATCAAAGGAAAAAAAGAATATCAAGGATGTCCACCTCCAATAATCGATGGACAAATTTTACTCACAGAAAATCTTAAAGAGCCCGCAACAAATATCAAAGTATATCTCATCAAACAAACTTGTGAAAAACAAGATTCCACTATTACAGATGCTAAAGGTTACTTTAAATTTGAAATTAAAGATACCTCACAAATCTATTTTGTAAAAATAAATGAAAACGAAGGTATTGTAAAAGGTAAGGCAAGATTTTTTATGGCAAAAAATGATATTATTGTAAGAGTAAGTAAAAATTTTCCTTGTAATAAATATGTATTTACCCAACTTCCTTATGAAAAATATCCATTTATTGACTTAAAGCGAGATGGGCCCATACATATCAGCGGGAATTTTTTAATTGTAGGTAATACTACCGAAGCTCTAAAAAACACAAAAATTGTTATACGCAATTCAGCGGGGGATATAGTAGATACCGTCCAAACTAATGAATTTGGTTCCTTTACATTTAAGTATCTAGATTATGACCAAAATTACTTAATCACATTTGTTGAAAATGATTTGCATTTACCACCAGGTACCAAAATCATATTAACAAATAAAAATGGCAAAGAAATTAAAAGTTTCACATATACACCAGGTGAACCCTTTAAATATGAACTACTATCTTATGATAAAGTTGTTCTAAAAGAATTAGTTATAGAAGAGGAAGAACTTAATATCATTATTCGCGGTTACTTGAAAAATCATTACTTTAAACCATTAAAAAACATCAAAATTACTATAACTGATGAAGACAAACCTATCCAAGAAATAAAAACAGATACTACAGGATTATTTATAACAGATAATATTCAGTTCAAAAAAGGTATTTCATTTATTATCAGCACCGATCAATCAGATACTAACATTCAAAAAACTAATATCATTCTAATAACCGATTCAAAAAATAGAATTATTAAAAAACTAATAAGAGGATTAGGTGGAGAGTTTAAGATACAATTACTGGAACTGGAAAAAACAACACTTGCTGAATATCAAATTAACGACCCATGGCTAAATGTACTAAAACTGAAAAACAAAAACACTAACGATACTATCAAAATAAGAGAAAAAATCAATTATGCTCTTAATCAATACAAACCATTTCCAGATGGAATAAGAGTGCTGGACAAAGTAGTACAAATCATGAAAGACAACCCTAAACTTATAATGACCATCTCCTCTCATACCGATAGTCGTGGAAACGATAAACAAAATATGCTACTCTCTCAAAAAAGAGCAAAATACGCCTATGAATACATTATATCAAAAGGCATAGAACCACAAAGATTAAGCTATATTGGGCATGGGGAAACAAAATTATTAAATAATTGCAAAAACAATGTAAAATGCACTGAACAACAACACGCCGAAAACAGAAGAACAGAATTTGACATACGAGTAAAGATGGAATAACTGTATTTATATTGCTCTTAAACCATATTTAATTCTTAAGAAGTATAATCAGCATTATTTTAATACTTCAGTTATTTATAAAAATACTAAGTAGTTTTCCGTTTTAAAACGAAAATCGTTTAAATTCTTATCAAAACATTCATTTTATTGAGTGAACGGTAGTTTTTATTTATTTAAAAGTTTGTATTTATATTCATATATAGTTTAAATTTGTAACAAAAAAATATTATGAAAAATATATTGATAAAAGCAATTTTTTTAATTATTTACATTGTTACACATAATAATATTAATTCTCAAACCATACAAAAGAAATCTGTTTGTGAGGGAATACCTTGTTATAGTACATCTACTCTGAAAAATCAACAAGGCTCTAATTCCATACTAGCAATGTCCCCATTTTACACAGGACAAGATTGTGGACTAAATTATGTTCAAGCATCTAAAAAAATAACTACTCGCTTTAGCTCACCAGCGGGCTCACCATTTCCTACTTTTTTATCAATATCCGGACTTCCTCCTTGTTTTCAGGTAATAAAAGCATATGTATGGATTATTGCTTCCACCTCTGGAACACCTTGGCTTAGTATTACAAATCCATTAGGAAGTTCACTTAATAATATCACCCCAGTTGCTAATTTTACAGGACCTTCAAAATGCTGGGGTGAATCTGGCACAATTGTTAGCAGATGGGATGTAACATCAATTATTTCCGGCAACGGAAATTACAATGTAAATGTTACCAATATTACAAATCCAAATTGGGCAGTTGATGGCATTACTCTAATGATTATTTATAAAGATATAAACGCAACTTATCAAGGAAATATTATTTTAGCTGATGGGAATAATACTTATTCGGGTGGAACTTTTTCATATAACCTTAATTATCCTGCTGCTTGTGCTACTGGAGTTAATGCTAAAGCATTTATTTTAGTTAGTGATATGCAAAATAATGCAGGAGCTAATTTCTCCGCCAATGTTAATACTACAGCAGCAACATTCCCAAAAACTTTTTACGACCTATATACAACTAATACAACTGTAGCAGCTGGACAGGCTTCAGGGAACTATTTGATAAGCGACGGTTCTGATTGTTTTACTGTTGGTATGTTAGGTTTATATTATCAAACTACAGGATGTGTAGTATGTACCCCACCTCCTACATTAACTGTAGCATCTACTTCGCAAGGGGCAAGTTGTAGTGCTTGCAATGGAACCGGAACTGTCACTGCAACAGGAGGAACACCCCCTTATTCATATACATGGTCACCATCCGGCGGCAATAATTCCACAGCTTCTGGACTTTGCCCTGGAACATATACTGTAAATGTTACAGATGCAACAGGGTGCAATACAGGTACCGTAAGTGTTACAGTAAATCCTTCTCCTTCTTATACAGTATCAGTATCATCAAATTCTATTTCTTGTTTTAGTTCTTGTAGTGGCAGCGCTACATTAAATATTACCGGCGGATCAACTCCTTTTTCTTATACATGGAGTCCTTCTGGCGGTAATAGCTCTTCTGCATCAGGGCTTTGCACAGGAGTATATACTGTAGATGTAAAAGATGCCGCAAACTGTTATGTTACAGTAACTGTGAATATTGCTCAACCTACTCAACTACAAATCAATTCAACTAGTATCAATTCTGTTACTTGTAATGGTTTAAGTAATGGGTCAGCCAGTCTCAATATCTCTGGTGGAACCCCACCATATAGCTACACATGGACTCCTTCTGTTAGCTCCTCCTCTATTGCAACAGGACTCTCTGCAGGTAATTATACTATTCAAGTACAAGATAATAATAAT
>FWPU01003732.1_pt1 | contig 37406 bp, 42 predicted proteins | sample 2228361 | NCBI WGS metagenome assembly FWPU01 (sample SAMEA103939777, study PRJEB20133) | metagenome
GGTATGCGTTGGTTCTGGGTCCTCCTGCGATTCAGAAGGTGGCCTTGAGGGCCCTGGCGGAGTGGGGGAGGGGGAGGTGATTAGAGGTCAGGGCCACGACCCCCTTGACGAAAAAGGCCCAACTGGCTAGTATTTGTTTTGCCCTGAGGCTTGTGCCGGGATGGCGGAATTGGTAGACGCACATGATTCAGGGTCATGCGCCCGCAAGGGTGTGCAGGTTCAAGTCCTGTTCCCGGCACCAAAACCCCCTCTTCGGAGGGGGATTTCCTTTGTGCCAAAGCCGCGCTACCCCGATTTGGCAACCTGCCTTACTTTGTCCCTGGGGCATTTGGTGATAAAGTTTTCTTGTTAGTTCTCCCGGGATTCAAGGGGGGTGGGTGCAAGCCCACCCCCCTCGCTTGGAGAGGAGGTGTGTGGGTGGAGTTAGACAGACTGGCAGAGGGCGTGTTGTCGCCCATGGGCTACGAGGTGCTCGAGGTCGCTCTGCGGCGCGGGGGGAAGAGCCCGGTGCTTTTGGTGCGCATCGAGCGTAAAGACGAAGTGCCCATCTCGGTGGCCGATTTGGAGCGGGCTAGCCGAGCCCTGGAGGCCCAGCTCGACCAGCTCGAGGCCCAGCTGCCCGAGCGTTACCTGCTGCAGCTTGAGTCGCCTGGGGCGGAGCGGCCCCTCCTCACCGCCCGCCACTTCGAGCGTTTCTTAGGGCTCAAGGCCAAAGTACGCAGTCCGGAGGGGAACTTTACCGGTCGGGTGCACTGGGTTAAGGACGACGAGGTGGCTTTTTTGCTGGACGACCAGCAGACTCGTACCCTCAAGCTGGGCACCTTCAAGGCCAACCTGGCGGAGTGGCCCGACAGGCCCCGCTAGGTAAGCAAAGCAAAGGAGGAAACCGTGAACAAGGATTTCGTCGATGCGCTCTCCCAGGTAGCCTTTGAGCGTGGGGTCACCGCCGAGGAGCTGATTTCTAACTTCGAGGAGGCCCTGCGACTGGCCTACCTAAGGCAGCGGGGCTTCCGCCAGAAAGAGGTCGAGGAAGAGGGCAAGGGCCCCATCATAGAGGTGCACCTAGACCCTCAGGAGGGAAGCCTCGAGGTATTGGAGATCAAGCGGGTGGTGGAAAAAGTTGAAGACCCCGACAAGGAGATCGACCTAGCCACCGCGCAGAAATACGACCCCGAGGTATCGGTAGGGGAGGAGATGGAGTTCCCCGTCGACCCTGAGGAGTTTAGCCGTATTGCTGTCCAGATTGCCAAGCAAGTGCTGACCCAGCGCCTCAAGGAGGCCGAGCGCACCCGGGTACACAACGAGTACAAGGACAAAGAGGGCGAGGTGGTCACCGGCAGCGTGGCGCGGGTGGACAACCGCGGCAACGTGTACGTGGAACTAGGCCGGGGCGAGGCGCTGATGCCCCCCAAGGAACAAATTCCCACCGAGCGCTACCACCCCGGCCAGCGGCTCAAGGTTTACCTCAAACAGGTCCAACGCTCCGCCAAAGGCCCCAGCCTGGTGGTCTCGCGGGCCCACGAGGAGCTTTTGCGCTACCTTTTGCGCCAGGAGGTACCCGAGATTGCTGAGGGCATTGTGGAGGTTAAGGCCATCGCCCGCGAGCCGGGTAGCCGCTCCAAGGTAGCGGTGATGAGCCACAATCCCAACGTGGACCCCATTGGGGCCTGCATCGGACACAAGGGCCAGCGCATCCAGGCGGTTTCCGCCGAGCTAGGTCGCGAACGGGTAGATATCATCCAGTGGAGCCCCAACCCTAAGGAGTTCATCCGCAACGCGCTCTCACCGGCTACGGTAGGCGAGATTACTATCGAGACGAGCGAGGAGGGCAAGAGCCGGGCCAAGGTGGTGGTACCCAAAGACCAACACTCTTTGGCCATCGGTAAGTCCGGCCAGAATGTGCGCCTGGCCTCCAAGCTCACCGGCTACGAAATAGACTTCGAGGAAGCCGAGGAGATCACCGACCTCGACGCGGCCTTACTCAAAGCGGCCGAGAAGGAAGAGGCCCTCAAGGTTTCCCAGGACGCCAAGGCCCGCTTCGAGAGCCTGTTCAAAGACGGCGAGTAAGCCTATAGCGCGGGCACGGGGGTTTGATGTCCAAAGGTAAGCACATCCCTATCCGACAGTGCATTGCCTGCCGCCAGCGCCGCCCCAAGCGGGAGCTCTTGCGGATTGTGCTTACCCCGATGGGCCCGGTACTCGACCCCACCGGTCGCAAGCCCGGGCGGGGGGCTTATGTCTGCCCCGACAACCCGGCCTGCTGGGCCGAGAAGAAGCTACGCCGTTTCGCTGGAGCAAAGGCCCTGGAGCTTTCGCAGGCATTACAACTCGTTTTGGGTAGCGTAAAGGCCAGCGAGCCGTCGACATAGGCAAACAGGAGGTCAGCATGGCAAAAATCAGAATCTATCAGCTCGCAAAAGAACTGGGCATGACCAATGACGAGCTGCTTTCCTTGCTGGATGAGATGGGAGTGGCCTACAAATCCCATGCCAGCACTTTGGAAGAAGACACTGCCGCAGCGGTCAAGGAGCTCATCGGGGAGCAACGCGTTGCCGAAGCAGCCCGGCGGGCTGAGGAGGCCCGCAAGGCCATACCCCACCGTCCTCCCGTGGTGGTCATCATGGGTCACGTGGATCATGGCAAGACTACCCTGCTGGACTACCTGCGCAAGAGCCGTATTGCCGAGAAGGAGGCGGGCGGCATCACCCAGCACGTGGGGGCTTTCGAGGTCAAAACCCCCCAGGGTACGGTGGTCTTCATCGATACCCCCGGTCACGAGGCCTTTACCACCATCCGCCAGCGGGGGGCTAAGGTGGCCGATATTGCGGTGATCGTGGTAGCGGCCACCGAGGGGGTGATGCCCCAGACCAAAGAGGCCATCGCCCATGCCAAGGCTTCGGGGGCCAAGATTGTCTTTGCGGCCAACAAGATGGATCTGCCCGGCGCCGACATCAACAGGGTTCATCAGGACCTGATGCAGCTAGGAATGGTCCCAGTGGCCTATGGGGGGGATGTGGAGGTGCTGCCCATCTCAGCCAAGACCGGCCAGGGGGTGGAGGCCTTACTTGAGACCATTCTGCTTATCGCAGAGCTCGAGGATCTTCGGGCCGACCCCAAGGCCGAGGCCCAGGGGGTGATCCTCGAGGCTCGCATCGACAAACAGGCCGGGGTGTTGGTCAGCCTGCTGGTACAGCAGGGCACCTTGCGCGTGGGCGACTATGTGGTGGCCGGCGAGCACTGGGGCAAGATACGGGCCATGCTCGATGCCGAGGGGCGTCGCCGCAACGAGGCTGGGCCCGGCAGCGCGGTGCAGGTCTTGGGTTTCTCTGAGCTACCGGTAGCGGGCGAGACCTTTACCTGGGTGCCCGATCAGGTGGCGGCCAAGGAGATTACCGAGGAGCGGATTGAGGAGCGCAAGGCCAAGGAAACCTTGGCAGAGCAAAACCGGGTGCGCACCATTGCCGACCTGATGCGCAACATGCGCGAGGCTGAGCAAAAGGAGATCAACCTGATCATCCGGGCCGATACCCAGGGATCCCTCGAGGCCATCCAGAACATTCTGGCCAAGGAGTCAACCGACGAGGTCAGGATCAAGGTGTTACTAGCGGCGGTAGGTGCCCCCAGCGAGTCCGATGTTCTGCTGGCCTCCACGGCCCAGGGAGCCATCCTTTCCTTCAACGTTAATCCCAGTGGCTCGGTCAGGAAAGCCGCCGAGCAAAAAGGCGTACCCCTGCAAAACTTCCGCATCATCTACGAGCTGGTCGACGAGATTCGCAAGATGGTCCGGGGTCAGCGCGAGCCGGTATACAAGGAAGAGCTCCTGGGTACCGCTGAGGTGCGGGCCGTCTTCCGGCTCTCGCGTGGGGTGGTGGCCGGTTGTATGGTGACCTCGGGCAAGATTAGCCGTAACGCCGATATCCGGGTATTGCGCAAGGGCAAGGAGATTTGGAAAGGCCGAATCGAAAGCCTCAAGCGCCTCAAAGACGATGTGCGCGAGGTAACCCAGGGCCTGGAGTGCGGGATTCTCCTGGAGGGCTTTGCCGACTTCCAGGAGGGGGATGTCCTCGAGGCCACCCAGCAGGTCGAGGTGGCCACAGACTGAGGTGGGGAAACCATGCCAAGCAGGGCGCGTTGGCTGCTCGAGGCTGTGCTGCTCTTGATCCCCCTGGCCTTGTTGGTGGTTTTCTTCACCAGCCTAACGGCTTTTTTCCGTGGCCTGGGCGAGCCGCAAAATCGCCAGGCCCAGGCCGTGGCGACTTCCCTCGAGACTTTGTGGCTTCGTCCGGTGGACGAGGCAGACCCTCGCAGCCTGCATAGGGCCCGTGACCTCTTAGAGGCTCGGCTTAGGGGCCTGGGGGTGCAAGGGTTTCGCCTCGAGGTTCAGGGCAAAGCGCTGCGGTTGGGCCTACCTCCCATCGAGGGCGCACAGCGCGAAGAGCTAGGGACCCTGTTGACCCAGCGTGGCGAAGTATCCTTTCACCTGGTGCAGATCGAAGCGGCGGACAAGCCCCTGGCGCAGCTTAGGCCTTCTGACCTCGAGGCTCCCCTCCTGACTAACCGCGACCTCGAGCGGGTGCAAGCGGGCCAAAGCCCCTCGGGCCGACCCGCCCTTGTGCTCTACCTACGGCGGGAAGGGGCAGCCCGCTTTGCCCGCTTGAGTGTGGAGAACCTGGGCCGGCGGGTCGCTTTGCGGGTGGATGGGCGCATCGTATTAGCCCCGACCATCCGCGCCCCAATTGCTAGCCGGGCTTTACGCTTGCAGGGGTTTGCCTCGCAGGAAGAGGTGGAGCGACTGGCCGCCTTGTTGCAGGCCGGCCCTTTGCCCATAGCGCTGGAGCTGGTCAAAACCGCCCCCGGGCCTTAGAGTATAGGCGGCACGTATGAGTCGCTGGCCCCGCTGGTTCGCCTTGGCCACCCTGTTTTGGATGGCCTGGGGACCTGGTCTACAGGGGTGGCCGGGAAACTGGGCGCAGGCCGACTGTGTTGCGCTGGAGTGTGGCTCGAGCCAGGGTTGGAGCGCTGGGCTCCTGCCCCAGCCGCTGCTCGAGGTCAAGAGCAAGCTCAGCCTCGGCGGCCTGGGGCTGACCGGCCTGTCTCTGGAGGGCTGGGGTCCGCAGTCTTCCTGGGCCCGTTCCTCCAGGAATCCCATTCACACCCCGCGCGCGCCGACGAAGCGGCTTTACCTGCTCTACGCCCGCCTGCAAACCGATGGGGGCTAGGGCTTTCCCAATCCGCCAATCCAGAATTCGCTAGAAACCCTAGACCCTCTTTGCCGCGCTTAGCGCATAAAGAACAGGAATGCCATGACCAATCATCAGTGGAAAGGTCTTTTTCTACTGCTCCTCTTTCTGGGAGCAATGGTGGGGCTTTTTCGCCCCTGGGAAGCCCGCAACCCGCAGAACCCTTTGCTGCCCGCCGATGGACTGATCCGTCTGGGCCTCGATCTGCAGGGGGGGTTGCGCATTACCCTGCGTGCGGTCAACCCTAACCCGGACGCCGCGGTAGCCCGTACCGAGCTCGAGGTGGCCCGCACCGTAATCGAAAACCGGGTCAACGCCATTGGCGTAGCGGAACCGTTGGTGCAGCTTCAAGGAAGCGACCGCATCATTGTAGAGCTGCCCGGGCTAAAGCAGGATCAGCAAGAGCGGGCCCTGGCCCTGATCGGCCAGACTGCCCGGCTAGAGTTCCGTATCGTCAATGCTGGGGCCCAGGGCACCACCGTGGCCCAGATCAACGAACAGTTGCGCAACTCCGGCCTGAGTGGGGCCGCTTTGGCGGCCCGCCGGGCCGAGCTAGAAAAACAGCTGTACAAACTTGAAGACCTAGGCCCTCCCCTGCTAACCGGGGCGGATCTGCGTACCGCTAACGCCTCCTTTGACCAGTTTGGCCGACCTCAGGTGGAGATGGAGTTTACCCCTGAGGGAGCACGGAAATTTGAGGAGGCCACCCGGGCCAACGTCAACCGCCAGCTTGCGGTGGTGCTCGACGATAAGGTCTACACCGCCCCGGTCATCCGCCAGGCCATTGCCGGTGGGCGGGCGGTTATCGAGGGGCTTTCCGGGTTGCAGGAAGCCTCCGACATCGCCCTGGTGCTGCGTTCGGGTTCGCTGCCGGTCAAGCTCGAGGTGGCCGAGACCCGGGCTATTGGCCCCACCCTGGGCCAGGACGCCATCAGCGCGGGCATTAAGGCCGGTATTATCGGGGCTTCGCTGCTCTTCCTTTTGATTTTCGCTTACTACGGCTTCTGGATGGGGCTGGTGGCGGCCTTGGGCCTGGTGTACACCGCGGGGCTACTCCTGGCGGCCATCTCTTTGCTCAACGCCACCCTGACCTTGCCGGGCATCGCAGGTCTAATCCTGACCCTAGGGGCGGCAGTGGACGGCAACGTGCTCTCCTTTGAGCGCATCAAAGAAGAGCTCAAAATGGGCAAGAAGTTCCGCCAGGCCATCCCTGGTGGCTTTTCCCATTCCATCATCACCATTCTAGATGTGAACATGTGCCATCTTTTGGCCGCGGCAGCCCTTTACCAGTACAGCACCGGCCCGGTACGGGGCTTTGCGGTGATGCTGGCTTTGGGTGTGGTGACCTCGGTCTTTTCCAACCTGGTTTTCAGCCGTTGGCTGCTGGAAACCATCGGCGACCGACGTGAGGTTCGGCCTCCCTACTGGCTCTGGGGTACCCAGATCAATTTTCTGCGTGCGGCCCGCTACGTGACCGCAGCCTCTTTGGCCCTGGCTGTACTGGCTACTGGAGTGGTTTTTGTCAAGGGCTTTAACTTTGGCATTGACTTCACCGGTGGTACGGCCTTTACCATCCGGGTACCGGAAAGTACCCGGGCTGAGCAGATTCGCAGCTTCCTCGACAGCGCGGGTATCGCCGAGGTACGGGGCGCTGAGTCGGTGATCACCTCGCTTTCCAGTGTGAGTGGGAACGAGTTCTCGGTGCGGGTGCGACAGGTGAGTGAAGAACAGCGCATCGAGCTGGAGCGCAAGCTTCAGGAGGGCTTGCAGGCTACCATTCTTCAGTCCGAAACGGTTGGCCCGGCCATTGGGGCGGAACTGCGCCGCAACACCATCCTGGCGGTTTTGATTGGCCTGGGGCTGATCTTGGTCTATGTGGCCTTCCGCTTCGACTGGGTCTTCGGGGTAGCCAGCGTCATTGCAGTGGGTCACGATGTGGCCATCGTGGCGGGGATGTATAGCCTGCTGGGTTTGGAGTTTTCCATCCCTACTGTAGCTGTCCTGCTTACCATAGTGGGCTTTTCCATCAACGACTCGGTAATTATTTCCGACCGCATTCGGGAGAATCTCAAGCTCATGCGAGGGCAAAGCTACTACCAGATTGTCAACGCCTCTATTAACCAGACCCTCTCCCGTACCTTGATGACCTCGCTCTCCACCGTGCTGCCCATTCTGGCCTTGTTGTTCCTCGGGGGGCCGGTGCTGCGGGACTTTTCGCTGGCCATCCTGGTGGGCTTCGTGGTGGGCACCTACTCCTCGATCTATGTGGTCTCGGCCCTGGTGGTCTGGTACAAAAGCCGCGAGCAAGAGCGCCGGATAGCCGCCAAGACCCGTTCGGCTTAGTTGCCGATGGTTTGTGCAAAGACCTCAAGGTTGGGGTCTTTGCGCCTTTTCTAGAGGAAAGGCCTACGGGGGACAGCCGACCCACACCCCATTGGTTCAAGTAGGCAGGGTATTTAGCTTGGATTAACAAAAGTCATGTGAGGCGGAATTCTTACTTTTGTGGGGCAGGGTAGAGCTATACTCAAGCCATGCGAACCCTCTTGGCTTCATTGCTGTTTCTAGGTTTGGCTCTGGCCCAGACGGGGTCGCAGCTATATCAACAGAACTGCGCTTTTTGCCACGGAGACAATGGGCTGGGTAGACCTGGGGCTTTTCCTCCTCTGGCAGGACACGCGGTTGAGCTAAGCAAAATCCCTGAGGGTCGTACCCACCTTATCTATGCCCTGCTGTTCGGGATGCAAGGCCCGGTACGGATCAAAGGCCAGCTTTACGATGGGGTTATGCCGGCTTTTGCCCAGCTCAACGATGAGCAGATCGCTGCTTTGCTCAACTACATCCTCAGCGCCTGGGGCAACGACAGATTACTGCCACGTGACCATCGCCCGTTGACCGTGGCGGAGGTGGCCGCAGCCCGCAATCCCAACGGGGGCCGACTGACCCCCCAGCAGGTGGGCGAGCGCCGGGCGCGGATAAATCTCCCCTAGACAGAGCTTTGGGGCTTGGTCGCCGGTGGGGCCTTGGGGAAGCGAGGCGCGCCGGGCTACTCCTGTTATGCGCTAGGCTAAGTTTGTGGCTAGGGGAACACTGCAGAAACTTTCCACCACCGACTGGGCGGTACTGGCGGCCTTGTTGGAGCAGCCCTCATACGGCTTTCGCATTGCAGCTTTATTTGCCCCCAGTGGGGATCTGGGGCATATCTGGCGTGTTCAGCGAACCCAGGTGTACCGTGCGTTGGAGCACCTCGAGGCTTGCGGGTTAGTGGCGGTAGTACGGCAGGAGGAAGGCCAGGCTGGCCCACCGAGAACCCTTTTTGCTCTTACCGAGGATGGCCGGAGCATCGCCCTAAGCTGGCTTTATACCCCGGTAACCCGCCTACGCTACGGCCGCTCGGATTTGCGCTTGAAAATCGCCTTCTTAATGCGCTTGGAGCAGGATGCCCGGCCCTTGTTGCAGGCACAGCAAAAAGTGTACCGCACGATGTTACAGGAGTTAGTGACCCAACGCCAAGAGGCCCGAGGGGTACAGGCGGTTTCCCTACTATGGCGTATCGAGATGGCCAAGGCCAGCCTGCGCTTTATTGCTCAGCTTTTGCGGGATTAGGGGGTGTTTGGAGTTGTAAGGGGTTGGAGGGACGGGTATAGTTACACTGTAACTTCTAGGGGGTGTGACGTGCGTGGCTTAGGGTGGGTGGTTTGGCTCCTGGGTTTTGCCCTAGCCCAGGGCGATACGGTGCGGGTGGTGGCGGCCTCTGACCTGCAGTTCGCCCTGAGCCAGATAGCCCGCAACTTTGAGCAGCAGAACCCTGGAGTGCGGGTTTCCCTTAGCTTTGGCTCTTCGGGAAAGCTTTATACCCAGCTGCAACAGGGGCTGCCGGCGGATATCTTTTTTTCAGCAGACGAGGCTTTCCCCTTACTGCTCGAGCAAGCTGGCCTCGCTGAGCCGCAGACGGCCCGAACCTACGCGGTGGGGCGCCTGGTGATCTGGGCTTCCCACAGCTTGGTGCGCCAAGGGCTCGACCCTCGTGTCCTAGGACCCAGGATTTTGCTCGACCCTCGCGTGACCCAGGTGGCTTTGGCCAACCCCGTGCACGCGCCTTATGGCCGGGCTGCGGTAAGTTTGCTCGAGCGTTTCGGCTTTTTGCGTCCCACTCGCCCGGTGCGCTGGGAGGAGATGGCCGCGGGAATTCCGGCCTACTACGATATCTCGATCCTACAGCGGGGGAAGCCCCGCTTTGAGTTTGTCTACGGCGAGAACATCGCCCAGGCTGCCCAGATGGCCCTTAGCAGCACTAACCTGGGCCTCTTAGCCCTGTCCCTGGCCAAGAGCCCGACCATGGAGCAGGCCGGGGTGTTCTGGCTAGCCCCTTTGAGCAGCCACCTGCGGCTTAACCAGACCTACGTGATTTTGCGAGGCCAGGATCGGCCTGCTGTACGCCGTTTCTATGACTACATCGCCACCCCACAGGCCCACCAGGTTCTGCGTCAGTATGGTTTCTTGCTGCCGGGGGATAGGCTTGAGTGACCCAGTGTTTTGGCAGACCCTGCGGCTGACCCTCGAGGTCAGCCTGGTCACCACCCTAATCCTGCTGGCCCTGGGTATACCGCTGGGCTGGGTGCTGGCCCAGAAGCGCTTCTGGGGGAAGCGGCTGCTGGAATCGGTGGTGCTGCTGCCCCTGACCCTACCCCCTACGGTACTGGGCTTTTACCTGTTGCTGTTGCTGGGGCAAAACGGCCCCATTGCGCAGACCTTGGGCTTTACCTGGGCTTTCCGCTTCGAAGGGCTGGTGGTGGGCTCGGTGCTTTTTAGCCTGCCTTTCGCTCTCAACGGCTATCGCGAGGCTTTTCGTGCCCTCGAGCCCGACCTGATCCAGACCGCCCGTACCCTGGGCGCAGGCTGGCGAAGGGTTTGGCTCGAGGTGATCCTGCCCCTCACCTGGCCGGGCATCCTCTCCGGCACCCTTCTGGCCTTTGCGCACACCCTGGGGGAGTTTGGCGTGGTGCTGATGGTGGGTGGAAGCATTCCCGGTAAGACCCAGATGGTGAGCATCTACATCTATGATCAGGTACAAGCCCTGCAGTTCGAGCGGGCCAGCGAGGCTGCGGCGGTGCTGCTGGGGGTCAGCCTGGGGTTGGTGTACCTGGTGCGAACCTTGGAGGATCTATGGAGATCGCGTATACCCTCAAGCACCCGGTAAACCTATCCTTGAGGCTGCAGGTGCGGGGTTTTACGGTTTTGCTGGGGGAGAGCGGGGTGGGTAAGACCAGCCTGCTCAAGGCCTTGGCCGGGCTTATTCCTGCTCAGGGGGAGCCTTTTGCTGGCCTGCCCCCCGAAAGGCGTCCGGTGGGCTACCTGCCCCAGCATCTGGCCCTCTTTCCCCACCTGCGGGCCTGGCAAAACGTGGCCTTTTCTCTGGCCCATCTGCCTCCTGTCCAGCGTAAGGCCCGGGCCTTGGCCTACCTAGGGCAGATGGGGATTGCTGAGCTAGCCGAGCGCTATCCCCGCGAGATGTCCGGAGGTCAGCAGCAGCGCGTGGCCCTGGCTCGGGCGCTGGCCCGCCAGCCGCAGATTCTCCTGCTGGACGAGCCTACCAGCGCCCTGGATGGGGCCACCCGCGAGGAGGTGTTTGGTGGGGTTGTTGAGCAGCTTAGGGCTTTGGGCATACCCACCTTGGCTGCTTCCCACGACCAGTGGTTGGCCCAGCGGGCCGACTGGGTGGGGGTACTGACCCGGCAGGGGTTGGTCCAGCAGGGCCCGCCTGAGGTGGTCTTCACCCAGCCGGCCACCCTCGAGGTAGCCCGCCTGGTAGGCTTGCGCAACCTGTGGCCTGGCCGCATCGCCTTCCTCGAGGGGGCCTGGGCGCTGGTCGAGACCCCTTTGGGCCTTCTCAAAGCCCCCCGCCCCTCCTGGGGAGAGGCTGGCCAGCCCGTCTGGGTGGGCATCCGCCCAGAGGAGGTTTTTACCGATGCTGGGGAAAACCGCCTGCGCGGCCAGGTGCAAACCTTGCGTCGGCAGGGGTTACGCCTGCGGGGGAGGCTCATGGTGGGGGCAGTGGGGCTGGAGTTTCTGCTGCCCCGCTACAGGGAAGCCCTGCTTGGTCTAACCGAAGGACAAGGGCTCGAGGTGGCCCTCGAGCCCCGCTACCTGCACCTGATGCCTGCTTAGCTTCAGGACTGCTTCTGCTCGGCCTTGGCTTCCTCAGGTTTTTTTTCCTCTTCGCTCAGGCCTTTGCGGAACTCGCGGGCTGACTGGCCCAGGCCTCGAGCCAGCTCGGGCAGCTTACGCGCACCGAAGAGCAACACCACAATCAACAGGATGATCAAAAGTTCAGTAGGGCCTAGGGGCATAACCTTTTCCTCCTTCTCACCAGTATACGCCCACTGGTTTACCCCCTCACTGTATACCCGCCGCGTAACAAAAGTGTGAAGATCCTTCAAACCTCCCGATACCGGTCTCGGTGGAGCAGGAGGGCTAGGCCGATGCCCAGATAGACCATCACCAGACTGCTCCCCCCCTTGGATACCAAAGGTAGGGTGAGCCCGGTGACCGGGGCCAGGCCTAGGGTAACGGCGATGTTCACCACTACTTGGAAGGCCAGCATGGAGAGCACCCCTACGATAACCAGCCGATCCTCTAGCCGCACGCACTCCAGGCTCATGCAGCCTAGCCGGAAGAAGAGCAGGGCATAGAGAAGCAGCAGGCTCACCGCACCCACGAATCCCCCCTCCTCGGCCAGTACAGCAAAGATGAAGTCGGTCTGGCGCTCGGGTACAAAGCCGAGCTGGGTCTGGGTACCCGCGCCAAAGCCCTTGCCCACCAGTCCGCCTGAGCCGATGGCGATGGTGGACTGAATCTGCTGGAAGCCGGTGCCCCGGGGGTCTTTGGAAAGGTCAAAGAGGATTTCTACCCGGTTGCGCTGGTAGGGGCTGAGGTTGGGCCAAACCACACTGGGCACTAAGACGGCCACCGCGACCAGCCCTATCAGGATGTGGCGCATGGGCATACCCCGCACGAAGAGCATTCCCAGAAGCCCGGCCAGCAGAACCAAAGCCCCTCCCAGATCGGGCTGGAGGAGCACCAGGCCCAAAACGGGAGCAACCAGCAGAAGGGGCAGGACATAGTCCAGCAGGCTCTCCAGCGGGTGGGCCGCTAGTACTCGAGCCAGCAGCAGAATCAGCGCGATTTTGGCCACCTCGAGGGGCTGGAAGGCCAGGGGCCCCAGGTGGAACCAGGCCTTGGCCCCGTTAATCTCCCGCCCCACGACCAGCACCAGCCCCAGCAGCACTAGCGAGGCCAGGTACAGCGGCAAGGCCCAGGAAAACACCTGCCGGCGTGAGAATAGCTGCACCAACAGACCCACCGCTAAGGCGATGGGGAAGGCCAGAAGCTGCTGCAGCCAAACCCCAGGGGTAGGGGCGGCGCTGTAGAGAACGACCAAACCCACCAGATTAACCAACAGCACCAGGCCGATCAGGGCCCAGTCGTAGGCCAGCACAGGAACCCGGCGCAACGTCACCCCTTCAGTGTATGGGGCCGGGGTGAGATTTGTGATGGGGGTGGGCGGGGTGTTAGAGTGGGAGGGGAGGTTTTGTCGCCATGGACGAAATCATTACCATCGGAGCGGCCATCGTCATCTTTCTGTTGCTTTTGATGTTCATCTTCCTGGTCAAAGACAAAGGGCTGCCCAACAAGGATCACTAAGGGCTTTCTTTCGGCAATTCCAGCCCCTACCAGCTGGGCTTGCCGTTTTTTTGCCTTTGCTTCACGCTTCTTAGCACCGCAATGCCTAGGCTTTAGCTGTGGTTCGTTTGGCTCTCGCTGCTTTGCTGGTCATAATCGCTTTTTCCCTGTTTTTGGTGAGCCGCCCGTTGCCCACCCCTGCGGCCCCCAACCGGGGGGTGCGGCTGGAAAACGTTCGGCTCACCCTCTACCCCGAGCAGGACCCCCAGGCCCGCTGGGAGTTTGCCGCCCAGGTGGTTGAGCAGGACCCTGCTACCCGCGAGGCCCGGGTGAGCGCTCTGCAGTCGGGAGAGCGGTTTGTGGAGGATCAGCTGGATATGCGGCTTTTTGCTCCCGAGGTGATCATCGACCGTTCCGACAATCTGCGGCTGCCCTATGCCCGGGTGGAGATCCTCAAGGGGTGCTACACGGTGAACCTGGGCAGGCCCGGGGAGGCCCCGGTGACCATCGACCAGCGCGAGGGGTTTCGCGCGCCTAGCGTTCACATCACCGCGCCTAGCCTCGAGGTCAAAGGCCGTGACTTCAAAAGCGACTTTGCTATCGAGAACCCTAGCTGGCGCGACCCTATCGAAACCTTCATCTCTGGCGGGGCGCAGCCTCCCTGCCCCATCGAAGGGGGTAGCTCATGAAGCGTTTAGGATTGATCTTCGTTCTCCTTTCGTTGTTGGTGCTGGCGCAGAGCAAAGAACAGCGCATCATCACCATCGAGGCCCCTGGAGGGACCCGTTCAGGCAACCTGCGCCACGGCCCTTGGGTCTACGAGGCGGGCCGGCCTGGAGGGGTGATTGGCCGGGTCAAGGACCTGGAGATCAGCGCCACCAGGGCCACCCTCGAGGCGCCCCAGGGCAAGACCATGCAGGAGGCGGAAGGGGAGCGGGTGGCCTCCTTTGAGGGAGGGGTGACGGTCAAGCGCGACCGCATGACCGCGACCGGCCCCCGGCTGGTCTACCGGGAATCCAATGGGCGGGGCGTCCTCGAGGGGAATGCCCGTATGCGGCAGGAGGCCAGGGAAAAAGGCGGTGACCCGGTGGAGGTCAGCGCCCCCCGCATGACCTTCGATGTGGACACCAACGTCTCGACCAGCGAGGGTGGGGTCAGTCTGAAGAACGGTCGGCAGGAAGGCCGCTCAGACACGGTCTACTACGAGGAGGAGCGCGGGCTGGCGGTGTTCACCGATGCCAAGGAGGTGGTGCTGATCCGGCGGCGGGAGGGTAAGGGCGACTTGGTCATCCGCGCGCGGGAAGTCCGCAGTTTGACTGAGGAGAAACGCCTGCTGGCTACAGGGGGGGTGACCCTGGTAGATGGGGATATCACCACCACCGGAGCCAGTCTCCTCTACAATGACAACACCGGCGAGGCTACCATTCTGGCCGGGCGGGTAGGCAATCAGAGTGTGCCGGCCCGCAGCGTGAATACCAAGGAGCGGGCCACCCTTTCCGGTAATGCCCTTCTGCACAACGTCAACCGCTCGCAGGTACGGGTGCTGGCCCAAACCCCCCGTTTGCCCTTGAGCGATTTCCGCAAGCTGGGCGAGTAGCGGTAGGGAAGATGAAGGGGTCGGGTTGGCTCTGGCTGTTTTTGGGACTGTTCTTGTTGGCTGCTTTAGCCCAGACCGATCCTGAGCCTTCCTTCCAGACCACGGCTGAAATTGAGCGCCGGGGTAAGAAGATTGTGGTGGTCAAGACTGGCCCGGACGACCCCCCAGCGCTCATCGAACTACGGGACCTGTATGGGGGGGTGGTTACCGCGCTGGACCCGGAGACCAAGCGCCTATGGATAGGGGAGCAGGTGTTTGTCACCGACCGGCTGACCCGCTACTGGCAGGAGGGGAAGGAGGTCTTTTTCGAGGCCCTTCGGGTAGGGCAGGAGGTGCGCCTCGAGGTGGCCGAGCAAAACGATGGGGCCCTCAAGGCTTTTGATGTGCAGATTGGGGCTAAGCCGGAAGGCCCTTCCCTGGTGCGCTCCCTCTTTGCTGACCCTCCGCCTTTCCGAGTGCAGATTGGTTTTGGCGAGGACGCCCGGGCCTATGGGGCCATCGCCCGGGTGGAGCAGATTCGCCAGGTCAACGACTTCGTCTTCCTTACCGGCGGCACGGCCCGCTACCTCGAGGAGGAGGACCGCCTCGAGCTCGACCTCAAGCCGGCCCCCCGGGCGGTGGAGGTGCAGCAAGGCCAGAGCCGGGCCTGGGGCAGCCGCCTAGACTACGACAACGAAAGCGGGGAGGCCCGCATTTCAGGCCCTATCGAACTGGAGCGCTCGGGAGAAAAGCCCTTGCAAGGTGGGGCCCAGCGCATGATCTACAACGTAGACGAGGAGATCCTACAGCTTTTTGGAGGGGTGCGGCTGGTGCAGGAAGGCCGCACCACCACCGCCGAGGTCGCCTTGGTGCGGGAAAAAGATCGGGTGGCCTATCTCTTTGGCACCCAAGCCCAGCCCGTGCGCAGCCAGAATAAGGATGGCTTTGTGGAAGGAACCCGCCTGCTTTACCACCTTGACTCGGGCGACGTGGTGGTGTTGGAGGGCATCAAGGGCGAGTTTCAGGAGCCCTGAACAGCCCAGCGGTGAGGGCAAGAGACTATAGCCCCCCTGTAGGCTGGGTACGTCTATAGGCTCCGAAATCGATCGTTTATCCTGTGAGGCGTGATAGAGGCGGTTAATCTGCACAAAAGCTACCGGCGCTTTCAGGCGGTGCGGGGGGTTTCCTTTGCGGTGGCCCCAGGCGAGGTCTACGGTCTATTGGGCCCCAACGGAGCTGGTAAAACCACCACCTTGCGCATGCTGGCCACCCTGATTAAGCCCAGCGCGGGAACCGTGCGGGTAGCGGGCTTTGAGGTGGGGCGGCAGTCCCTCGAGGTGCGGCGGAACCTGGGCATCGTCAATGGGGGTATGCGGGTCTACGAAAAGCTGACGGGCCTCGAGGTACTCGACTTTTTCGGCAGCTTCTACGACCTGTGGGGTCCCAAGCTCAAAGCGCGTATCGCCTGGGCGGCCGAGCTGTTACAGATGGATCAGGGCACGCTGAAAAAGCAGGTGCGGGAGATGTCTAGCGGTATGCAGCAAAAGATTGTGATTGCTCGGGCCATCCTGCACCAGCCCCAGGTGCTTTTGTTAGACGAGGCCACCGCCGGGTTGGATGTGTTTGCCCGCCGGGCCTTGCTGGACTTTGTTCAGCAGTATGCCCGCTTGGGCAAAACCCTGGTTTACTCCACCCATGTGATGAGCGAGGCCGAGGAGGTCTGCCACCGGGTGGGTTTCCTGGACAAAGGGGTGTTGGTCTACCAGGGTAGCCTAGCGGAGGCCCTAAAGCTAGGCTCGGGCAGCCTGGAGCGGGCCTTTATCCGGCGGCTCGAGCAGACCATGGCCGGCTAAAAAGAGCTATGAACGAGATCCTAATCATTGCCCGTAAAGAGCTACTCAGTGTGGTGCGGGAGCGCCGTTTTCTGTTTAGCACCTTGGTTCTGCCTATCCTCCTCATGCCTTTGCTGATGTTCGGGCCTTTTCTGCTTCTGGGCAGCGCGGCCCGCAAGACCCAGGAAGACATACAGAAGGTGGCGGTGGTGGGGATTCCCACTTTGCTGAAGGAAGAACTGAGGAAAGCCCGCCTCGAGCCTATCGAGCAGCCCGACCCTATCCAAGCGGTGGCCGAGCGCCAGGTGGAGGCGGCTTTGGTTTATGCCCAGGGCCGCTATACCGTTTATGGTCGGCTTTCCGGTGGGGCTACCCAGAGCGCTTTGGTGGTAGAGAAAGTAGAGGTTGTTCTGCAAGCTTACAAGGAGCGACTGGTGGCCGAGCGCTTGCAGGCTCGGGGGATTGACCCGGGGCTACTGGAGCCCTTCCAAATCGAGATCCGGGATGCCTCGCGCCTGCAGGAGCGGGCCGCAGGGCTGCTGGCCTTCCTGATCCCTTACTTTTTGGTCTTGTTCATCCAGTCTGGAGGGATGCCGGTAGCGGTGGATGCGACCGCAGGCGAGAAGGAGAAAGGTACCCTCGAGGCCCTTCTGGCGGCACCGGTGCCGCTGTATCAGATTGTGCTGGGCAAGGGACTGGCGGTGCTGGTCATGTCGCTTCTTTCCACCCTGGCTTCCCTTGTGGGATTGTTGTTGGGGAGCAGTGTGGTACGCTCTCGCTTTGCCGAGCCGCTCGAGGCCTTCACCCGGGGCGATAAGCCGATAGAGCTAGGAGGAAGCCTAGCCCTCGAGCCTTTGGGCTACCTGGCTATCGCCCTTACCGCGCTGCTTTTCGCCCTGCTGGTCATCGCCTTGATGCTTTCACTAGGGCTATACGCCCGCAGCTACAAGGAGGCCCAAAGCTACATCTCCCCCCTTTTGCTGCTGATGCTGCTGCCCATCTTGCTCATACAGTTCTCCGATTTCTTCCGGCCCCAGGACGGGTACTTCCTTCTGCCCCTCTTCAACGTGGTGCTGGCCCTGGACGCCATTGTCAAAGGGGCGGCCACCCCGATCCAGCTAGCGCTGACCTGGGCCTCCACCCTGGTTCACGCGGGGCTAGCGGTCTGGCTGGCTTACCGCAGCTTTCAGCGCGAGGAGGTGGTTTTTAGAAACTAGGCCAGGGGCAAGGCCAGCGGGGGCTTCTCGTTGAGGATGGCCTCTACGTCGGGGTAGTGCTTGATGTTGTAAAAGGGGTCGCGCTCTGCCGGGACGAAGCCGGCATCGGCGATGTGGCGCACAATCTGCCGCACCGTGGCGTGGGTACGGTTGTGGCCTGCCGCGGCGCTGACCACGTTTTCTTCCAACATGGTGGAGCCAAAGTCGTTGGCTCCGTAGTACAGTGCGGCCTGGGCCACCTTGAAGCCCATGCTGGGCCAGCTTGCTTGTAGGTTGGGGATGTTGTCCAAAGCGATGCGGGCGATGGCCAGTTGCCGCAGGTACTCGTGGGCGGTAGCCCCAGGGGCCTTGCCCTTCAGGCGGGTGTGTTCGGTTTGCAGGGTCCACATGGCGAAGCCGGCAAAGCCCTGGCCGTACTCTTGCAGGGCTTTGTCCTGCTGCTCGCGGATTTGCAGTAGGTGGTCTACCCGCTGCTCTAAGGTCTCGCCGAAACCGATGACCATGGTGGCGATGGTGTAAAGGCCCAGGCGCTGGGCGGTATCCAGGATGCGGAACCAGTCCCGGCTGCGAATACGGGCTGGGGCTGCCTTGGCCCGTACCTCGTCTACCAGAATCTCCCCACCCGCTCCCGGCAGCCCATCCAAGCCCGCGGCCTTAAGCTCGCCGAGTAGCTCGGCACAGTCCCGCCCGGTGAGTTTTTCCAGCCCCAGAATTTCTTCAGGGCTAAAGGCGTCGATGCGCACCTCGGGATAGTGGGTTTTGAGGTAGCGCAAAAGCTCGAGGTACCATTCGAAGGGCAGCTCGGGGTTTACCCCCCCCTGCATCAGGATGCGCCGCCCTCCGATTTGCATTAGCTCTTCTACCTTGTGGCCAATCGCCTCGAAGGAGAGGGTGTAGGCGTCGGCCTGGCGCCGGGTGCGGTAGAAGGCGCAGAAGTTGCAGGCCACGGTGCAGATGTTGGTGTAGTTGATGTTGCGGTCGATGAGGTAGGTGACCACCTGGGGGTTGCTGCGGGCGAGGCGCAGCTCGTGGGCTACGGCGGCCACCTCGGGCAGGGGCAGGTCGTAGAGCTGACGGATTTCCTCGGCAGAAAGACGCCCGCCCCTAGCGGCTCGATAGAGAAGGCTCATGCCCTCATTCTATCGCTCTAACGATAGGGAAAAGTAGGACAAATACCCCCTAGGAAGCCTGGCGCAGGCGGGCTTCTTCCAGGGCTTTTAGGGGTTTGTCCAGGTGGGGCAGATCGAAGACCACCTCTTTGACCCCCGAGCCGGGTAGTTCGAACATCAAATCCACCATGGCTTTTTCCACCACGGCGCGCAAGCCCCGGGCCCCCGTGCCGCGTTTTAAGGCCCGGCGGGCGATCTCCCGCAGCGCCGCGGGGGTGAAGCGCAACTCAATGCCCTCCATGCGCAACAGTTCCTGGTACTGCCGAACCAAGGCATTCTTTGGCTCGGTCAGGATGCGCACCAGGGCTTCCTCATCGAGGGGCTCGAGGGGCACGATGACCGGTACCCGGCCCACAAACTCGGGAATCAGCCCGAAACGCACCAGATCCTCAGGGATGGGCTCTGGCTTCTCCTCGTTCTTCTTGGGCCGGGTGAAACCGATGGGGTTTTGGTCTACCCGTGCTTGGACGATGCGCTCGAGGCCCTCGAAAGCGCCCCCAAGAATAAACAGGATGTTGCGGGTGTTGACCTGGATGAACTCCTGGTGGGGGTGTTTGCGTCCGCCCTGGGGCGGGACATTGGCGGTGGTGCCCTCGATGATCTTCAACAGGGCCTGCTGCACGCCCTCACCCGAGACATCCCGGGTCAGGCTGGGATTCTCCGACTTGCGGGCGATTTTGTCGATCTCGTCAATATAGATGATGCCTTTTTCCGCCGCTTGCACGTCGAAGTCGGCTGCTTGCAAAAGCCGTAGTAGCACGTTCTCCACGTCCTCGCCTACATAACCGGCCTCGGTCAGGGTGGTGGCATCAGCGATGGCAAAGGGCACGTCCAGCAGGCGGGCCAGGGTCTCGGCCAGGAGGGTCTTGCCTGTCCCGGTAGGGCCGATGAGCAGCACATTGGACTTTTGCACCTCGGCCTCGGGGTGCATCAGGCGCTTGTAGTGGTTGTAGACCGCTACCGAGAGAACCTTCTTGGGTAGCTCCTGCCCAATGACGTACTGGTCGAGGAAGCTTTTGATCTCACTGGGCTTGGGCAAGTGGCGGGGGCCAGCAAAGCCAGGGCGCGACTGGGAGGCTAAGAGCTCCTGGGCGCGCTCCACGCACTCGTTGCAGATGTAGACCTCGCCCAAAGGCGACTCCACCAGGTGGGCCACCTCGGGGTGTTTGCGCCCACAAAAGCTACAGGAAGGCTTACTGCGTTTCACGGCTCACCACCTGGTCGACCAGACCGTAGGCTTTGGCTTCTTCAGCGCTGAGGTAGTAGTCGCGCTCGGTGTCGCGTTCTACCTTTTCCAAGGGCTGGTTGGTGTGCCGGGCGATGATGCTGTTGAGCACCTTGCGGGTTTTGAGAATCTGCTCGGCCTGGATGGCAATATCGGTGGCCTGCCCCCCCAGCCCCCGGGCCCATGGCTGGTGGATCATGACCTTGGAGTGGGGCAGGGCATAGCGCCGGCCTGGGGCCCCAGCGGCCAGCAACACCGCCCCCATGGAGGCGGCCAGCCCCACGCAGATGGTCGAGACCGGGGCCGAGACGAACTGCATGGTGTCGTAGATAGCCAGTCCGGCGTCCACGTCCCCCCCGGGCGAGTTGATGTACATGCGGATTTCCTGGTTGGGGTTTTGCGCGGCCAGGAAAAGGATCTGGGCCACCACGGTGTTGGCTACCTGGGCGTCGATGGGCGTGCCCAGGAAGATGATGCGGTCTTTGAGCAGGCGGCTGTAGATGTCGTAGACCCGTTCACCGCGCGCGGTCTGTTCTATAACGTAAGGAACTACCATATAGACCTTATTTTATGCCGGGCTAGGAAGCCAAGGGGGGCTTGGTGCACATAGGCTAGCCCTCGAGCCTAGCCACCGCCTCGAGCAGGGCCTTGTCGTGTAGGCGTTGGATGCGCAGGCGGGCGATGGCCTCGGGCCCCAGCTCGCTTTCCAGCCGGGCCGGGGTGGTGCGGTAGGCGCGGGCCATTTCTGCCAAGAAAGCCTCGAACTCCTCCTGGCTCAGCTCGGTTTTGAGCTCTTCTGCCAAGGCCTCCACCGCCAGCGAGCGACGCAGGCGCTTTTGGGCATTCTCCTGTAGATTTTGCTTGAACTCCTCGAGCTTGCCCTCCTTTTCCAGCGAGGCGATGTAGGCGCTGAGGTCGAGGTTGCGTTCAGCGAAGTCTTGGGCCAAGTTTTGTAAGAGGCTTTCCTGTTCCCGCTGCAACATGCTGGGGGGGATTTCCACCTCGAGGGCCTCGGCCAGCTTGTCTAGCAGCTGCTCGGCCTTGCGCTTCTGGGCCTCGCGGGCAAACTGGGCCTCTAGGCTCTGGCGCACCTTTTGCACCAGGGCCTCGAGGTTCTCCTCACCCACGGTCTTGGCAAACTCCTCGTCGAGTTCGGGCAATTGCAGCGCCTTGACCTCGAGGATTTTGGTTTTCACCTCCCGTACGACCTTTTCGCCATCCTTGACCGGTACTACCACCTCATCGCCGGCTTTCTTGCCCAGCAGCACCTCCCGCACATGGGGTTGGGCATTTTCCATAATCACTGGGAAGCGCCCGCCCTCTTCGGTTTCGATGAAGACGTGGTCTTTTTCCTGTACCTCGCGCTCCACCGCCACCATCTCGCCGTAGCGGGCGCGCAGTTCGTCTAGGGCACGGTGGACCACCTCTTCGCTTACCGCTGGGCTTTCGATCTCGAGCTGAAAGCTCTGCCAGTCGGGCAGCTTGACCTCGGGGTAGTTTTCGATTTCCACCGTGTAGACGAAGGGCTGGCCAAAGGTTAGGCTTTCCTCCAGCACCCGCGCACCCACCGGCAACAAGGACAGCTCACGGGCGGCCTGGGGGAAGGTCTGGTCACGCAGGGCCTCTTTCACCTCTTCCAGCAGGGACTCCTTGCCGATGCGGGCCTCAATCACCTTGGCCGGGGCTTTGCCGGGGCGGAAGCCCGGTAGCTTTACCCGCTGGGCGTAGTCTTGCAGGATGGACTGGTAGGTTTGCTCGACCTGACTGGCCGGAACCTCCACCTTGATTTTCACCTTGTAGCCTTCGCGTTCTAAAATTTCTGCCACAGCACACCTCGAGTTCGACCCCAGGGGTCGCCAAGCACATAGTGTACAACCCCGGCCAGGGTTTGAGGTACACCCACCGCTAGGACAGGGCGCTTTTTGTCGCGCCCGGGTTTTGCCCTAGATGTACGGGACGATTGGCCCTGTATACCCCCTTGGGGTAGCAGTACCCTGAAAACCAGGGAGAAGGCTATGAAAACCATCCTGATACTCGGCGGAAACTTTGGCGGCATGACCAGTGCCTTCGAGCTCAAGCGGAAGGTAGGCAAGGAGGCCCGCATCGTGGTGGTCTCGAGGCAGAAGACCTTCGTCTACATTCCCTCTCTAATCTGGGTGCCTTTTGGCCGGCGCAAGATTTCAGACATCACCTTCGACGCAGAACAAACCTTCCGTCGCGGAGGCATCGAGTTCATTCACGGTGAGGCCACCCGGGTCAAACCCGACCAGAACCAGGTAGAGCTAGCTGACGGTACCACCCTCAACTACGACTTTTTGCTCGTGGCCACCGGGGCCAGGTTGGCCTGGGAGGCGGTGCCTGGGCTAGGGCCTCAGGGATACTCCCACTCGATTTTTACCCCAACCGATGCCGAGAAAACCTACGAAGCTTATAAGAAGTTTTTGGAAAACCCTGGCCCGGTGGTGATCGGGGCGGTTCCAGGGGCTAGCTGCATGGGGGCTGGCTACGAGTACCTGTTCAACTTCGACCACCAACTGCGCAAAGCGGGCAAACGCAAACAGGTGTTGATTACCTGGGTTACCCCAGAGCCAGCGCTAGGCCACTTTGGCATTGGCGGTATGCGGGGAGGGGAGGCCATGCTCAAAGCCTTCCTCAAGATGCAGGGCATTGAGTACCGGGTCAATGCCGCCATTACCGAGGTACGCCCCGACGGGGTAGTGCTTTCCAGCGGCGAGGTGTTGCCCTCGAGCTTCACCATGCTAGTGCCTCCCTTCGAGGGAGCAGAGGCGATGAAGAACACACCCCAGCTGGTGGATGAAAAGGGATTTGTGGAGGTTTCCGACGGCTACCAGAGCACCCGTTATCCCAATGTTTTCGCGGTGGGCCTGGCCGCTAAGGTGCCCAATCCCTTCAAGGGCGAGGTGCCCTTTGGGGTACCCAAAACCGGTTTCCCCACCGACGAGATGGCTAAAGTTGCAGCCAGCAACATCCGGGAGATTTTGCGGGGCAAGGTGCAGAACCTACACTGCAAATCCTTTGGCAGCATGCCCGCGGTCTGTGTGATGGATGCCGGGAACAAGGAAGTGATCATTCTAGGAAACCACCTCTTTCCTCCGCGCCAGTTTCAGCTAATGCTGCCCAATGTTCTGGGGGATTTCACCAAGGTGCTGGTGGAAAAAGCCCTGTTGCTCAAATACCGTAACGGATGGTCGTTTTTACCCTAGAAGCAAAATCCCGAACCCCCTCTCCTTAGGGGAGGGGTTTTTATCCTTTGCTAATATGCTTTTATCGTGCAGCGCCCTACCCCTTCCGACCCTTCCCTGACTTCCCGCGTGCTCTCCTCGCTGGTTGCGCTTTTGGTCTTGCTTTTGGTCATCCTCGAGGGCCGGATCCTTCTCTTTGTGGCTCTGGTCTTCATCCTGGTGTTGGGCTCCCTCGAGCTGCGCTATATGCTTGGCCACAGGGGCATCGAACTCAACATGGCTTTTCTGATTGGGGGTGGGCTGGTGATGCTTTTGTTCAGCCTGCCCCAGCTACAGGACATCTACCCCGGCGTACCCTGGCGCGAAATTGCCCTAGGGCTGGTCTTGATCGGGGCCTTCAGCGCGGAGCTGGTTGCTGGAGCCAATATCCAGCGCTTCGCCTACAGTCTGATGGCCTTCCTTTACCTGCCCTGGACCCTGGGGTTTTTTCTCCTCCTGCGCCACTCCCCCAACAGCGATATTGGCACCTGGATTCTCCTCCTGCCCCTCTTGAGTAGCTTTTCCAACGATATTGGCGGTTATTTTGCAGGCCGCTACTTTGGCCGGCGCAAGCTGGCCCCTACCATCAGTCCGGGCAAGACCGTGGAAGGGGCCATCGGGGGTATTGCCTTTAGCTTTCTCTTGCTCTTCTTATTCATCACCCTGGGGCGCTCAGCCTACCCTGAGAGCCCTTTTGCTTTGTTCCGCCCCATCGAGCTTTTCATCTTCAACCTAGTGCTCTCCTTTGCGGCCCAGCTCGGCGACCTGACCGAGTCCATGCTCAAGCGCTACTGCGGGGTTAAGGACTCGGGCCACTTCCTCCCCGGCCACGGAGGGCTTCTAGACCGCATGGACTCGCACCTGTTCACTGTTCCGCTGACCTACTACCTTTTGACCATCTTCATTTGAAGGGAAGTATGCTGGCTACGGCAACCTCGTTTAGAGAGTAGACTGGCCAAGGATGAGCGATATACCTAAACGCATCGTGATTCTGGGCTCTACCGGCTCGATTGGCACCCAGACCCTCGAGGTGTGCCGTTGGCGGGGCTACCAGGTGGTGGGGCTGGCCGCGGGGCGGAACCTGGAGCTTTTAAGCCAGCAGATCGCTGAGTTTGCCCCCGAGGTAGTCGCCGCGGACGCGACCATTCTGCCCGAGCTAAAACGACGCTTCCCCGCTTTACGCCTGGCCGAAACCCCCGAGGTGGCCACCTGGCCAGCCGATGTGGTGGTGGGGGCGGTGCCGGGCCTGGCCGGCCTGCCGGGGGTACGGGCGGCGGTGCAGCAGGGGCGGCGGCTGGCCCTGGCCAACAAGGAGAGCATGGTGGCGGCAGGGCCGCTTCTGTGGCAAGAGGCCCAGCAGAGCGGGGCTGAGATTATCCCGGTGGACTCTGAGCACTCGGCCCTTTTCCAAAGCCTGGTAGGCGAGCCGTTCCAGGCGGTGGCCGAGCTGATCCTGACCGCCTCTGGGGGGCCGTTTCTCTGGGAGCCTGCCGACTTGAGCAGGGTTACCCCGCAGATGGCCCTGAAGCATCCTCGCTGGAGGATGGGCCCCAAGGTGACCATCGATTCCTCTACCCTGTTCAACAAGGGCCTCGAGGTGCTCGAAGCCGTCCAGCTTTTCCGCTTGCCCATCGAGCAGGTTAAGGTGCTGGTGCACCCCCAGTCCTACGTGCACTCTATGGTGCGCTTCCAGGATGGCAACATAAAGGCCCAGTTAGGCCCTACCGATATGCGCCTGGCCATCCAGTACGCCCTGACTTACCCTGAGCGCCCCCCCACCCCCCTTCGTGATGCGCCCATTCCCGAGCGCTTGGAGTTCTTCCCTCCCGACCTTGGGCGTTTTCCGGCCTTGGCTTTGGCCTACCAGGCCGGGCGGATGGGGGGGCTGGCCCCGGTCGTGCTCAACGCGGCTGACGAGGTGGCGGTGGAGGCCTTTCTCAAGGGGCAGATCGGCTACCTGGAGATTCCCCGTATACTGGAAAAGGTGTTGCAGCAAACCCCCAAGGCCCCGCTAAGCTGGGACAATATCTACCAGGCCGACCTCGAGGCCCGCCGTTGGGCCCAAGCGGCCCTGAAAGCGAGTGCCCGATGGTGAGCCCTGCCCTTTGGAGCAAACGATGAGCCTCTTATGGTTTCTTTTGATCATCTCCCTCAGCATCTTCGTCCATGAGCTGGGCCACTACCTGGCCGCACGCGTGCAGGGGGTAGGGGTCAAGAACTTCGGGGTAGGGTTTGGCCCTACCTTGCTGAAGTTCGAACGTTGGGGGACCACCTGGCGGCTCAACGCCATTCCGCTTGGGGGCTACGCCGAGATTGAGGGCATGATGCCGGGAGACACCCACGGCTACGCCCGAATAGGCAGCCTGGGTAAGTTTTTTATTCTGGTGGCGGGGGTGGGTATGAACCTACTGCTGGCCTGGGGCGTGCTGGCTACCCTGGCCACCGTACAGGGCATCCCCCAGACCCGGGCCGAGGTGACGGAGGTCATGCCCGGTAGTCTGGCTGAGAAAGCCGGCTTCCGGGTAGGCGACCGTATCCTGAGCCTGAACGGGGAGCGGCTCGCCTCCTTCGACCAGGTGACCCGCTTTCGCCAGGGGGTAGGGGAGAAGACCTTCGAGGTGCTGCGCGGCGAGGAAATCGTCGTCTTGCGCTTTTATTGGGATGGGGGGCAGCCTCGGCTGGGCATTGTCTACCGGCCCGAGGTGGTGGGCTATGCCCGCCTTAACTTCTTCCAGGGGTTCGCTCGAGCCATGGGAGAGACGATTGCGGTGGTGCCCCGCTTTGTGCAGGAGTTTGTCGGCAGCATAGCCCGTATTTTGCTAGGCCAGCAGGCCCAGGGGGTGGCCGGGCCGGTCGGCATCGTGGGCCTTACCGGGCAAGCGGCCCAGCAGGGCCTGGGGTCTTTGGCCAGCCTGCTGGCGGCCATCAACCTTTCCCTGGCGGTCTTTAACCTGCTGCCCATTCCAGGGCTGGACGGGGGTCGTATTTTGGTGTTGCTGCTCAACACCCTCACCAAAGGGCGTATCCGTCCCGAGTTCGAGGCCCGCCTGGCCTATGGGGGCTTTATTTTTCTAATCCTTTTGATCGTGCTGGTGACCATCAACGACATTCGTAATCTGGTCGGTGGGTAATATGCGCCTATCGGACACCACTGTGCTCATCCCGGCCTACAACGAAGCGGCCCGCATCGGGCGGGTGGTGGAGGTGGCGCGGCAGGCCGGCCTGCCCGTGTTGGTGGTGGACGATGGCTCGAGCGATGCCACCGCCCAGGCGGCAGCCCAGGCTGGAGCCCAGGTATTGCGGCTTAGCCAGAACCAAGGCAAGAGCCAGGCTTTAGCGGCGGGTCTAGCCCAGGTACAGACCCCCTATCTGCTCCTACTGGACGCCGATCTGGTGGGCCTTAAAGCAGAGCACCTCGAGGCCCTCCTGGCCCCGGTGCGTAGCGGACAGCTAGATATGGCCATCGGGGTTTTCCGCTCGGGCGGCCTGATGACCGATTTTGGCAACCGCGCCACCCCGCACCTGTCTGGTCAGCGGGCCTGCACCACCCGTTGGCTCAAAAGCGTGCCCAACCTGACCGCGGGCCGCTGGCCTGAGCCGGCCATCACCGACCACCTGGCCAAGAGCCAGGCCCGCTGGGCCTACGTAGAGCTTTTGGGGGCAGGCCAGGTCATGAAGGAGCAAAAGCGGGGCTTGTGGAAAGGGCTGTTCATGCGCCTAGGCATGTACCTCGAGCTGCTGCGCTACCGCCTGAAGGGCCCTTCTCAATCCTGACCAATACTACGCGGATACCTTCGGTTTGAGGAAGCGGCACAGCCTTTTTTCTCTGGCCGTGCCGCTGGGGTGGGGTTTTAGGGCTTGGCTGGGCTGCTGGACCCCCCAGTGTCCGCAGGGGTTTCGCCAGCAAGGGCCTTGTCCAGGATCTCGCGCCAGCTATCGTAAGGGCGCTGTCCGGTGTATTTTTCCCCGTTGATGAAGAAACTGGGCGTGCCGGTAAGGCCCAGATCAACAGCCAACTTCTGGTCGGCGAGCACCCCCGCGCGCTTGCGCCCGGAGCGGAGACACTCCGTAAAGGTGGCCGGAGCGATGCCAATCTGGCCGGCTAGGTCGGCAAAGTAATTGTCCAAGGCGCTTCCGCTGAGGCCGGCCCATTGCAGTTGGGCGCGGAACAACGCCAGGTGGTATTCCACATATAGGTTCTGCTCCGCTGCGCAGGCGGCAGCCTCACCCGCCCGGATGACGTTTTCCTGGCCGCCAAAGGGGAAGTCGCGGAAGACGTAGCGGATTTTTCCGGTGTCAATGTAGTCGCGCTTGATTAGAGGAAAGACCTCGTTGGCGTGATCGCGGCAGTGCCCACAGAGGTAGTTGGAGAAGTCGACTACGGTTACCTTGGCCTCGGGGTTGCCGATGACAAACTTAGCGCCCACTGCGGCATCCGCGGGGGTAGCGGTGGGCTTAGGCCTGAGCACCAGGAAGAGCAGAAGAGCGACCACTATAGCCAAGGATGCAACGATGAGAAAAAGGGTTCTTTGCATGGTTTGAATTCTATAGCACTGCCATGAAAAATGGACAAATCAGGCCTGGGTCTGCATGGCCTTGCCATCCTCGGTGAGCCAGAAGGGGTTGGCGTCGCGGGAGACCATGGTTTCCGCGGCGATGGCCTCCTTGAGGTCCTTGGGCAGTACGAACATGGCCTCGATAAAATGGGCGTCCAGGTGCCTTAGAGGGAGGTTGCGCTCCTGGATGCGGGCCTCGAGCACCCCTTCGCTCAGCCCGGTGATGTCTACCGCGTCGGAGGCTACGATAAAGCCGAAGTTCAACATGAAGCCCGGAATGTAGTTGTGGTAGCTACGGGTGTGTTTGAACACCTGGCTGACGGTGCGATGAACCACCGGGTGCATTCGGTGATGGGTCAACAGAATCATGCCCGCCTGCATGGCCATCAGCCCGCCGGGGTTGAGGCGGTGCTTGATGAGCTGGTAAAACTCCACGGTGAAGAGCATCCGGGCGGGGTTATCCTCGCCTACCGGGTCGTTGAGGTCCACAATGATGACGTCGTAGGTTTCAGGGTGTTGCTCGAGCCAGGCCCGGGCATCCTCGATGACCACCGTGGCCCTGGGGTCCTCGAAAGCCCCCTGATGCCATTCAGGCAGGAGCTGGCGGGCCATCTCCACTAGCTCGCCGTCGATGTCGCACATCACGGCTTTTTCCACCGTGGGGTGCCGCAGCACTTCGCGCAGGGTGGCGCCCTCACCTCCCCCTACGATGAAGACCGACCGCGGCTGAGGGTGGGCCAGCAAAGCTGGGTGCACCAGGGTTTCGTGGTAGATGTATTCGTCTCGCTCGGTAGATTGCACATCCTTGTCCAGCACCAGCACCTTGCCAAAGGCGGGTGTTTGGAAGATGTAGTAGTCCTGGTAGGGGGTTTTGCCTGCCGCCAGCACCTGCTCCATGCGGCGGTAGATGGCCTCGTAAGGGGTCACCGGCTCGAGGTAGTACATTCCGTATGCCATACATCCTCCACAGCAAAGGGTTCAGGGATTTTTCGGAGTTCGCCGTTTGATCGGGTGTTCTCCGCCTCGCCAGAAGCGAAAGGCCGACTCCTCTCGGGCACCGAAAGCCCGCGCTAGCCCGCGTAGCACCGCCTCGGGGTCTACATCGGGTTTGTAGAAGTAGAGGTCAAGGGTGGCTGAGCCATCATCTTCCGGCCAGGTGTGCATCATCACCGCGGCTACCGGCGAGAGTACCGCGGCCGACAGCCCTTGGGGGTAGAACTTGTAGACGGTAGCTTGGATACTTCCCGAAGGAGCCCCCAGCTTGATAACGGCGTCCTTCAGGGCTAACTCGACCAGTTTGGGGTTTTCCAGTACCTCCAGGTTGCAGCCATACACCTCGGCAACCCAGCGGCCTCCAGCCACAGCAGCCACGGCTGTTCATCCTATCACACCTGGTTCATTTTAGCTTTTGGCTAGCCAGTGCAGGCTTAGCCCGATTTGCACCAACAGCGCCAGCAGCACCAACAGCCCAATTGCGTCGGCGGGTTCCGCCCCACTCAGTAGCCAGCCTACCGGGCTGGGGGCGGGTAGGCCCCAGGTTCGGGTCAGGATATAGATCAGGGCAGTAAAGCTGGCTATGCCCAGCCCCAGCCGCAAGAAAGGGCTGGCCTGCGATTTGGGGATATGCCCCTGGTGCATAAAGCCCAGCATTAGAATGAAGAAACCGGTGGTCATCAACAAGGCGATACCCCACAGCATGACCTGGGCATAGAAGAAAGCCTGAGGTTGCTCCAATAGCAACCGTTCGCTGCCGATGGCCCCACAAGGCCCTCCACCTAAGGGTGTGCCGGCCCAGCCCAAAAGCTGCAAGGCAAAAGGGGCAAACATTAGGCCGACCAAGAGGCCTAACGGCCGGTTGCGTAGACCAAACATGGATTGATGGTGGCATCTGGTAAGGCCGGTGGGAAGGGAAGAATATCCCAGGGCTCAAAGAAATATTTCACTAGCTACTATAATCGTGAAAATATTCACTTATCTACCCGCCCTCGTGCGACCCACTCGAGGGCTTCTGCTAGACCGCATTCCTCCACCTGCCCCACCACCCGAGCCGCCGCTTGTTTGACCAAATTCGGGGCGTTGCCCATAGCAATGCCTAGTCCGGCTGCCCGGATTAGCTCGAGGTCGTTTTCCCCATCGCCCACCATGGCGCAGTGTTGCAGGGTTAGCCCCATCTGCTCGGCCACCCACGCAGCGGCAGCCCGTTTAGAAACACCGGCTGCCGTCACCGAGTAAAACCCCACCCCGGGCATACCGGGGCTGGTGGCCTGATGGAGCTCGAGGCCAGGCAGGCCTTGGATAGCAGCCTGCACCGCGGCCCAGTCGGGGGAGGGGCGGGCTACAAACTGTACCCTTACGACGGGGCCACCGATCCCGCTTAAATCACAGACCTCGGCGGGAAAGCCCAGCATCTCCTCGTGGGCCAGCAGGTCGGGGTGGTCGCTTTCGCGGTAGAACCCCCCCTGCGCGGTGTAGACCTCAAAGGGCATCTGGTGTGTTCGGCTGAGCCAAAGCAGTTTTTGGTAAACCTCGGAGGAGAGGGCTTGGGTTCGTGCTACTTGGCCGCTGCCTGCCAGCACCACGGCCCCCGACTCGAAGATATGCAGCCCTTGGGGGTCGAGCCGACGGGCGTACTCCAAGGCAAAGCCCCGCCCTGGTCGGCCTGTGCAGATGCTGAGGTGTAGGCCGGCGGCCCGGGCCTGCTCGGCAGCCTCCCAGGCACACTGAGGCACCCCCTGGGGGCCGAACAGGGTGCCGTCCACATCGATGAGCACCAGGCGGATTGTCACAGGGTCAACACCCCGCTTTCCGCTACCACGGCGGCCCCACCTAGGTAGACACCCAGGATGTTGCCGGCGGGGCCGTACTCTACCCGCACCTCCACCAGGCCGGGCCCGCCCATGCGGTGGCCCTGGGTGATGGTCAGGTGGACGGCCTCCTCCCAGCGGGGCACCACCCCAGCTCGGGCCAGCAAGGCCCCCAGCGCAGCGTTGGGCGAGCCGGTGACCGGGTCTTCCGGGATGCCCAAGGCCGGGGCAAAGGTACGGGTGTAGAAGCGGCGGGGGCCGTAGGGGGCGTAGGCGTGGATGGTGGCCACCTCGAGCTTCTGCGAAAGCTCGGCCAGTGGCTCCATCTCTGGCTCGAGGGCATCAATCAGGCCAGGCGCCACCATAGGCAAAAAAAGAGTCCAAAGCCCAGAATAGGCAATGCCGTAGGGTAGCCCCCGGTGCAAATAGCGCTCGTTGGCTCCTAAGGCCTCAATGAACCCCTGCAACGCCCGCCAAGGGGGGGGGTCGCGGAAGCGGGGGGTAGGGGTCTCGACCCAGGCCTGGCCGCCCTCGAGCCTAGCCCGCAGGGTCTCGTGCAGAGTGCGCAGGTAAAGCTTTTCCCCAGGGGCCTGCCCCTTCTGGGCTAGGGCATGGACCAGGGCGACCGCAGCGTGACCGCTGAAGGCCACCTCCCCGCCTGCGGCGAAAAAGCGCGCCTCGAATCCCGCTCCGTCCCAGCCGGTCACAAAAGCCGCCTGGATCTGGCCCAGCCGGGTGGTCACCTGGTGCATCTGTTCGTAAGCCAGGCCTGAGGCGTCCAAAACCAAAGCCACCCGGTTGCCCCCGCCGGGGGTGGTGGTAAAGGCATCCACCAGCAGGTAGGAAATGCGATGTGGCATAGCTTCTCCAACTTTATTTTTCCCGCAAGGCCAGACCCAGTACCGCTAGCTGGGCCTCCTCTACCGGGGTAGGGGCCCCGGTTAGAGGCTCTTTGCCCTCTTTGTTTTTGGGGAAGGCAATAACCTCTCGTATGGACTCTTCTCCAGCCAGGTGGGCCACGAAGCGGTCCAGGCCCCAGGCGATACCCCCGTGGGGGGGGGCCCCGTAGGCTAGGGCCTCGAGCAAAAAGCCGAACTTTTCCTGGGCCTCTTCCGCGCCAATCCCCAGTAGGGCGAAGACGCGTTCTTGCAAGTCGCGCCGATGGATGCGGATGGAGCCACCCCCAATTTCGCTGCCGTTGAGCACAAAATCGTAGGCGTAGGCCCGCACCCGCTCGGGCTGGGTCTCCAGCAAGGGTAGGTCTTCCAGGTTAGGGCTGGTGAAGGGGTGATGCATATAGGTCCAGCGGTGGTTTTCCTCGTCCCACTCCAGCAGGGGAAAGTCCACCACCCAAAGGAAGCGGAAGCCCGGCTGGATAAGGCCCAGCTTCCGGCCCAGCTCGAGCCGAACCGCGCCCAGGCTCTCCACCGCTTTGCGCCAGGGGCCGGCCACGAACAAAAGGGTTTGCCCCTCCGATACCGTCACCTTTTCCAAAAGGCTGGGCGGAATAAAGCGGGCAATACCGCCGGAAAGCGCCCCGTTTTCCATGCGGGCCCAGGCCAGGCCAGAAGCCCCCTTGGTTTTGGCGATGGCCTCCAGGGCCTCGATCTCCTTGCGCGAAAGGGGCTGGGGGACTACCAGCGCCTTGACCGCCTCGGCGCTGGCAAAGGCCCGGAACTCTCCCCCCCGGAACACCTCGGTGACCTCCTGAAGCTCGAGGCCGAAACGCAGGTCGGGTTTGTCCGAGCCATAGCGGTTCATGGCCTCGGCATAGGAAAGACGGGGGAAGGGGAGGGCTACCTCCACCCCTAAAGCCTCGTGCAGCACGTAGGCGGCCAGCCGCTCGTTGAGCTTTAGGATGTCCTCCTGGTCCACAAAAGACATCTCCAGGTCGAGCTGGGTAAAGTCGGGCTGGCGATCGGCCCGCAGGTCTTCGTCACGGAAGCAGCGGGCGATCTGGAAGTAGCGGTCGTAACCAGCCACCATCAGCATCTGTTTGAAAAGCTGGGGGGATTGGGGCAGGGCATAGAAGTGGCCTGGCTCGAGGCGCGAGGGCACCAGGAAATCCCGTGCGCCTTCGGGGGTGGAGCGGGTCAGGTAGGGGGTCTCGATGCTGATGAAGCCTTCCTGGTCGAGAAAACGGTATATGGCTGCCACCACCTTATGCCTTAGGCGTAGGTTGTGGTGCAGCTTGCGGCGCCGCAGGTCTACCACCCGGTGTTTGAGGCGCACTTCCTCGTTCACGTGGGGTTCTTCCTCGCCGCGCCAGCCCGCGTCGATGGGGAAGGGGGGGGTCTTGGCCTCGGCTAAGACCTCGAGGTGGGTGGCTTCTACCTCAACCGCACCCGTTTGGATTCGCCGGTTGACCTGCTCGGCAGGGCGGGCCCGCACCTTTCCCTCGACACGAACAACCCATTCCGTGCGCAGCCGGTTGGCCTCGGCAAAACAGGGGTTCTCGGGGGCCACCACAACCTGTACGATGCCCTCCCGGTCACGCACATCCATAAAAATCAGCCCGCCTAGGTCGCGCCTACGGTTGACCCAGCCCTCCAAAACAACGGTTTGGCCGATGTGTTCTTCGCGGAGAAGTCCGCAGTACAGCGTACGACGCATGGGCTTTAGCATACCCCCTAGACTGCGGCCTGCCAAATGGCCTGGGAAGATCAAAGAGAAATTTCACGAAGATGTAAAATCGTGAATATATTCACTAAACTAATAACCTCACAGCCAAAGGGTTTCCTGCCGGAGTACCCGGGCCAGGCAAGGACTGGTCTCGTGGAGGTTTTCCCACTCCTTTTGGGTGTACACCAGCACCTCGGCTGGGACGGGCAGATGCTCGGTAGGTAAACCGATCGCACGCTGATGAAAGGGGAGGGGGCTGTCCTGAAGCAGCACTACCAGATCGAGATCGCTTCCTACCCCGGCGTCGCCCCTAGCGTAGGAGCCAAATACCCCAACCCTGAGTAGGCCTGGTACCTGAAGCGAGGTGGCCCAGGCTTTGGCCGCTTCCAGCACCTCAGCTCGAGCGGGCCACCTGAGCACGGGCGAATTCCACAATCTCACTGGCATAGCGCAGGGCCTCCTGGCTTTGTAAGGGACCATAGTGTTCGGCCGGCGGCCCCTCGGGGTAGGCATCGGGGTAGCGGGTGGGGATGTAGAAGGCGTCCAGGCTACGGGCCTTTTCCACCAGCAGGAACCTCGAGATGGCCCCAGGCTTCCTGCCCGAGGCTTAGATGAACTGCCTTTACGGCCTTTTCTGCGGCTTGCTGCGCGGCAAAACAGGCCCATTCGTGGCGGCCTGCCCCCGCGGCCAGGTGGGCTAGCTCGAGGTCGTAGTCGGCCTGCTTCAGCCAGTCGAGGGCGCGGTTCATGGCCCCAGTTTAGCCCCTTAGGCTTCCTCGAGCCGATCCACCACCGCAAACAGGCCCTCGAGGTCCATCTTGGCATAGATAGCACTGGTATTCACGTTGGCGTGGCCCAGAAGGCGGGCAGTGGCGTGTAGGTCGCGGCTGGCCTTGTAGAAGCGCGTGCCTGCCGTGTGGCGCAGCATGTGGGCCCCGTGGTAACGGGACGGGAAGCCCAAGGTGCGGTAGTGGTGGTTGAGGCTTTCCCGCAGGGCTTTTTCGCTCATGCCCTGCCCGTGGCCTTTGCGCCCCCCCAGGTTTACGAGGACATGGTTTTCGCCCGCCTGGGCATAGGCCAACCGGAGTTTGAGCCAAGCCTCGAGCTCCTCGGCCAATGACTTGCTCAAGGGTACGCTGCGAACCTTGTTACCCTTGCCCCGCACCTCGAGCAGGCGTTCGGCGGGATGCCAGTCCTGCAGCTTCAAGTGAACAACCTCACTTATACGCAACCCTGCCTCACCCATCAAGCGCACGGCCAGCCGGTCGCGGCGGTGGGCCGGTTCAGAAGACTCGAGGTAAGCCAGCAGCCGGCGATATAGCTCGAGGGGCAGGGCCGGGCGGCGCTCGTGGGCCGGTGTGGGGTCGCGCGGGGCGTGGCTCTGCGGCACCTGGCTGGCCCCAGCCCAAGCCAAAGCCCGGTAGAAAGAGCGTACCGCCGCCAGATACGTCGCGATGCTGCCGGGCCTTAGGGCAAAAGAATCCGGCCTCAGATGGCTCCCTTGGGTTTGCAGCTCAGCAATCCAGCGGTCGAGATCGTCGCCAGTGGCCTTGAGGATTTCCACCCGTGGTCCCGGCGACTCCGGTGGCCAGGCCCAGGCCAGGTAGTCGCGCACCGCCACCTGGTACAGCTCGAGGGTCTTTGGGCTGGTGGCCGCCCGCTTGCGGCTCTTGAGCAACAGGTAGGCTCGGTGAAGCTCGAGCAAAGCGGTCTCATCGCGCTCATGCGCAGCGCGGATAGCCTCGAGGCGGCGCTTACTGGGGTTGTGCCAGTTGGCTAGGGGGATCAGGGTACTCACAAACCCACTATAACAAAAAGTTCGTTTATACTCCTAAAGGGAAATTTCATCCGCCCAGACTCTCACAAAAAGTTAAGCCAGCGTTTAGTTAACGCCAGGGTGAACCTCGAGGCTTCTTATGCTCATGACTATGGGAATAAGCCTTGCAACCACACTGCTCATCGCTAGCTTGGTCTTCGTCATCCTGTTTGCTATGGCTTACCCCGAAGCGCAAAAGCGAAAGCTGGACCGGGGGGTGCGGGCCCTGGCCCGAATGTCGCGCCATGCCCGGCGGCACAATACCGTGGTACGCTACCACAACGGCGTGCCCTTTGTGATCACCCACCAACGCCGAGGGTTGGTCTACATGTATGCAGGCCGACTGGTTTCCCGCCAGGAATTGGTCAAACTCCTGGGGGATGAAGACATCGTGCGCCGGGCCGAGCGCGAGGAGTCGTTGCAGGCACCCAACCCCACCCGTCTGACCCTGCCCTCCTAGCGCCAAAAGGCGTAGCCTATGGTTAGCAGACCCGCCATTAGGAGTACAAACACCCAGATGAGCTCGAGGTTAACCCAGGCGGTTCGCAAAAACCCTACCCCCACTACGCGGAAAACCCACCAGGCCACCCCGCTGGCCACCCCCCACATCACCAGACTGTGTAAAGCTGTAGCCCAAAAGGTCGCAACAGGTGAAGCAACCACCAGCATCAGGGGAGCCAACATCAGGGGGGCTCCGTGGCCAAAGGCCATCAGAAAAGACCACCCCACTAGCTCCAGCCTTCTCATCCTAAAGCGGGCCCAGGTAGGGTGGCGTAGCCGCCGCCACAGCCGGTAGGCGGCGTAGCCCACTAGGGTCAGCCCCACCCCCAGTGCTAGCCACAAGCGCGGCACAACAAACCCTAGTCCCACCGTAAGCCCTGCACCTGCCCCGATGGCCAGGGTGTGCCCCAGGGCGATAAACCCCATGGCCTCTAGTACGGCTCCCACCCGCCGCTCCTGCAGTCCAATAGCTACCGCAAAAAGCCAGCCCATAGCTGGGTTCAGCCCATGGAACAGTCCCAGGGCAACCAGGCTGGCCCACTGCCAGGCTTCCATCTAAGGGAAGCAGTAGGAGTCGCTCGAGCCGTCCCCTCCCTGCAAACGAATCTGGTGGGGCCGTTCGCTGCCAAAGTCCACAAAGAAATCAGGATCGAAGGCCATACCCCCCTCAGGGTGTACGTTGACCTTAACCATCCAGCCGCGAATGCCTTCGGGATAGAACTGCTCGTCCCAGGCACGGTAGAGCGAGTTAGTGAAATAGACCCTCCGCCCGTCTCGGCTGACCTCCACCATCTGGGGCCCGCCGTTGAGGGAACCAGCTTTGGCTGGATGCCCGGCCTTGCGCACGATGCCTCCGATGTGCAGGCTGCCGCTTAGCCGGGGGTGGAAGGGGTCGCTTACGTCGTACTGGCGCAGCTCTCCTGTGCCCCAGCAGGAAACATACAAGAAGCGGTCGTCCACACTCAAAACAATATCGGTCACCAGTGGCGGCACCGCTCCAAAAGGTTTTAATACCTCGGGTAGCTCTTCGGGAGAAGCTGGCTCGGCAGGAATTTCGATAACTTTCCGCACCTGCCAGCTCCCGTTCTGCCGGTACCACAACCAGATCGAAGCCGAGAGGTTTTTGAGGCTCACCACGCAGCTGGCAAAACCGTAGGCTTTGGTGGGGTCGTGGGCTGAGCGAAGCTCCAGAAGCATCTGGTGCTCTTCCCCGATGTCCACCGTTTGCAGATGCCGGCGGCGAGCCAAATCCCAAAAGTGTAGACGGTGCCCATACTGCTTGCCCAAAAGAGCTGCTCCGTCCAAGCCGCTTTCCACCATCTTGGGTGTGCCCCACTCGCTGGTCATCAGGGTATCGTAGCCCAGGTGCCACCAGAAGTCGTAGTGCAAGTACTGTGGTCCTCGGTCAATCTCCCAGCGACCCAGTATCTCGTAGGTCTCGTGGTCGAGTACAAAAATGCCCCCCGGCCCATCACCATCGGGTGCACCTAGGGCTGAGATATAGATGCCGTTGGGGCCGCAGTGCACGGTATGGGGCCGGGAATAGCCCGTGCGTTGGTGGAGCTCTTGGGGCGGTATGACCTTGACCACCTTGGGTTGGGTAGGGTCGGGCTTTACATCCAGGATGGTGATATGGGAGCTGCGAATATCCGGTACCACCAGGTAACGCCGCTCAATGTGGGGGTGTGGAGCGTTGGGGCATAGCGCCGAGCTGCACGCGTTCCAGCCAAAATGGTGGAGTTCGCCTCCGCTATAGGGCATAGGGGTAGCCGAAAGCACCTGGCTGTAGCTTGAGGAGGCCGGGTTGACATCTACTACGCATAAAGCCTCGGGCTTGCTCTGTTGCAAGGTTTGTATAGTAGAGCCAGATGAGTCATCAACGCTCCCCAAGACATTCTTGCCGGGCGGGTAAGGCAGCCCAGTCAC
>FWPU01003733.1_pt1 | contig 37403 bp, 31 predicted proteins | sample 2228361 | NCBI WGS metagenome assembly FWPU01 (sample SAMEA103939777, study PRJEB20133) | metagenome
CCTCTCGGTCCGCATGCCCAGCGGCTTTCGCCAGGCCATCCATGTATGCCGCACGGCGCTTCTCTTGCGGTCTTGGCGCGGATTGTGCGCCGACAAAACAATCTTACACGAAAATGTTCGTTTTTAACAGAGTAGTAATAGATCGCTGTTCCGTACTTGTTGACGGGGCAGGCAATTCCTCCGACGACATTTTTCGTCTGTTCAAACCTGTCGGCGGCTATGACGATGATGCTGACGGGGATTCCCAAGCCGCGCGATGCGTCCGCGACCGCCACGCGCATCTTAGCCGAGCGTGCTGGTGAAGGATAAAGAGAGAAGCGGGTGGCGGCCAGTTGGTGGGATAATCGCGGATGAGGGTGGGGCAGCGGGCGCTGTTACTGTTAACGAAACGGTAACGCACTCGCGGCTCAGCCCGCGGCGAGAGGTGACGGAGATGACCCACTTGGCGCGTTTGATGAAACGGGGCCGGGGTCATGGCGCGGGCCGGGGTCCGGATGGCCCCAAGATAACGGAGGAGGCGGTTCAGGCGGAGCTAGGGCGGATTCTGAACGCGAAGACGTTCGCGCACTCGGAGCGGCTGCGGCGGTTTTTGCAATTCACGGTTGAGCAGGAGCTCAAGGGAGAAGGCGACAAGCTGAAGGAGTATCAGATCGGCGTCGAGGTGTTCGACCGGAAGGAGTCCTACGATCCTCGCATCGATCCGATAGTACGGGTGGAAGCGGGCCGGCTGCGGTCGAAGCTGAAGGAGTTCTACAGCGGCGAAGGGCGGGAGGATCCGATCCTGATCGAGTTTCCGAAGGGGAGTTACGTTCCCGTGTTTCGGGAGCGCGAGGCGGGCGAGCCGAGGACGCGGCTGCCGGGATGGTTGGCCGGGCCGGGCGGCGGGCGGACGGCGGCACTGGTGGGGATTCTGGCGGCGATCATCGCGGCGATGTGGGCGCTGGCGCTGTTTCAGGAGAACGCAGCGTTGCGAAGGCAGTTGGAGTCGTCGGGGCGGCCGGCGCTGGAGCCGGAGTTCTCGTTGCTTTGGGGGCGGTTCTTCGCGCCGGAGGCGAAGAATTACGTTGTATTCGGGAGTCCGATTTTCTTTGCGTCGGAGCGGCAGATGTTCTTTCTGCGGTGGCAGGGTCTGAACGATCCGCGCGAGTTTCAGAACGACGCCACATTTCAGGAGATGCAGCGGCGATTCGGGCCGCTTTCCGGTCCCCGCTACGATTATGCGCTGATGGCGGACGCGACGGCGCTGCACCGACTTACGGCGTTTTTCGGCCGTGCCGGGGCGAGTTTGACGGCGATGCCGGCTCATCTGGCGACGTGGCGGGGCATTCAGGACGGCAACGTGGTCTTCCTGGGGGCGTCGCGGATGATCCCGCTTTTGGGGCGGCTGCCAGTGCAGCAGGATTTCGCGTGGGATGCGGAGCACAATGTGGTGAACCGGAATCCGCTGCCGGGCGAAGAGCGTAGATACGTTACGGCGTCGCACTGGGATGCGGTTTCCTATGCGATCATCGCCCGGTTTCCGGGCTTGCGGCCGAACCGGCAGATCGTGCTGCTGACGGCGCACAGCGAGCCGGGGATTCTGGCGGCGGTGGATCAGGTGACGCAGGGGGAAAGTGTGCGGGCTTTAGTGCAACGGCTGGGGCTCAGGGAGGCTCCGGGGAAGAACTTCGAATTGCTGTTACGGGTGATTGTGGACAGGGGGGCTCCAGTCAAATCTGAATACGTGACCCAGCACACGTCCGCGACGGCGGCGCGATAAGGGCGCGTAACGGTAACCGGGCGGTAACGTAGCCGCAACATACTTGTTTTCTGCTGGCTGGGGGTTCACCTTGGAGACGGAACGTCGCAGAGCAGGAGGTCTGCATGAGAAGCAGCAGGGACAGATTCGTGACTCGGTTGGCGCTCGTGGGCGCGCTGCTGGCATCGACAGCGGCCGCCCAGACAACCGCTTCGATCTTTGGGACGGTGACCGACGAGAGCGGAGCGGTGGTGGCGGGAGCGACCATCCGAGCCACCAATACGCTAACCAATGAAACGCGGGTGACGGCATCCAACGAGGTGGGCTACTATTCGCTGCCGGAGCTGCCGGTCGGAACGTACACCGTCCGGGTGGAATTGGAAGGTTTCAAGACGGTCGTACGGGAGGGAATTGAACTCTCGTTGAACCGGAACGCCCGTGTGGACGTGACGCTGACGGTGGGCGCCGTGACCGAACGGGTGAGCGTGACGGCGGATGCGCCGCTGATAGAGACCACGACAAACGAGATGGGCGGCCTGGTCGATCAGAAGAGGGTCGTCGAGCTGCCGCTGAATGGCCGGAACACGCTGAGCCTAGTGAGCCTGGTGCCCGGGGCGCAGCAACTGGAGACGGGCAACGCGCAAGGGTTCCAGGAGAACAAGACGAACATCAATGGGCAGCGGCAGGAGCAGAGCAACTGGCTGCTGGACGGCGGGGACAACACCTCTCCTTTGCGGAACTACGGCAACGACGTGCCGAACCCGGACGCGATCCAGGAGTTTCGGGTGGTGACGAACAATTATGGAGCGGAATTCGGGCGCTCGGTGGGGGGCGTGATCAACGTCATCACGAAATCGGGGACGAATGAGTACCACGGGAGCGTCTTCGAGTTCCTACGCAACCGGGCGCTGAACGCCCGGGATTTCTTCGCGCTGGACACGACGCCGCTAGTGCAGAACCAGTTCGGGGGCTCATTCGGCGGACGGATCATTAAGGACAAGACGTTTTTCTTCGGCAGCTACCAGGGTTTCCGGCGGAGGGAGCAAGATTTCCGGAACTCGGCGTTGGTGCCGACGGCGGCCGAGCGGCGAGGGGATTTTTCGAAGTCAGTGGATGCCAAGGGCAACCCGATCGTGATCAGGGACCCGGTGACGGGCAAGCCGTTCCCGGGCAATGTGATTCCGCCGGAGCGGCTGAGCGTGGTGGCGCAGAATTTCCTCGAGCTGGCGATTCCGCCGCCGAACTACCCGGCGAACGGGCCGAACGGGCTATACCAGAGCGCCGGAGAGGGCCGGGATAACGACCAGTTCCTGGTGAAGATCGACCATCTGTTCTCGTCCAAGCACAAGCTGACCGGGGCATACTTCTGGAGCGACTCAGTGGAGAACCAGCGGTTTGTCAAGGAGATCGACTTTGCCCGGCGGGACATGAAGACGCGGCAGCACAACCTCAATATTCACGAATACTGGACGATGGGCCCGACCAGGTTGAACCACTTCCGGGCCACGTACAGCCGGAGTGCGGGCAACCGGCACGTGATGCCGGACAACGTGACGATGAACGATCTTGGGTCGAAATTCTCGCCTTTGCCGGAAGGGCCGCTGATGCCGCCGGATTTTGACGTGACCGGGTATTTTGACGCGGGGTCGGTTTATGGGGGCCCGAAGACGGCGAACCATTACACGGTGGCGGACACGTTTAGCTGGGTGAAGGGGCGTCACGAGATGAAGTTCGGGGCCGAAGGCTGGCTGCGGAGGCTGACGGACGTTTCGACGGCGCCGCGCATGGGCGGGGAATGGACGTTCGACGGCACATTCACCGGCAACGCGCTGGCGGACCTGATGCTGGGGCTGGTCAAGCAGGTGAACGTCGGAATCCAGAGTTACAAGAGCAACCATTCGAAGGCGTTCTACTGGTTTGCGCAGGACAAGTGGCGGGTGACGCCGAGGCTGTCGCTGACGCTGGGAATTCGCTACGAACTGGACACATGGCCGGTGCATCCGTTGGACGAGATTGTGGCCTACCGAGCGGGGCGGCAGTCGCAGTGCGTGCCGCAGGCCCCGGTGGGGATCGTCTTTCCGTGTGACGAGGGCATCCCGAGGGCCGGGATCGAGAATGACGGGAACAACTTTGCGCCGCGGTTCGGGCTGGCCTACGATTTGTTCGGCGACGGGCGGACGGTGGTGCGGACGGGCTACGGGATTTCGTACTCGTTCAGTATCTTCAATGCGTTGCAGGACATGCAGGTATCGACGCCGTTTGCGTTTGCCGATACGATCCGGAATACGACGCTGGAAGACCCGTACCAGCCTGTCGGCGGCTCGCCGTTTCCGTTCCAGAAGGATCCCGGCCACCTGACGTTTCCTCCGGGGTCCAACTACGGTTTTCAGAACCCGGACATGCGGACGGGGTATGTGCAGCAGTACAACTTCTCGATCCAGCGGCAGATTAGCAGCGACTGGTCGGTGGAGGCGGCCTACGTGGGGAACGTCGGGCGCAAGCTGATCGGAAAGGTCGACATCAACTCGCCGCTGCGGAGGCCGGACGCCACGAGCAAGAACATCGACCAGCGCCGCCCGCAGTGGCCGACGTTCAAGGCGTTGAACGAAGTGGACGGTTTCGTCAATTCCGCTTACAACGCTTTCCAAGCACGGGTGGAGAGGCGATTCAGCCAAGGGCTGACACTGCTTGGCTCCTACACGTTGAGCAAGTGGATCGACTACGAAACGTGGTATTCCTCGGACGGCTATTGGGTGGACCCGAGAAATATCCGGCTGAACCGGGGGCTGGCGGACCAGGACCGGCGCCAGATGCTGGTGCTTTCGTGGGTGTGGGAGTTGCCGTTGTTTTCGGGCTCGAGGGGAGCGGCGAGGGTGCTGTTGGAGGGCTGGTCGGTGAACGGCATCGCCACGTTCTACGCCGGGGAACCGGTGGACATACGGAGCGACCGGGACAACGACTATGACGGCAATTCCAGCAACGACGTTCCGGACGTAATCGGGGTCTGGCGGCTGAATCCGAACCGGCCGCGAGATCAAGTCATCGAGAAGTGGTTCAATCCGGACGCCTTTCAAGCGAACAAGCCGGGCCAGATCGGGAACCTGGGGCGGAACGTTGTTATCGGACCGGGCAGCAAGAACTTCGATCTGGGGATCTTCAAGGATTTCCGGATCCGCGAGCGGCAGCGGATTCAGTTCCGCTGCGAGATGTTCAACGCGTTCAACATGGTGAACCTCGGCAATCCGGAGGGCCGGCAACGGCGGGCGACGTTCGGCAAGATCACCGGCGCGGGCAGCCCGCGCATTTTCCAGTTCGGGTTCAAGTACATTTTCTAGCGAGCCGGGAACCTGAAAACAGGGCGCGGTCTTGAATTGCGGGGCCGCCTCCGGCTCGAACAGCGAAGGAGTGTGATTGGTGAAGCGGAGGAATTTTGTTGCAATAGCGCTGGCGGGCGGCGCCCGGCCGGGCGCGCGAGTGCTGGGGGCCAACGACACGGTTCGGGTGGGGATCCTGGGCGTGCACGGCCAGGGCGGGAGCCACATGCGCCGCTTTCAGGAGCTGGAAAACGTCGAGGTCGGGGTGCTGTGCGATCCGGACCGCCGGGTGGCGGCCGAGCGGGCGGCCGAGTTCGAGAAGCTCTATGGCCGGCGGGTGGCCACCGAGACTGACCTGCGCCGTGTCCTGGAGGACAAAACGATCGATGCAGTGAGCATTGCGACGCCGAACCACTGGCACGCGCTGGCGACGATCTGGGCTTGCCAGGCGGGCAAGGACGTGTATGTTGAGAAGCCGGGCTCGCACACGGTTTGGGAGGGCCGGCGGATGGTGGAGGCGGCGGAGAAGTACGGGCGGATCGTGCAGCATGGCGTGCAACTACGGAGCTCGCCTGCGCTACAGGAGGCGGTCGGGAAGCTGCGAGAGGGGATCATCGGGAAGGTGTACCTGGCGCGGGTGATCGTCTACCGGTGGCGGCCCTCGGTTGGGCATAGCGGGGACGAGCCGGCACCGGAGCACCTGGACTGGAACCTGTGGCAAGGGCCGGCGCGGGCGCGGCCGTTTTCTCGGCGGTACGTACACTACAACTGGCACTGGCACTGGGACTATGGCGACGGCGATCTTGGCAACCAGGGCATTCACGAGCTGGACATGGCGCAGTGGGGTTTGGGGGTAGGTCTGCCGGAGGAAGTGACGGCGATGGGCGGCAAGTTTCTGTGGGACGATGACAAGGAGACTCCCGAGATACTCTCTGCGCTGTGCTCCTACGGCAGCCAGAACAAGATGATCGAGATCGCCGTTCGCCACTGGTGCACGAACACGGAGGAGGGGGTCGAGGTCGGCAATGTTTTCTTCGGTTCGGAGGGGTACATGGTGATCCGTCACTACGACGCCTATGAAACGTACTTCGGGCGGCGCCGGGAGCCGGGTCCCAAGGGAAAGGGGGCCGGCAACCATTACGAGAACTTCATCCGGGCCGTGCGGGAGCGGAACAAGGGAGCGCTGAACGGGCCCGTGGAAACGGCGCATTACTCGTCGGCGCTGGCTCACCTAGTCAACATTTCGTTTCGCTGCGGGCGGCGGTTGGGGTTTGACCCGAAGGCGGAGCGGTTCGTGTCGGATGCCGAGGCTGATGCGATGCTGACGCGGCGGTACCGGGAGGCGTTCGTTGTGCCGGGGCGAGTGTGAGGGGAGATTTCGGGCGGGAGGGGGTTGACATCAGGCAAAGAAAAGGCGAAGATGAAATGGGGCCTGCGACCGGTGCGGCGGGCGCCAGAAATTAAGGGATTGGGGAGAGAGTTTGGCCGCGGATGGACGCGGATGCACGCTGAGATTGGCGGAGATTGCTGGAGACCGGCTAATCGGGATTGCGAAGCTGGCGGCGTCGAGTGAGCGGCTGGGCAGCAAGCGGAGGGTGGAGTACTTCGAGCTGCCGACGCGGCGCTACATTACGCGGTGCGACAGCGAGCGGGTTCCGTTTCAGTGGACGGTCAATCCGTACCGGGGGTGTGAATTCGGCTGCAAGTACTGCTACGCGCGGTACACGCACGAGTTCATGGAGCTGTGGGGGCCGGAGGATTTCGAGACAAAGATCTTCGCCAAGCAGTGGAGCGCGGCGGGGTTCCGGGCGGAGCTGGGACGGATTTCACCGAAGGACTGGATTGCGATCGGGACGGCGACGGATCCATATCAGCCGGCGGAGCGGCGGTATGGGGTCACGCGGGAGATGCTGAAGATCTTCGCGGCGGAACGGAACCGCCGGCTGTCGCTGGTGACGAAGTCGGATCTGATCGTTCGCGACGTGGATCTTCTGAAGGCGATTGCGAGGGGCAACGTGCTCCAAGTGGGGATCACGATCACGACGGTGGAGGAGGGGCTGGCGCGGCTCCTGGAGCCGAAGGCGCCACGGCCGGCGTTGCGGCTTGAGGCCGTCCGAAGGCTCAGCGAGGCGGGGGTGAAGGCGGGGGTGTTGGCGTGTCCGATTCTGCCGCTGCTGAACGACGGCGCGGCGGCGCTCGATGAACTGGCGGGGGCGGCGGCCGAGGCGGGAGCGGCGTACCTGAGCGGACACGTTGTGTTCTTGAAGCCGAGCGCACAGAGGGTATTGTTTCCGTTTCTGGAGGAGCATTTTCCAGGCCTGGCGGGGCGGTACCGGCAGTGGTACGAGAAGTCGGCGTTTTTGCGGGGCGCGTATCCGGCGCAGGTTGCGGCGCGGCTTGAGCGGGCGCGGGGGCGCTACGGGCTGCCGGGGCGGTTTCGGGAGTACCGGCCGGAGGGGTGGGTGGAGGAGAGGCAGATGGAGCTGGCGTTCGGGGGCGGGGGATGAGGGCCTGCTTTCCAGCAAAAAGTACTTGCTGAATGTTGGGACGGCCGGTATAATGGGGCGATGGCTGTGGTACGGCAAATGGGTCCCCGCCCGGTGAAGACCGTGGGCCTGCACACTCACGCGATGGACAACCTGCGCTACATCCGCGAGGCGATGGAGCGGGCCGGGTCGTTCACGGCGGTGCCGGGCTGGGGCGGGGTAGCGATGGGCGTGGTGGCGCTGGCGGCGGGCGCGGTAGCGGGCGGGCAGCGGGAGCCGGCGGCGATGCTGGGGGTGTGGCTGATAGCCGGGGTGGCGGCGGCGGCGATCGGGGTCGCCACCACGTTGTGGAAGGCGCGGCGGGCCGAGGCGCCGGTGCTGTCGGGGCCGGCGCGGAAATTCGCGCTGGGATTTGCGCCGCCGGTGGCGGCCGGAGCGGCGCTGACGCTGGCACTGTATCAGGCCGGAATGCTCTGGCTGATTCCTGGGGTGTGGCTGCTGCTGTATGGGACGGCGGTGGTGGCCGGAGGCGTGTTTTCAGTCCGGCCAGTGCCGGCGATGGGGCTGTGCTTCATGGCGGCGGGGGCGGCGGCGCTGTTCGGGCCGGCGGAGTGGGGCAACTGGTTTCTGACGGCGGGTTTTGGGGGGATCCACATTGTGTTTGGAGTCTTAATCGCAAGGAGGTACGGTGGCTAGGCAATCGGCGACGGCTGAAGAAGAGCGGGGCCCGGCGAGCAAGCGGGGCGTTGAATGGGCGGGCCGGGGCGTGACGCAGCTCGACCGGCTGATCCACGAGCGGATGCGGCTGGGGATCGTGAGCGCGCTGGCGGTGAACGAGTCGCTGACGTTCAACGATCTGAAGAGGCTGTTGGGCACGACCGACGGCAATGTCAGCGTGCACGCGCGGAAGCTGGAGGAGGCGCAGTACATCACGTGCAAGAAGTCGTTTGAGGGGCGGATTCCGAAGACGGAATACCGCCTGACGCCAGCGGGGCGGCGGGCGCTGGAGCGGTATCTCAGCCACATGGAATCGATCATTAAGGCCACGCGTGAGGGCTGAAGGGCGGGCAGCATCCGGGACCATGAAGCGGGGATCGAAAGGCGGCAAAGGGCTCCATGTAGCGATCATCATGGACGGCAACGGCCGGTGGGCGGCGGCGCGCGGGTGGCCGCGGACGGCGGGGCACCGGGCTGGGGCGGAGGCGGTGCGGCGGACGGTGGAGGCGGCGCCGGAGCTGGGCATCCGGACGCTGACGCTATACGCCTTTTCGGCGGACAACTGGAAGCGGCCGACGGGGGAGGTATCGGCACTAATGGATCTGCTGCGGAAGTACCTGCGGGAGCAGACGCACCGCTGCGTGGAACACGGGATCAGGGTTTCCTTCCTCGGCCGCAGGGACCGGCTGCCGCTGGCGCTGTGCGCGGCGATTGAAGCGACAGAGAACGCGACGGCGGCGGGGGACAAGCTGCACCTGCGGATCGCGGTGGACTACTCGGCGCGGGAGGCGATCCTGAGCGCGGTGCGGCTGCTGCGGAGCGCGCCTTCGGTGGGCCGGGAGGATCTGGTGCGGGTGCTGGCGGGCACGGACCCGGAGGCGGCGGAAGTAGACCTGCTGATCCGGACGGGGGGCGAGCAGCGGCTGAGCGACTTTCTGTTGTGGGAGTCGGCCTACGCGGAGCTATACTTCACGCCGGTGATGTGGCCGGAGTTCACGGCGGCGGACCTGAAGGCGGCGGTGGAGGAGTTTCACCGGCGGAACCGGCGGTTTGGGGGGCTGCCGGCGGCGACGGCGGCCGGCTGAGGAGAGGGGACGAAGGGGTCTGGCTCGGGGGGAGGGAAGTGGTGTAGAGTCGGCAGTATGCAACGGCGGAGCTTTGTGTATGCGGCGGCTGCGGCAGGGCTGGGCCGGCCCATGGCGGGGCCAGTGAAGAAGGGCATCATCGAGCTGAGTTTTATCCGGATGCGCAACAGCGCCGAGAACCAGCGGCAGCGCACGGGCGAATTTCTGGCCAAGTCAGCGGCGCCGGCGCTGAAGCGGGCGGGGTGCGGGCCGGTGGGTCTGTTCACGAACCTGATTGGTCAGGACAGCCCGATGATCGTAGCACTGGCCGGCTATGGCAGCCTGGCGGAGCTGGAGAGCGTGCAGGAGAAGCTGGCCGGGGACAAGAAGTTTCAGGAGGAGCGGGAGGCTTATCTCCGGCATCCGGGGCGCGGCTACGAGCGGGTCGAGAAGTGGCTGCTGCGCGGCTTCGAATCGATGCCGCGTGTAGAGGTTCCGCCGGTTGAGGGGAAACGCGAGCCGCGCGTTTTCGAGCTGCGGATTTACGAATCCGACAACTCAGCGACGCTGGCGCGCAAGATGAAGATGTTCGACGAGGGCGAGATAGCGATTTTCCGGCGGCTGGGGATGCTGCCGGTGTTTTTCGGTGAGACGCTATACGGCCCGCGGATGCCCAACCTGACCTACATGGTGGGTTTCGACAGCCTGGCGGCGCGCGAGCAGGCGTGGGCGGCGTTCGGGCGGGACGCGGAATGGCAGAAGCTGCGGTCGCGGCCGGGGCTGAGCGATGCGGAAATCGTCTCGAACATCTCGAACTCGATTCTGCGGCCGCTTGCGGGTTCGGACATCCGCTGAGGTCGTGGAGTGGCGGCCACGACAGCATTGACCGACTCGGCCTGGGGGCTAGTCCAGGCTCTGCTGATCGGGCTGATTGTGGGGGCGCAGCGGGAGGCGGCGCAGGACGAGCAGCAGCCGGGTCTGCGGGACTTTCTGCTGATCGCGCTGACGGGGGGCATCTGCGGGGTGGTGCAGAACTCATGGCTGACGACGACGGCGCTGGCGGCGATTGCGGCCCTGCTGGCGGTGTTTCACTGGCGGGCGGAAAAGCGGACGGGGATCACGACGGAGCTGGCGGCGGTGGCGACGTTCTCGATCGCGATGCTGGCGGCGACGCCGGGCGAGCTGGTGGCATCGAAGCTGGCGGTGGGGGCGGCGATCGTGGTGGTGGCGTTTCTGGAGGCCAAGCGGGCGCTACACCGGCTGGTACGGGAAACGATCACCGAGACGGAGTTCATTGACACGCTGTGGTTTCTGGCGGTGATTTTCATCATCTATCCGCTGCTGCCGGAGGGGGAGTTCGGCCCGTACGAGGGCCTGGCGCCGCGGCGGATATGGGTGTTTGTAATTCTGGTGTCGTCGATTTCGTTCGTGGGCTACTTTTTCCAGAAGTTTCTTGGCAAGCGGCGCGGGCTGGTGTGGACGAGCATACTGGGCGGGCTGGCATCGACGACGGCGGCGACGCTGGCGTTTGCGCGGCGGGTTCGGGAGGAGCCGGAAGAGACGGGCGCGTACTGGTACGGGGCGGTGGTCGCGAATGCGATCCAGTTCCCACGGATTTTGGTGATCTTGTACGTAATGAATCCGCGGCTTGCGCTGGCGACCTCGGCGGTGCTGGCGGCGATGACGGCGGCGGGGCTGACGATGGGGATCCTGCTGTATCGGCGCTCGGGTGCAGGAAAGGAGGCGCGTGGGGGGCGCTTTCAGCCGGGCAATCCGTTCCGGCTCGGCCCGGCGCTGAGGTTCGGTGCGGTGTTTGCGGTGATCGTGCTGCTCAGCAAGGCGGCGACGGCGGAGTTTGGAGATCAGGGGCTGTACTGGGCGTCAGCGGCGGGCGGGACGATGGATGCGGACGCCGTGGCGGTGGCGGCGGCGGACATGCTGGGAGCTGGGGCGACGGACGTGGAGACGGCGCGCCTGGTGCTGCTGGTGGCGCTATTGATGAACGCGGTGCTGAAAACGGGGCTGGCGGTGTACGAGGCAGGAGGGGCGTTCGGGCGGCGGGTGGGGTCGGGATTCGCGGTGATGTTCGCGGCGGGCGCGCTGGCGCTGGCGGCGCTAGGATGGATCTGAACGGCTGCGGCCGCGAGTACGCAAGCATGAGGACGAGGGCATCTGTAGGTGGCGAGGGCGCGCGGGGGGCGCGGCGGCGGAAGGCTGTGGGGAGGGGGTTGTCGAGGATGGTGGCGGCGCTGGGGTGCCTGGTGTGGGCGGCCGCGCCGCTGTCGTGCCAGCAGCCCAAGGGGCTGGCGCGGGAGCAGATCGCGCGGATCGAGCGGGCGATTGTTCAGGCGCGAGAGCAGGGGAAAGTTCCGGGGATGTCAGTGGCGGTGGCGACCGGCGGGGAGCTAGTGTGGTCCGGCGGATTCGGGATGGCGGATCTGGAGCACTCCGTGCCGGCCACGGCGGAGACCGTGTACCGGCTGGCTTCGGTGTCGAAGCCGATTACGGCCGTGGCGGCGCTGCAACTGGCGGAGAGCGGGAAGCTGGACCTGGACGCGCCGGTGCGGACCTATGTGCCGAGTTTTCCGGAGAAGCCGTGGCCGATCACGGCGCGGCAGCTTCTGTGTCACCAAGGGGGGATCCGCCATTACCGCCCGCAGTGGTTTGAGGTGAACCACACATTTCATTACGAGAACATGGTGGAGCCGCTGCGGCTGTTTCAGGACGATCCGCTGGTGGCGGAGCCGGGAACGAAGTATTTCTACACGACGTTCGGCTATGTGCTGTTGGGGGCGGTGGTGGAGAAGGTTTCAGGGCAGGGGTTTGTGGCGTATTTGCAGGAGCACGTGTTCCGGCCGGCGGGGATGAGGCACACACAGGCCGACAGCGTGCACCGGATCATTCCGCATCGGGCGCGGGGTTACCGGTTGTCGGCCAGCGGCGAGGTGGAGAACTGCGACTTGGTAGACACGAGTTACAAGATTGCGGGTGGGGGATTGAGTTCGACGGTGAGTGACATGGTGGCGTTTGCGCTGGCGGTGCGGGCGGGGCGGCTGCTGAGGCCGGAGACGGTCAAGATGATGTGGACGCCGCAAAAGCTGCGGAACGGGGAAGCGACCGAGTACGGGCTGGGCTGGTTTGTGCGGGAGGTGAAGGGGAGGCGGCAAGTTTCGCACGGGGGCAACCAGAACGGTGCGACGGCGAGTCTGACGATGTTGCCGGAGGAGGGGATTGTGGTGGCGGCGCTGGCGAACCTGGAGCGGGTGGATTTGCGGGGGCTGACGGAGCGGATACTGGAGATTGTGGGGCGGTAGGGGTGGCGGACTTACCCGGCGGCCGCCGGAGAGGGAGCAGCTGATGTTACGATTGGCCGGTGGGAGGGCGGGCTCACCGGAAGCTTTCCACCAGCATCAAGCCGCTGCCGGAGTGATTGGACCGGACGGCGAGCAGCGTCATGCGATCCGGCGACGGGGTCAGGCCCCAGCGGGTTGTGACATCGATCATGGGGGTGGCTTGTATTTCCCCTGGGTTGACAATCTTGAACGGGATCAGGCCGGCCTGAGATCGTCGGCAGGACGGTTGGTCAACTGATAGGGCTCTTCGACACCGATCTGCTTCACAAGATGTCAGTCACGATCCTTGTGGTCTTCCTACGGAAAGCTGCCGACGGATAGTCGGATAAGGCGAGGGCGACGATTATCGGACCGATCATGCCCCCGATCTGATCCATGGCTTGATGGAGCCCGAACGCCCATTCTCGTCCTCAAGCCGTGAGCCGCCTGGGAAAGCATGGCGTCCCGGGCTGGTGTACGGACTGCCTTGCCAAGGCGTGGCGCCATAACGAGGGCCGCGGCAATCTGCCAATTTTCCGCCGGAGTCAGCGCGGGTACGGCCAGCAGGTTGACAGCGCACCCACATGCTTCGCCCAGAATGCAAGCAAAACATTGGCTGACCACCCCGAGAAGCGGCACAAAGTGGGGCGCGTGGTCAGGCTGTTTAGCGATTTTGACCTATCAAGTTCCGGCATTATGCCGGTAGGCGATGACTCGGACCTTTTCGAGTGTCACCAAGCCCTCGCCGATCATCTTGTCCAGCTCCGGCAGGAATGCCTCAATTTTGTCCTCGGCGTCAACAATCTCGATAACCACGGGAAGATCCTCGGAGAGTCGCAGGACCTTGGATGTATGTATGCGGCTGTTGGCCCCGAAGCCCAGGAATCCCCGCAAGACCGTGGCTCCGGCCATACCCCGCCGGCGGGCTTCTTCCACGATCAACTCGTAAAGTGGTCTGCCCTGGGCCTTGTCGCTTTCGCCAATGAAGACCCGCAACAGATATGCTTCAAATGGAAGCTTCATTTTCATTCACTCCTTCAAGCCATCCGTCCGAGCGCCGTCCCAGCGACCCAGGCGACAAGGCCGAGGCCGTTCTGAATGGCGATATTCGCGGCGGCGTATATCCACTCACCTGAGACCAATAGTTGGCCGGTTTCAAGAATGAGCGTAGAAAAAGTGGTAAAGGCGCCCATGAAACCGACCAAGACGAGAGTCCGAGTTTCGCCGGAGACGAGCCATCGGTTTTCGAACAGCGCCCAGAGCAGTCCGGCCAAGAAACACCCCGTGAGGTTGACGGTTACGGTTCCCCAAGGAAAAGATACGCCGTTGATCCTGTGAACGAATCCGGCCAGGGCGTAGCGGGCCAAGGTTCCCAGTGCGCCAGCCAGCGCCAGCCATGCAAGTTTCTGAATCATATGGAGAGTCCTCCTTTCGCACGAACCATCCGGGCCATGGCGCAGGCGCAAAAGAACCCGCCTCTCGGCGGGTAGGTGGGCCCAGGATGGAGGACTCCACCGCTCGAGAAGCCTGCGCAGCAGGAGTCATCAGCCCGGCCCGGGCGGTTGCGCGGGGGACTCCATCCCCAACACGTTGACCGGAATTTCCCTATTCGGCTCCGGTTTAAGAGGCTGCTGAGAAAGGGCCTCAATTTACAGGCTCAACGCAAGCTGAGGCTTGCGCCACACGCGCAGTTAATGAGCTGCGACCGAAGGTGGAGCATGCTTTAGCTTCCGGAGGCCTTTTGAAGCAGCCTGTTAATGCCAGTGTATACGCCTCGGGGCCGGGCGTCAAGCTCCAGCGGCACTTTCGGTAGGGCATGCGCCGCGAAGCCCGTAGAGGGCGCCGCCACCTCTCGGTCCGCCACGACCGCAGTTCGCTAGAGCGGAAGCGATAGCGACTCAACCGTGTCGTCTTCAGCGCCTGGCTGGCTTGTTTGATCGACTGCTCGGCCGCGGCCCGGCTGGGGCTAGAACGGCACCCTTGCCCGGCTGTCCGTCTCCAGCTTCGTCATGATGAATCCGAGGCGTGCGAACAAAACGAGGACCGCGGATGGTGGGGGAGGCTCGACGCGAGTGTCTTGCCCCAGGGTTTGCGGGGGGGGGCGACATGGGCGAGGCCATTGTTGTTATGCTGTTGGAGGAAATTCATGCAAGGAGCATAGCATCGATGTTGGAAGGCGTTTCTCGGCGGTCTGTGGTGAAGGGCGGCATGGCGGCGCTGGCGGCGGCGCCTGGGATCTTGTCGGGCTGGGCGCCGAATGACCGGCTCAACCTGGGCTGGATCGGCGGCGGCAGCCGGGGCAATTATTTGAAGGAACGGTTTTACCGAGCCAAGATTCCGAACGCGCAGATCGGCTACGTCTGCGACGCGTACGACGGCAACGTGGCGCGGGCGATCGACCGGGTGCAGACGATGGGGGGCAACAAGCCGAAGTCGACGAAGAATTACAAGGATGTGCTGGCCGACGAGTCGATCGACGCGGTGGTAATTGCGACACCGGAACACCTGCATCACCGGATGACGCTGGACGCGCTGGCGGCGGGCAAGCACATTTACGTGGAGAAGCCGCTGGCGCATACGATCGAGGAGGGGGAGGAGATTCTGGCGGCGGCGAAGAAATCGGGCAAGGTGGTTCAGGTGGGGACGCAGAACCGGAGCAACTCGTTGTACCACATGGCAAAGGACATGGTGGACCAGGGACTGATCGGCGAGGTTCATTATGTGCGGGCGTTCTGGTACCGGAATTCGCTGCCAGACAATCCGGCGTGGCGGTATGCGATACCGGAAGACGCCAACCCGACGAACACGGATTGGGAGGCGTTTTTGGGGCCGGCGCCGAAGCGGCCGTTCGACAAGCGTCGCTTTTACCAGTGGCGGCTGTACTGGGACTACTCGGGGGGGATCTCGACGGACCTGCTGGTGCACCAGACCGACATTACGAACTTTGTGTGCAGCAAGCGGGTGCCGACGTCGTGTATGGCTTCGGGCGGCATTTACCGCTGGGTGGACCCGGACGACGACCGGGAGGTGCCGGACTGCCTGAGCGCCATTTATGAGTATCCCGGGCGGTTCCACATCAACTACAGTTGCTACTTCGGCAATGAGCACTACGGATACGGGGAGCAGTTCATGGGCAACGAGGGGACGATTGAGGTGCTGAACCGGCAGTACCTGAACTTTTATCCGGAGGAGTTTCGGGGCAAGCAGCCGCCGCACGTGGCCGAGCGGAAGAAGGTGGAGCTATACCTGCCGCGGAACGACAACTACGCGGTCGAGGCGCACCTTCGGAACTGGCTGAACGCGGTGCGGGGTCTGGAGCAGCTGGTCGCGCCGGTGGAGATCGGGCAGGAGGCGGCGATTTCCGGGCATATGGCGACGCTGTCGTACCGGAACAACAAGAAGGTGATCTGGGACAACAAAGCCCGCCAGTACAGCTTCGTTTGAGCGGCGGGGATTTCTGATAAGATTTGAGACCGCGGCCCAGCGACCGGGACCGCGGTTTTCAACATTTTTGCGGAGGATTTTCGATGATTATCGCCGCCGCCATCATGGCAATTTTCGTCTATGGGATGATCGCGGCCATGCTCGGCACGATCCTGCCGAACCTGTCCGAGCGTTTTCGTCTGACGCCGAAGCAAAACGGCACGATCGCGATGGCGCAGGCTTTCGGACTGATCATCGCGTCGGTGTCAGCGGGGCCGTTGATCGACAACCAGGGCAAGAAGGTGGGGCTGGTGTTGGGGCTGGCGCTGATTGCGGCGGCGCTGTTTCTGCTGCCGAAGTCGAAGGGCTACCGGTCGATTGTGCTGTACCTGTTCTTGCTGGGGCTGGGCGGGGGGATTATCGTGACGGGGGCCAACGCGCTGGTGAGCGACATCGGCGAAGAGCGGCGGGCGTCGCTGCTGAATTTCCTGAACCTATTTTTCGGGCTGGGCGGCCTGGCGACGCCGTTCATCTCGGCCAACCTGCTGAAGCGGGACGCGTTCAAGCTGTGTTATCTGACGGCGCTGCTGACGGTGGCGACGCTGGTGGTGCACTTCGGGGCGCCGATACCGCCGCCGACGGGGGAGCGGGCGTTCAACCCGGCCGAGATCGGGCAGATCACGGGGAACGTGTCGCTGTACCTGCTGGCGCTGCTGCTGTTTCTGTATGTGGCGTGCGAGGTGGGGGTGTGGAACTGGCTGCCGCGGCACTTGATTGCCCAAGGCATTCCGGAGAGCAAGGCGCTGAACATTCTTTCGCTCGGCTTTGCACTGGGGTTGCTGCTGGGGCGGGTGGCGGTGGCGCCGATTCTGATCAACGTCGAGGAGAAGACGGTGACGCTGGCGGCGTCGATTTTGATGGTGATCACGACATACGTGGCGTTACAGATCACCAAGGCGCGGGTGGCGTGGCTCGCGGCGTTCTGCGCGGGGCTGGCGATGGCGCCGGTGTTTCCGACGACGCTGGCGATGGTGGGGAACCGGTTTCCGGTGGCTACGGCGACGGCGATGGGAATCGTGATCACGTGCGGCTGGATCGGTCTGGCGACGAGCTCGAAGATCATTGGGGGTATCGCCGGGGAGGATCCGAAGCGGCTGAAGCGGGCGCTGCTGGTGCTGCCGGCGTTTTCGGTGGTGATGATCGGGGTGCATTTCGGGTTGTAAGGGGGGCGAGCGAAAAAGAAGCGGCAGATTTTACATCTTTGCGGCCGGGAGTGGGTGTATTCTGTTCAGGAGTCCAACTGAGGAGGGATGCTATGGCGAAAGTGATCAATTGCAGGGACGTGGGCGTGGATTGCGATTTCAGCGCGCGGGGCGAGACGGTGGAGGAGGTTTTGCAGAAGTGTGCCGAACACGGGCGTGAAGCGCACGGCATGGAGCAGATCCCGCCGGAGCTGGAGGCGAAGGTTCGGGCGGCGATCCGGGAGGAGTGATTCCGGAGGAACTGAAACCAGTCTGAGAGCCGCTAAGGCGTGATGGAAAGCGGGCCTGCCGACAGGAGGTAGGCCTGCGGAGGCGAGGATGTATGGCGTCCCCAGGGGGATTCGAACCCCCGTTGCCGCCGTGAAAGGGCGGTGTCCTAGGCCTGGCTAGACGATGGGGACAAGGCCGGGTGACAACTGTCTTTTTCAGGGTAGCGTCCGGCCGGGAAGCGCGTCAACCGGACGGCGGAGCTAGGAGTAGAAACGGCGGAGGGCGTGGCAGATATAATCGAGGTCGGCGGCGGGGAGTTCGGGGTACACGGGGAGGGCGAGGGCCTCGCGCGCCAGTTGTTCGCTGGCGGGGAAGTCGCCGGGCCGGGCCCCTAGGAAGGCGAAGCAGCGCTGAAGGTGGAGGGGGAGGGGATAGTAGATTTCGGTGGCGATGCCCTGGCGGGCGAGGAAGGTGCGAAGTTCGTCGCGGCGGGGGGCGCGGATGACGAACTGGTGATAGACGTGGCGGGTGGCGCAGGGGTAGGGATCGGGCGCGGCGACGGGGAGGCGGAGGTGGGCCAGGAGCTGGCGGTAGCGGGCGGCGTTGCGTTGCCGCGCGGCAGTCCATTCGTCGAGATAGCGGAGCTTGACGCGAAGGACGGCGGCCTGGAGGGTATCGAGGCGGGAGTTGATGCCGACGTCGTCGTAGAAATACCTGTGGCGCGAGCCATGGACGCGGAGCGAGCGGAGTTTTTCGGCGAGGGGCTCGCTATTGGTGGTGAGGATGCCGCCGTCGCCGCAGCCGCCGAGGTTCTTGCTGGGGAAGAAGCTGAAGCAGCCGACGTCACCGAGCGAGCCGGCGCGCCGGCCTTTGTATTCGGCGCCGAGGGACTGGGCGGCGTCTTCGATGACGGGGATGCGGCGGGCGCGGGCGAGCTCGACGATGGGGTCCATGTGGGCGCAGGCGCCGAACAGGTGGACGGGAATAATGGCGCGGATGGCGGGTCGGCGCTCGATGGCGGCGGCGGCGGCGCGGGGGTCGAGGTTAAAGCTGCGGGGGTCGATATCGGCGAAGACGGGTGTGGCGCCGGCGCGGACGATGGCGCCGGCGGTGGCGAAGAAGGTGTAGGGCGTGGTGAGCACTTCATCGCCGGGGCGGATGCCGAGGGCGAGGAGGGCGAGGAAGAGGGCGTCAGAGCCGGAGGCGCAACCGACGGCGAAGCGGGTGCCGCAGTAGGCGGCGATCTCGCGTTCGAGTTCGCCGACATCGGGGCCGAGGATGAACTGCTGGGAGTCGATGACGCGGCGGAGCGCCTCGGCGATCTCGGGGCCGATGCGCGCGTGCTGGGCGGCGAGGTCGAGCAGCGGTATGCGGCGTGGGGGGGTTGGGCTCAAGGGTGAAGCTTCGGGCAATCTCCATCTTAACGAGGGCGGGAGGCGCGGGGGGAGCGCATTTGGCGCTCAACAACCGGAAATTCTCACCGATAAGCGAAGTGTGAGCACGAGGCGGGTCACGCCGCCAGCCGGGATGCGAGTTCCGGCTTTCAGCAGACAGGAGAGAACATGGCTTACACGATCAATACGAATATCGCTTCCTTGCAGGCGCAGCAGTACCTGCGGATCACGAATGACTTCGAGCACAAGACCATCAACCGGGTGACCTCGGGGCTGCGGATCGTCAGCTCGGGCGACGACGCGGCGGGGCTGGCCATTGCGAACGCCTTCCGGTCGGACCGGGCGGTGCTGATGCAGGGCATTCGAAACGGCAATGACGGGCTGTCCACGTTGCAGACGATCGACGGCGGACTGAACAACATCTCGCAGTTGCTGGACCGGGCGCGGACGCTCGCGGCGCAATCGGCCTCCGGCACGTTCACGGGTGACCGGGCAGTGGTGAACAACGAGTTTCAGAGCGTCTTGGCGGAGATCGACCGGCAGGCGACGGCGATCGGGCTGAACACGGGTGGGGACTTTGCGACCGCGCTGACGGTGTTCATCGGCGGCGGGCGAGGGACGAACCCGATTGCGAACGGCACGATCACGGTCGATCTGAGTTCGTCGACGGTGGACACGACAAGCCTTGGCATCAACACGCTGACGGTGGACACGGCGGCCAACGCTCAGACGGCGGTGACGACGCTGGCGACGGCGGTGACGACGCTGGGCGCGGCGCAGGCGGTGGTCGGCCAGGGCCAGAACCGGGTGACCTTCGCCATCAACCTGGCGCAGACGCAACTCACCAATATCACCGCCGCCGAGTCGCGGATCCGGGATGCCGACCTGGCGGCGGAGGCGGCCAACCTGACGAAGGCCCAGATCATGGCGCAGGCCGGCATTGCGGCATTGGCCCAGGCGAACCTGTCCCAGCAGGCAGTCCTCAGCTTGCTGCGGGCATAATCGATCCCCCTGACTTACCTCCTCCGCGGCCCGAGCCGGAGTCCCGGCGAGGGCCGCGATTTTCTTTGGCGCCGGCGCGCGGTATTTTGGACTAAGCAAGTGAAACTGCGACTGAGCCGAGAAGCGAAGATCTTAAGCGCCGTGCTGCTGGCGCAAGCCTTTGTGTATTACTTCGTCCAGCGGGATGAAGCGCCGCCCCCGGCGCGGGCGCTGTCGGAGCTTCCGGCGGCGCTGGGCCCGTGGCGGCTCGTACAGGAGGGGGTCGTCGAGGAGGAGGTGCAGGAGGTGCTCCGGGCCGACGATATTCTCACGCGCGTGTACCGCGCGCCGGGGTCGCAGCCGGTCAGCCTCTTCATCGCTTACTTCCGGAGCCAACGGACGGGGCAGGCGCCGCATTCGCCGAAGAACTGCCTGCCGGGGAGCGGATGGACGCCGTCGGAGTCCGACACGGTTGAGGTGAGCACACCGGGGCGCGCGGCGCCGCTGCGGGTGAACCGGTACGTGGTGCAGAAGGGCCTGGAGAGGAGCGTCGTGCTGTATTGGTACCAGTCGCAGCGGCGGGCAATTGCCAGCGAGTACCTGGCGAAGATCCACCTGGTGCTGGATTCGCTGCGCTACAACCGCTCCGACACGGCACTGATCAGGGTGGTGACGCCCATCGTGGAGGAGAATGTCGAGGAGGCAGACCGAGCCGTCATCGGCTTTGTGCAGGCGCTATACGGCCCGCTGAGCGAGTTTCCCCAGTTCCGAGGGACGTAATCAGGCGGCGCGGCGGCGGGTGACGGCGGAGTAAAGCCGGTTGATGAGGCCGTGGGTGGCCACGAGCATGACCAGGGCGCCGAGGAAGACGACCCAGCCCTCGGCGAGGTGGAAGAAGCCGCCGGCCAGTTCGGTGTCGTATTCGCTGATCAAGGCGGTCAGCGTGACACGGCCGGCGTTGGCGATGATGGCGATAGGCACGGTGGCCAGCAACAGCACGGGTCGCATCCAGCGCTTGGGGTCAAAGAACCAGGCGTAGACCAGCGCCAGGAACGCCAGCGACAGCAGCGACCGGATGCCGGAGCAGGCTTCGACAACGGAGAGCTGCTGGCTGGGCAGCTCGAGGATGTTGCCTTCGCGCAGCACGGGGATCCCGATCAGGGTCAGGCTGTGTTCAGCCAAGCGGCTGGCGAGCAACTGAAGGGGAAAGGTGATCTGGTTGTAGATGATCGCCGGGAGGGGGATCATGAACAACAGCAGCACGAGCGGGAAGCTCAGGGCGCGCAACAAGCGCGTGCCGCCGAGGAAGGCGACGGCGCCGGCCACCGACAAGACGAAGGCGGTGCGCGCCAGGAACAGTTCGGCGCCGAGCGTAGCGACGCAGAGCTGGAGGGCGGCGAGAACAACCAGGACGAGGCCCCACCAACTTGGAGAGGTGTCGAAGTTCAGCAACTGATCCCGCATTCGCCACGTGATGTAACCGGCGACCAAGGGAACGAAGAAACCGTGTCCGAGGTCGTCGACGTAGATCCAGTCTCGCACGAGGCGGCGCAGGACGGGGGCATAGCAGATGATCAGCAGCAGCGCGAACCACGCCAGCAAGGCCCAGGGGACCTGCCTCTTCGCGCCGGAGGCGGAAGCGGACGGCGGGCGTTGGCTGGAAGGGCGGGCTAGGGTCGACAAGGCCGATGATCCATCCTGAATCGAGGTTGTGCTCCCGTTACGATAACACAGGGTGGCGCGGCGTCAGGCGGTGAGCGCTCAGAAAAACAGTTGCGCGCGGATTTGGTGATTGAGTAGCCTGTCCCCGAATTAGGCGGTGGAGTTGAGGGTTGGGGTGGTGGGGCGGGCGGCCGGATCGAGGGTGCGGGCCAGAGCCCGGGCGTTGGCGAGCTGGCGCATCTGGGAGCGGGCGGTGTGCTGGAGCAGGAGGAGCCTGAGGCGGAGCTGGTCTCCCCGCCGGGATTCGTTCCTAGTGCGTTCGAGGATGGCCGGCGTCGCCGCGTGGGGGGAGCGATTAAGCAGGTCACGCAACCGGGCGACGGCGCGCCCGCGGCGCTCGATGGCGGCGGGGGCGCTGTCGAAGCGGGTTCGGAGGACGAGCGCCAGGCGGTCGGTGGCCTGCTCGAGCTCGTCGAGGGCGCGTTCGAGTTCGCGGCTCATTGCTGGCTCCGGCCGTACAGGGCGAGGGCCAGTCCTTCGAGGCTGGCCTCGAGCATTCTCTGCTGGGTTTCCAGGGTGGCGAGCAAGGCGTCGGCCTGCTGGAGCTGGAGGGAGAGGTTTTGGTACATGACATCGATGCGGGCGTTCAGATCGTCGATCTGCCGGGCCAGGCGGCCATCGGCGTCGTCGTAATAGTCCTGCTGGGTCTTGATGAGGCCGGTGACCGGGTCGCCGAGCTCGTTGAAGCGCGCCGACTCGCCGCCAAGGCCGGTCAGCGGAGAGCCGAGGAACCGCCAAACGTCTTCCATCTCGCTCTCGGACAGCGAATCGAGGCGGGCGGCGTTGAAGGACATGACGCCAGTGCTGTCGAATTCGATTCCGAGATCCATGAGATAGTTGATGGCGCCGGCGCCCGCGGAGTAACCGGCCAAGGCGCGCAGGCGGCTTTGGATCTCCCGGATGATGAAGTCGCCGGTGAGCAGGCCTGCCTGCTCGCCGATGTGCTCATTGACTTTGGCCGCCAGGGCATTGTAGGCGGTGGCGAGCTCGGAGAGCGCGCCGGCGAGTTCGTCGCGGCTGGAGGCCAGCTGGATGGTGACGGTTTCTCCCGGGTCGGTCTCCGAGAGGATGGTAAAGATGACCCCTGGCGCGGCGTCGTTGATGACGTTGGTGGAACGTACGACATCCAGGCCGTTCAGCTTGAAGGCGGTGTCGGCCCCCTGGTTGTTCTGGGTGAGGATGTTGGAGCCCGGATCGCCGGGGGTCTCGCGGAGCTGGAGCGTGGTGGCGCCGGTGGCCGTCGCGGTGAGGGCAAGGTAGTAGGGGGTGGCGCCAGTGCCGGTGTTGAGGACGGTGGCGGTAACGCCGGCGCCGAGGGCATTGATGGCGTCCCGCAGCCCGTTGAGGTTGTTTGTTCCGGGCGCGGTCAGGTCGATGGTGTAGGTATTTGCGCCGAGGACCAACTCGAGGGTTCCGTCGGCCGAGACGGGGGTGCTGTCGGCGGTGGCGTAGCCGGAGGCGGAGGTTTCCGAGGCAGCGCGGGCGACCGAGGTGATGTCGGAGATGGTGAAGACCGCCGGCTGCGTAGCACCACTGAGAGTGACGGTTACGCGGGCGGTGTTGGAACTGGAGGCGGCCAGGGCCCTCGTCTCGCCGAGTGTGCCAAGACGCGTCAGTGCGGAGGCCAGGTCACTGACGGCGAGTTGGAGGTCCGACAGGATCTGCCGCTTAGTCTGCAAGGTTTCCTGCTCGCTCTCGATTTGGTTCAAGGGGAGGCGGGCGATGGCGAGCGCGCGGTCGAGGATGAGCTGGAAATCGCTGGAGAACTGACTGACGCCGGTGAATGCCAGGTGGGAGATGCTGCCCATAGTTTTCTGGTGGCTGCCCGGGCGGCCCGGGAATGCAGCCAGGGTCCTTCGATTTTCTTATCGGGCGGTTGGGTTGGCGACGTTAACGGGCCACGATAGACTGAGGCTCGATGAGGCGGTTGCCGTTGTGCACGATGCTGGCGCTAGTGGTTGCGGCGCGGGGGCAGAACGTGCCGGCCGGGGCCAAGGGGTGGAGTGAGGCGCCTGGGGCGTCGGTTTACGGGTGGCCGGAGGCGGGCGGGCTGCCGTCGGGTGGGGGATTCTGGAACATCCTCCAGACGCGGGAGCCGACGGCAGTGACTGAGCCGCTGGATTTCGGGGGGCTGGCAGGGGCGCGCCCCCCACTGCTGTCACTGGAGGCGAATTCCTGGACGGCGACGGGCCACCGGTGGAACGGTTTCGACGTTCATGAGCCGTACCAGCCGGGCCGGGCGATGTTCGTCCCCGATCCGGAGGCGCTGGGGCGGGTGGTGGTGCGGAACGCGCCGGTAGAAGCGTCACTGGTTTCGGCAGGTCCGGAGATCCTGGCGGAGGCTGCGGACGCCGATGCGGGGTGGCACGGCGGGGTGTCGGCGCTGCTGACGGGATCGGCGCTGGCATCCGCCAACCTGCCGGCCTTGGCGCGCCGGGCGGGGCTTGTGCGTGCGGAGAGCTTCCGCTGGTACACGCGCGACAGCGCGAAGTTCGGGGGCCCGGTGGGGCGTTCGGCTGAAATACTCGTGTCGGTGACGGGGCAATGGGCGAGTCAGAGGGTTCCCCACGCGGTGGAGAAGGACTACTTGAACACGCGGTGGCTGCTAGGCACAGTGCGGGGCCGCTACCGGCCGAGCGGGCGTGACGGGATCTCGGCGACGCTCAGCGGCACGCGGATCGACCAGTCGGACTATGGCTGGCCGGCGGGTTTTGAGCCGCTCACGGCACGGCGGGGAGCGCCGCCGTTGCGTGCAGCGGCGGCGTTGCGGGAAGAGGATCATCTCGACTCGGGACAGGTGCAGTGGAGGCGGGGTCCGGGCGGGGGGCCGGGACCGGAGGTCGAGCTTCGGTATGGCTATGGGGTGGCGCATCTGGACACGCCGGCGCCGCGGGCGTTCGTGCCGGCTCGGATTGAGTTGCTCGATGGGTCGCTGAGCGGGCCCGCGCCGCTGGCCAATTTCGCGGTCCGGACGCGCCATCAGCTTGAGGCCTTGTGGCGGAGCGGGGGGCCGGGGCTGGGCGCGGTGGCGCAACGGCTGGCTGCGGGGGCGTACTGGCAGCGCTCCGGCATCCGGAACCGGCTGACGGCTCCACTGGACACGCACTCCATCGTTGCGGGCGGGCGGCCGGCAACGGCGGTGGAGCTCAACACGCCGCTGGACAGCCGGGCGCGAACGGTGGCGGTGGGCTTCCACGCAAGCGGCGCGTTCGAGGCGGCGCGGTGGCTACGCATCGAGACGGGGCTGCTGTTCGAGCACCTCCGGGGAGTGCTGCCGGCGCAATCGAGCCCGCCGGGGGTGCATGCGCCGGCGCGGGAGTTTTCGGAGGAGAAAAGGCCGATCGTGTGGAGCGACGCGGCTCCACGGGTGGGGATGGTCGTGGCGCCGCGGTGGAGATTTTCGCCGCGGTGGCGGGCCTGCTATGGCCGGTATCCGGGGCGACTGGCGGGGCGGCTGCTGGATTTTGCGAATCCAAACAGTCTTTCCGGGGAGGAATACGAATGGCAAGACAGGGATGGTGACGGGCTGTACGAGCCTGGTGAAAAGGGGCTGCTGCTGCGGCGGTTCGGGGGCAAGTACTCATCGATTCAGGCGGGGTTGCTGCGCCCGTACGTCGATGAGTTCGGCGTGGAGGCCGCGGCGAGCCTGCCGGGGGGACTGGAAGCGGGGCTGCGGCTGTTCCGGCGGGATGAGCGGCGGCGGCTGGCCGGGATCAACGTGGGAGCGCCGTTTACGCTGCCGACAGGCGAGCCGTCCTACCGCCGGCTGCAATACCCGGATCCGGGAGGGGACGGCATCGCGGGCACGTTCGACGATCAGGTTCTGCCGGTGTACGACCAGTTGCCGGAGACGTTCGGGCGGGACTGGTTTTTGCTGGCGAACACGGAACTGGACTCGTTTTCGGCCGGCGTGGTGGCGCAGTTGGGCGCCCAGGCCCGGCGCTATTGGTGGCGACTGAGCTTTGCAGCGGTGAAGGCTTACGGCACGACCAGCTTTGGGAACGACGCCTGGGAGAACGACACCGGGGTAACCGGGTCGTTGCTGGCCGATCCGAACGGGCTGACCAACGCCACCGGGAGGACGTTCTTTGACCGGGCCTACATGGCGAAGTTTCAGGGCGTGTGGCGGCTGCCGCCGCGGCGCGGGGGCGTGGAGTTCGGTGTGGTGGCGAACTATTGGGATGGGGCGCCGTTCGGCCGGAAGCTGCTGGTGGAGGGGCCGGCGCAGGGGCCCGTGGTGATTCTGGCGACGCCGCGGGGGAGTCCGGAAGGCGGACACCGGACGCAATATCAGCTCGCCGTCGATTTGCGGGTGAGCCGCGAGTTCTCAACCGGGCGGGGGAGACTGAGGGTGTTGGCCGACATCTTCAATCTGCCGAACCTGAGCCAGCGCGTGCGGGAGCGGGACGTGAGCGGGCCGGAGTTCAATGAGCGCCTGCCGGTGCTGATTCAGCCGCCACGGTTCGTGCGGTTCGGCGTCGAGTGGGAGTTTTGACGGGGCGTCACGCGGGGCTCAGGAAGAGCTTTCGATGGCCTGCTCGAGTTCATAGAACGGGGTGAGCCAGAGGACGTCGTAGGGTTCGAAGCGGAGGCGGAGGACGCCGGCATGGGCGCTCCAGCCGCGGCCGGCGACAAGGTCGTACCAGTAGGCCGAGTCGGCTCCGAGTTCGGCGGTGGGGACGTTGGCCTCGCAGGGCTGGTTGGCTACGTTGGCGAGGCAGAGGATGTGTTCGTCGCCGGCGGGCGAGATGCGGAGGATAGCGAACAGTTGGGGAGACAGCATGAGGATGCGCTGCCGCCCGTTAGGATGGAAGGCCGTGTGGAGGGTCCGGGTGGTGAGCAACCGGCCGAAGTTCTCCATGATGAGGTTGAGCTTCGAGCCGGGCTCAGCGAGGTTTCTTTTGAGGACGGCGAGATCGAGCTGGGCGCGGTTGACGTCACGCTTGAGCTTGGTGCGCAAGGCGAGGCGGACGTCGTTGCGGCTCCCGACCAGGGAATGGATGTAGACGGCGGGTACGCCGCGCAGGGCGAGAGCGATGCTGCGCGAGGCGAGGAAGCGCTGCACCTGGAAGGCGCGCGATTCGCCGCAGTTCTCCAGGTTGAGGGCGCTGTACCAGGTGGTGTTGATCTCGTAGGGCACGTCCCCGGCGGCCGTGCTGCGGTAGGAGACAAAGGCCCCGTGGCGGCGCGCCTGCTCGGCCAGGAAGGTGATTTCCTCCTCGGGGAGGATGTCAGCGGCGCCGGGCAGGCCCACTCCGTCGTGCGTGTCGAGGATGTTCAGGTAAGTGGTGGCGCCGGAGGGATACTCGAGGGCGGCGGCCCAGTGCGACAGCCAGGTGGCATCGCCGCGGTAGAAGGCGTGCAGCACCAGGGGCGGCAGGGCGAAGTTGTAGACCATTTGGGCTTCGTCACTGCCATCGCCGAAATAGGAGATGTTCTCCTGGTGGGGGACGTTGGTTTCGGTGACCAGGGCCACGCGGGGGGCCGCGATGTCCAGCACATCGCGGAAGAGCTTGACGATCTGGTGAGTTTGGGCGAGGCTGGCCCCGGAGGTTCCCAATTCATCCCAGAGGTAGGTGACGGCGTCGAGGCGCAGCAGGTCGGCGCCCTTTCGGACGTAGAACAACAGGGTGTCGATGACCGTGAGGAGGACCTTCGGGTTGCGGTAGTTCAGGTCGATTTGGTCGGGGGAGAAGGTGGTCCAGACCCAGACGGGTCCGTCGATAGAGAGGTACTTGGTCAGGACCTCCGAGGTTCTGGGGCGGCGCAAAAGCCTGCGGTGTTCCGGCGTGAAATCCGCCTCGGAGCGGAGACAGACGGCGAAATCGCGGTAATCCGGGTTACCGCTCAACATTTCGCGGAAGGCGGTGCTTTTGGAGGAAGCGTGGTTGACGACGCCGTCGAACATCAGGCGGAAAGACTCGCTCAGGCGTTCGATGTCGGCCCAGGCGCCGACGTTGGCGTCAACCATGCGAAAGTCGGTGATGGAGAAACCGCGGTCGGAGGTGTAGGGGAAAAAGGGCAGCACGTGCAAGATGCTGAACAGGTGGGCGCGCTGGTGGACGGCGTCCAGGAAGGCGGCCAAGGCGGCGAGGCCGGTTTGCCCCTGGGCTTGGATGGTGTCGCCATAAGTGATCAGCATCAAATCGCTATGGGAGAAGCGCTCGCAGGGATCGAAGCCGCTCTCGGCGCGGCGCAACTCCGGGGGCTTGTGGGCATGGTGGACCTTGATCAACCGCAGCAGTTCGGGCAGCGTCCGGCGGGCGATCTCGTCTCCGTAAAGGATGCGCAGGCGGTTCAGGAGGCGCTCCTGGCGATCCTCCGGGATCTCCAGCAGCGGCTGGGAAAAATCGGGCTCTTCCAGGTAGGGGATTTTAGCCCAGCAACGAGGATTTCCGCTCTGTGTCTCTGACATGGCTTTGGGCTACCGGCCGACGCATTCTTATTATGCACAGGGGCGGCGTCCGGCGGGCTCTGCCGGGAAGATTCAACGACAGAGGACACGGAAAGCACGGGGGGATACTGTGAGCGGGGGTGGCTCCAAGCGGGCGGCTGAGTGGTGCGCCCGGCGCGATTCGAACACGCGACCTTCTGGTTCGTAGCCAGACGCTCTATCCAGCTGAGCTACGGGCGCACAGTTGAGGCGCGACTACGATTTCAGCGTAGCGGGCGGGTTGTGAGGCTGTCAAGGCCGATGTGACCTGCGACCTCAGACCAGGTTCGTGCCGTAGCGCACCAGAGCGCGGGCATTGAATGAGGCTGTGCATCATGCCGGCCATGCCGGGGATCTTGCGCCATTCGGTGATGCCGGCGTTTTTGTGGCAATCGAACTGGAGGAAGTCGATGGCGCCGGTTTCCATCAAACCGTGCCGTGATATCAGAGGCTGGGGGCTTCAAGGAGGTCCTGCGAGCTTAGCCGGGCCAGGCGGCCGGGCGCTGCGCGCGCGCCGGTTTCAGGCGTCCCACACACCGGCGATAACGCTGCCGCATCGGGGGCAGCGGCCGTGACGCAGGTTGTTCTCGAGCACTGAGAGGCCGGACCGCCGAACCAGCACGGTCTTGCACTCGGGGCAATGAGTATCGCCCCAGCCGTTTCCGCTGAGGTTGCCGGCGTAAACAAACTTGAGTCCGGCGGCGCGGCCCAATTCGCGGGCGCGGCTCAGCGTGGCCGGGGGCGTCGGCGGGGCGGTAAACCGGTACGCCGGGAAGTAAGCGTTTACGTGCCAGGGCACGTCGGGTCCGAGTTCGGTAGCGAGCCGCGTGGCGATTTCCTGCAACGCGCGATCGGAATCATTGACACCAGGGATTACCAGCGTCGTCATTTCGAGGTGGACTCCGCGGGAGCGGGCCAAGCGGCAGAGGCACCAGATCTTTTCCCCATCGACCTTTTTGCAGTGCCTTCGTACAGCGGCGGAGGGCCCTTTCAGGTCGACGTTGATCGCGTCCAAGCCGGCCTCGACCAGCAGAGACAGCGCTTCGGGCGTCATATAGCCGTTCGTGACGAAGGTGTTATAGAGGCCGCGGGGCCGCGCCAGCCGAAAGACGTCGAGTGACCACTCGAGCGACAGTGTCGGTTCGTTGAAGGAGATTGAGGTTCCGGCGCACTTCCGCCGCCGGGCAAGATGGACGAAGTGTTCCGGCGAGAAGTACTTACCGGCAAACGGCGGCCGGACCTTGCTGATCGCCCAGTTCTGGCACCAAGGACAGCCGAAATTGCAGGACCAGCTTCCGGCGGTCAGGGCGACGGTTCCGGGGTGGAAGTGGTAGAAGGGTTTCTTTTCAATGGGGTTAGCCGATAGGGAGGAGACTGCGCCGTAGATCAGCGTGACGAGCTCACCCTGCCGGTTGGCGCGGGTGCGGCACCAGCCGAGTGCGCCGGGGGCCAGGGCACAGCGCCGTTCACAGACAGCGCAGCGGACTTTGCCGTCGTCGCGTTGTTGAAGACGGGATGGCCGGACGAACGGGCTCGCCGTCAAAGCATTGCCAGGAACTGTTTCCAAGGGGTGGCGACGAGGGTTTCAGTGGTCGCGTGCCCGTAGGCGCGGATGATCATGGCCGCCTTCTCGACCTGCTGGATATCATCCGACTCGACGATGTCCACCACGTCGAACCGCCCGATCGTGGCATAGCTGTCTTTCCAGGTCACGCCGGGACAGTCGCTTTTAATTTTCGCCGCCACAGTCGAAGCCAGTTCCTTGAAATCTTTGGGATCGCGGAACGCCTCCGGCGACAGCCGACTGAGGATGATGTACGTTGCCATGTTGTCCCTCCGATTGCATTGTTGCCCGTCGTACATCCGGCGTCAAGAGCAAAAATTGCCCGATCACCGGGCGGTGTTTTTCCAGGCGAGCTCGGCGTCGGAGCGGCGGAGGTAATTGGCGTCGACCGCGGCCGGGTCGAGGACTCGGCCAGCCTGGAAGCGGCGGGCGGCGATGCGAGCGACGGCGGCGGCGAGGGCGCGGGGCGCGTCGACGACGCGTGCGCTTTCAAAACGGGTGCCGGCCAGGGCGGGACGGAAGGGGGCGAAGTTAGTGGAGACGAACTCGAGGTCGTCTTCGGGAAGGGAGGCGAGCCAGGCGGGGAATTTCTTGACGACCTCGGGCCGGACCAGTTCGAGCTGGGCGTCATAGACGGCGCCATAGATTTCGCCGCGGCGGGCGTCCAGCACGGTGGCGCGGAGGGGTGCGGCGCCGAACCAGGCCAAAGCCTGGAGGTTAGAGACGGTGACCACGGGCTTGCCGGCGGCTTCGGCGAGGCCTTGGATGGCCGCCAGGCCCACGCGCACGCCGGTGAAGGAACCCGGACCGGAAGCGGCGGCAAAACAATTGATGTCGGCGAGCCGCCAGCGATGGCGGGAAAGCAGGCGGTCGAGATGACCGAACAGGATATGGCCGAAACCGTCGGGGGAATGGATGAGGATCTCTTCGATGACTTCGCCGTTTTGGAGGAGAGCCAGGCTGCCGAACTCGGTGGTGGTGTCGAGGGCGAGGATGCGGGTCATTGTGGGGTGAGCCTGTAGACCCGGCTGATGGAATAGACCTTGCCCAAGGCGTTCATTCCGAGCAGCCGCAGGGTGAGGCTGGCGGGGAGCCTGCCGGCCATGCGCGGGGGGATGCGGAACTCGCCCTCGGCCCCGGTGGCGAGAACCCGGTAGCCCTGGCCGCCGGCGGTGACCTCGCCGGTCCAGAGATACATCATCGAGCTGGTGGCGCGGGTCTCGCGGGTGAGCCTGGCCCGGTAGGCGACCGGTTTGTTGACCGGCAGTTCGGCGGCCGAGGGCTCAGCGATCTCATAGGGGAGATTCTTCGGATTCAGCTCGATCTCCTGGATCGGGACGCGGCGGGATTCGAAATACCAGCGGTTGAGCATATCCTTTTTGTGGTCGTCGCGGGAGAGGTGCAGGACCCAGTCGTGAGCAAGGTTCGGGGGCTGACCGGAGAAGCGCCGGCCCTTATAGTCGTTTTTTTGTTTCACCGACTCGCCGGTGATCGGGTTGAACCAGTAGACCTTGTAGCTTTTCCTCTCGGTGAGCAGCTCGACGGGACCGGGGTTTTCGAGGTAGACGATGTACTCGACGCCGGTCAGGGCCAGGGCGCGGCCGCCATCGACGTCGAAGAATGGTTCCAGCTCCCAGTGGCGCGTGTTGCTGAAGAAATCGAACCAATGGGTCATTTGGCGGGCGCCCGGGGAGTCGAGGTATTCGGCGCGGGGCTCGAACTTGCCGCCGTAGGTGCCGGTGTTGCCAAAGGTCGGGTACTGGCCGTTCATGGCGGCGTTCCAGAGGCGCTTGCGAAAGGTGTCGGTGTCGACGTGGTGGGGGTAGGCGCGGCCGGCGCCGGTGTCTTCGTAAGCGAACTCGGCGTTGACTTGGGGCACCGCGTAGAGCTGGTGCTCGATGGCGCCGAGGGCGTTGTCGGAGGACTGGTAAACGATGTAATCCATCCAACCGTCCTGAAGGAGCGGGGCCGAAGTGGCGAGGGTATGGGTGGATCGCGGGTGACCATAGGGGTCGAGCTTCTTGAGCAGCGAGCCGATTTCTTTGAGCAGCTCCCGGCCATTGTCGTACTCCTCGAATTCCTGCACGCCCTGCCAAGTAATGTTCATCGGGGCGTAGCGGGCGACGAGGTAACGGATGTAGCGCTCCCGCTGCTGCCAGTTGGGGAAGAGCTCGACGAGGTGGTTGTTGTCGCCGGCCAGGACGAGGTCGGCGGTGATGCCCCTGGCGTTCATATAGAGGATGCGGCGGTCGAGTTCGCGGTAGTAGTCGGGGTTAGGGCGGTCAGGATCGAAGTAGGCAGATGGGTCTGGGGGGCGGGGGAGGATGACGCCGCGGATGTGGTTGAATTTCTGCTCGGCGCGGACATCGACGATTTTTTCAAACAGGGCGCGGCCGATGACGGGAAAGCGGTACATGGTGTCACCCATCCAGAGGTGGGGGATGGGGCGGACGCCGGCTTCGGTGTAGGAGAAGTGGCGGACATTGTTGACACGGACGAAGCCCTTGGAGTCCGACTTGACGGCGTTGAATGAGCTCAACCGGCCGTTCCAGCGGGCGATATTGCTGGTGATGCGGTAATCCCACCGGCCGGGCTGGACGGGGGAGAAGCGGATGACCAGGCGGCGGCCGCCGTCCCAGAAGGCGGGCATGAGGAAGGTCTTATGCTCGGGCGAGCGGAACTCGCCGTGGAGTTCGATGCTGAGATAGGGGTTGGGGTGCTGGGCGGCCTCCTGGTCGTTGAGCTCGAAGATCAACTCGCACGGGGAGTAGGTGGGGGTGTCCGAGCAAGGCGACTGGGCCAGCGCGGCCGAGAGCAGGGTTAGGCCGAGCAACGGCGCGCGATGTATCATTAGATCCTAGTTTACGCAGGGCGGCAAGCCCGCGGCAGCGAGAAGGAGGTGTCATGAAGCAAAGCAATCGCCGTGAGTTTTTGAGGTCGTCGGCCGGAGCGGTGGCGGCACTAGGGGCGCCGGCTGTGGCGGCGAGCCGCAAGAGTCCGAATGACCGGATTCGCGTGGCCGTGGTGGGGCTGCGCGGGCGCGGCCAGTCGTTGATCAACGGCTTTCACAGCCTCGAGAAGGACAACGTGGAGATCGTGACGTTCTGCGATGTGGACGAAAGTGTGCTGGCGGAGCGTACGACGGAGTACGAGCAGCGGTCCGGCAAGAAACTGAAAACCTGCAAGGACATGCGGGAGGTGATGGACGACCGCTCGATCGACGCCGTGGGTTTCGCCACCCCGAACCACTGGCATGCGCTGGGCACGATTTGGGCGTGTCAGGCGGGCAAGGACGTCTATGTCGAGAAGCCCGGCTCGCACAACATCTTCGAGGGGCGCAAGGTGGTTGAGGCGGCGAAGAAGTACAGCCGGATTGTGCAGCACGGCACGCAGAACCGTTCGAGCCCGAACATCGTCGAAGGCATCCAGAAGCTGAAGGAAGGGATCATCGGGCGGGTGTACCTGGCGCGGGGCATCGCCTACAAGAAGCGGCAGGGCTTCCCGCGGATCGTCGAGGAGCCGGTCCCGGCGGGTCTGGATTGGGACATGTGGCAGGGGCCAGCGCCGTATCAGCCGTATGCGAGGCAGCGGCACCGGGGTTGGCACTTGCTGTTCGATTACGGCAACGGGGACATCGGCAACCAGGGTGTGCACGAGCTGGACATTATCCGCTGGGCGCTGGATCTGAATGAGCATCCGACGAAGATTGCGTCGATGGGCGGCGTTTACGTGGACCACGGGGCACAGCAGTACCCGCAGGTGCACGCGGTGATGTATGAGTGGGCGGGCCGCGACGTGCTGGTGACGTTCGAGACGCGCAGCGGGCACACGAATGCCGAAGCGGGGATGGGGGTGGAGTACCCGTTTCTGGACAAGCGCAACGTGGTCGGGGTGATCTTCATCGGCACCGAAGGCTACATGATTCTGCCGGACTACTCGAGCTACCACGTGTTCCATGAAGCGGAGCCGAAGCGCGGCGGGGCGGTGGCCGGCGGCATGGTGCCGCGGCAAGCGGTGCCGAGGAAGAAAGTGGCGAGCAAAGTGGGGGCGGGAGACATCACCGACCAGCCACATTTCGACAACTTTCTCAAGGCGGTGCGCAGCCGGAACCCGAAGGAGGCGACCGCGGGGCCGGAGGAGCTGCACCTGTCGTCGGCGCTGCCGCATTTGGCGAACATCGCGTGGCGGACGGGCCGGATGATTCATTTTGATCCGAAGACGGAGCGGTGCCTCGGCGACGAGGAAGCCTGCAAGCTGTTGACGCGGGACTACCGGGCGCCGTATGTGGTGCCGGAGAAGGTGTAAGCCAGAGTTTCAGCGGGAGCGGAATATGCGGGCGATCGTACGTATCGCGGCGGCGGGAGCGTTCTTGGGGTTGGTGGCCGCGGCGCAGCAGACGCGGACGGAGGTCGTCAAGCCGACGACGCCGGAAGATGACTCCAAGCCGAACAGCGACGCGGTGCCGGAGGTGTATGCGATCCCGGGGCAGCTTGAGCGGGTGGTGATCCTGCGGTTCAAATACCAGGCCGATCTGCTGGCGGGGCTGGAGAAGATGGTGAAGCAGGAGAGAATCCGCAACGCGGTGATTCTGGCGGGGGCGGGATCGGTGCGGAACTACCATGTCCACTCGGTGAGCAACCGTGAGTTCCCGTCAAAGAACATCTATGTGAAGGACCCGACGGCCCCGGCGGATATTATCGGGATGAACGGCTACGTGATCGACGGCCGGGTGCATGCGCACATTACGCTGGCCGACGCCGACAAGGCGTTCGGCGGGCACCTGGAAGCGGGGACCAACGTGTTCACCTTCGCCATCGTGACGCTCGGCGTGTTGTCAGACGGGGTGGATTTGAGCCGGGTGGACGACAAGACGCACCGATAGGCTCACCGGGGCTGCTGCGTTGCCAGTTTGGGGGTTGGAGCGGCAGCGGTGGCGGCGAGGGCCAGCTCAGTTAGCGGCCGAGGAAGCCGTTGTGCGCCCAATCCGTCACTAAGTTAGCGTCCGTAAGGGCGAAAATGTCAGGGGCCGGGGCACAGAATTCCGATCGGTCCGTTCAATTCAGGATCCGGAGTCTCCCGGGAGCGGCCCTGGCGTTTCGATGCGTCGTTCTGTGGGGTTGCCAACGGGTAAGCAAAGCGCTTGCGAGGTGAGGCACTCAGAAAATCTCCCAGCTGGTCCGTCACGTTCACCCGGAAGCGTCGAGCCGATGGCGAAAGAAGATTCGAGCTACTCCTCTTGGGCGAGCTTGCTGACGACGGTGAAGTCCTCCAGCGTGGTGACGTCGCCCTGGACTTGTTTGGTGGTGACAATTTCGCGCAGCAGGCGGCGCATGATCTTGCCGCTGCGGGTCTTGGGCAGGGCGTCGGTGAAGCGGATTTCGGCCGGGCGGGCGAACTTGCCGATTTCGCGAGCGACCCAGTCGCGGAGTTCGGCGGCGAGCGTGTCACGATCCCAGTTGCCGCCTTTGAGGCTGACGAAGGCGCAGATGGCCTGGCCGGTCAGCTCATCGGGCTTGCCGACGACGGCGGCTTCGGCGACTGAGGGGTGTTTGACGAGGGCTGATTCGATTTCCATCGTGCTGAGGCGGTGGCCGCTGACGTTCATGACGTCGTCGACGCGGCCGAGGATCCAGAAGTAGCCGTCCTCGTCACGGCGGGCGGCGTCGCCGGTGAAGTAAGCGCCGGGCACACGGCTCCAGTACTGGTCTTCGTAGCGCTTTGGATCGCCCCAAATGGTGCGGATCATACTGGGCCAGGGGCGGCGAATGACGAGGTAGCCTTCCTCGCCGGTTTTGACGGACTGACCGTCAAGTCCGACCACGTCAGCGACCACACCGGGGAGCGGGAATGTGGCCGAGCCGGGCTTCATGGGCACGGCGCCGGGCATCGGGGAGATGAGGATCGAGCCCGTTTCGGTCTGCCACCAGGTGTCGACGATAGGGCAGCGTTGTTTGCCGATAGTGCGGTAGTACCACTCCCAAGCGGCGGGGTTAATGGGCTCGCCGACCGAGCCGAGCAGGCGGAGGCTGGAGAGGTCGTGTTTATTGGGCCAGTGGTCGCCCTGGCGCAGGAGTGCCCGGATGGCGGTGGGGGAAGTGTACAGGATGGTGACTTTGTACTTTTCGACGATGTGCCACCACCGGTCCCAGGCCGGGGTATCGGGGGCGCCCTCATAGATGACGGTGGTGGCGCCGGCGGACAGGGGACCGTAGACGATATAGCTGTGGCCGGTAACCCAGCCGATGTCGGCGGCGCACCAATAGATGTCGTGCTCTTTGAGGTCGAAGACCCACTTCATGGTGACGGTGGTCTGGAGGATGTAACCGCCGGTGGTGTGGAGGATTCCCTTGGGCCGGCCGGTGGTACCGGAGGTGTATAAGGCATAGAGGGGGTGTTCGGCGTCAAGGGGCACGGCTTCGCAGTCGTCACCGACTTGCTTTTCCAGGTCGTGCCACCAGAAGTCGCGTCCCTCCAGCATGCGGACTTCGGAGCCGGTGCGTTTGAGGACGATGACTTCTTTGATGCTCGGGCACTCGAGGAGGGCCTCGTCAGCGGCATCCTTAAGGCGGACTTCGCGGCCGCGGCGCCAGCCGCCGTCAGCGGTGATGAGGAGGGTCGCGCCGAGGTCCTGAATGCGGGCCTTGAGCGCCTCGGATGAGAAGCCGGCAAAGACCACGCTGTGGGTGATGCCAAGGCGCGTGCAGGCGAGCATAGCGACGGGCAGTTCCGGGACCATGGGCATGTAGATGATGACGCGATCGCCGGCCTTGTACCCGCGGTCTTTGAGCACATTGGCGAAGCGGCAGACGAGCTTATGAAGGCCCTGGTAGGTGATTTTGCGCTCGTCGCCGGGCTCACCTTCCCAGATGATGGCGTACTTGTTGCGCCGGGGGCCGTCGAGGTGCCGGTCCAGGCAGTTGTAGGACATGTTGGTGAGGCCGCCGACAAACCATTTCACGAAGGGCGGGTTCCACTCGAAGACGTGGTCCCATTTTTTGAACCAGAACACTTCTTTCTCCGCCAGTTCTCCCCAGAATTCTTCAGGCCTTTCAAGCGCCCTGTCATAGAGAGCGCGGTAGGCGTCGATGCCGGACACGTTGGCTTGGCTAACAAATTCGGGGCTAGGAGAATAAGCGGTGTTCTCAGGCATTCGCGATCTGTCTCCTCTGAGTTAATTTCAGGTGTTAGGTCAGCGAGCAGCGAAGGCCGCTTCCAGCGGTGACGGCCCGGAAACGGTTCGGTGGTGTTGAAAGGGGTGTTGAGAATGGAGCCGTGCGCTGGCCTGCCGACATCACACGAGGAGATTGTAACAGAGGATGGCGGAGATGTCCGGCGGCGACTCAGCGGTGATAGGAGAGGATCGGGGTGACAATGTCTTCGACGGCGGTCGGGTCGCCATGGGCCGGGCCGTGCCAAACGCTGCCGCCGAAGGTGGTGATGTAAATCAGATCCGGATCAGCGGGATCGGGGATGACACGGTGGCCCCACTTGAAGTTGTAGCCGCGGATGCGGCTCCAGCTCTGACCGCGGTCCTGGGAGCGCCAGGCGGAGGACTCGAAGCCGGCGGCGTAGAGGATGTTGGGGTTGCGCGGATCGATGGTGACGTCGTAGACATGCTGGTCGCGGTCGAGGACACAGCGCCAGGTGGCGCCGGCATCGGTCGAGAGGAAGATACCGCCGTTGACGGCTCCGCGATCGGTGCGGCGTCCCCACGCAGCCAAGTACAGGCGCTGGGGAATTTCGGGGTCGATAGCGAGGCCATT
>FWPU01003737.1_pt1 | contig 37400 bp, 27 predicted proteins | sample 2228361 | NCBI WGS metagenome assembly FWPU01 (sample SAMEA103939777, study PRJEB20133) | metagenome
AGCAGGGTGGATTCGCTGTAAAAAATTGAGAATACCTTTGTGAGTATTTTTGCGCATGGAGGGTGAAATTGTTTTGTTAAACTGCAAATTTCCCCTCCATTTTTCTTTTTTGACATTTCAAAGAACTAGTCCCGGATTTTTCTTCAGAAAATGTGTACCCTTACTAATTCGCACTTATTTGGCAGAGCACTCTAAGCACATTTTCTTCATTTCCTCAGTCTCAGCTACCATGGCTGTGCGAGAAAAAATGTATTACTGCAACAGCAGTTGTTCCTCTGCAGTATGCCACCTTTGTTTTATCACGCCGTCTTTGGATAAAGAGATAAACAGCAACATCATCCCACCATGTTTTGTGTTGAAAAACAACCGTCGTTTTTACTACCCCTGCTAACCGCCGTAGCGCTTGCCATCGGGTGGCTCTCTTGCCGTACTAATGTTTGCCCACCCTTCGAGGGCGTCTGGCAGACGGAGGAAGGGCATACCTGGGTGTTCGAAGGTGAAAACCGACTGCTATGGATTACCCGATTTGGTTCTGTAACGGACACTATGCATCTGGCTTACCGCTATGACTGCTCGCGTATTCCAGCAACGCTTGACCTTATAGACTTCGACAGTGGGCCTTGGCAAGGCAAAACGCTGTATGGCATCGTTGAGCAAGGTAGCGATACTACCTTTCGCTTTTGTGCTGCTGCAGGCACGGCTCCTTCCGCGAGGCCAGAGGTCTTTGATCCGACCGAGACGGTACGCTTTTTCCGAAAAAGAGAATAAAGGCGTGCTTCTGTGTTTTGCTCTCGCGGTATCTTTCTCTTCTCTGAAAATGAGCGCAATAATTCCTAGGCGCCTTATGGCGCTGTGCTCGTAACATTGCGCCACCTTTCAACCTTTAAAGAAAAAGACTGCATCATGCTTCTTTGGGTAACTCTCCCTGATTTTACCTCTGGCGGTGTCTGGATTAGCCTGCTGACCCTGACTTTTCTAGAAATTGTACTAGGAGTGGACAACATCATTTTTCTCTCTATTGTCTCCGCCAAGTTGCGCCCCGAAGACCAGTCCAAAGCGCGCAATGTGGGCCTAATGTTGGCCATGGGATTGCGAGTCGCTTTGCTTTTTGCCCTGGTCTGGATCATCGGCATGACGAAGCCGCTCCTTCACATTGACTTGCCAGGGCTGCACGGCGATATTACCGGGCAGAACCTGATCCTGTTTGTAGGGGGCGCCTTTTTGCTGTACAAAGCCACCACTGAAATCCATCACAAATTGGAAAGCCCGCGCGCTGGTGATGACCCGGCCCTTCGACCTGGAATGAGCGCACTGGGCGCAGCTATTGTGCAGATTACGCTGATAAACCTCGTGTTTTCGTTCGACTCCATCCTGACGGCCATTGGCCTGACGAAAGACTTGGCCATCATGATTATCGCCATAGTCGTATCTGTGTTGGTGATGATGATTTTTGCTGGGCCTGTCAGCCGCTTTGTCAACCAACACCCTACGGTTCAGATGCTCGGGCTGGCCTTTTTGTTGCTCATTGGCTTTTCGCTCATTGGCGAGGCAGCGCACCAAGGGCATTTTATCGAGGGATCCATTCCAAAGGGCTACCTTTACTTTGCTATTTTCTTCTCCTTGTTTGTTGAGATGCTCAACCTGCGCCTGCGCAAGGTGCGCGAACCCATTCAGTTGCACGGCTATGCCGAGACGGCGCGCAAGCAGGGCCTGCTTAATGGCACCAAACCCGATGATACCTCTGAGACCTGAGGTTATCTAAGTCGCAGTCTTTCATCTTTCGCCTGAATTACTATGGTAAAACTCCAACTAACGCGAGACTTGGTGGTGCTCGATGTCGAGACCACAGGGCTGAATGTCATCCGAGACCGCATTGTGCAGATCGCTATGATCAAACTCTTCAAAGATGGGCGAGCGCCTGTGGAGTTTTACACTTTGGTGAACCCGGGCATTCCCATATCATCTGAGTCTATGGCGGTACACGGCATTACACCGGCCGACTTGGCCAACAAACCCACCTTCCGGCAGTTGGCCCAGCAGATCTGGGACTTCATCGGAGATGCCGACATAGCTGGCTTCAATTCCAACCGCTTCGACGTGCCTATGCTGATGGAGGAGTTCGCTCGCGTAGGCATGACATTCGACGTTAGTAAGCGCCGCTTAGTGGACGTGCAGCGGATTTTTTACAAAATGGAGCCGCGCACGCTCAAAGCCGCCTATCGCCTCTACTGCGGCAAGGAACTCACTGACGCCCACGACGCTCTGGCCGACGTGCGCGCTACCTTGGAGGTATTGCAAGGACAAATAGAGCGATACCAAGGCCAAGACCTCGTTGACGAGGACGGCAATCGCATCGAGGCTCCTATTAAAAATGATATACAGGCGCTACATGACTTTACTAACGACCTGCAGTTTTTGGACGTTACCCAGCGCATACGCCTCGCCCCTGATGGCACACCGGTCTTCAACTTCGGCAAATACATCGGCCAACCGGTCAAAGAGGTTTTCGCCAGAGATAAGAACTATTATCATTGGATACTGGAGCGGGAGTTCTCCTCGCAGCTGAAGCAGATCGTTCAGCAGCTCATGCGCGAGGTGGAGGAGGGCAAATGACCCCTCTGCGCATCATACAACCTGTTACGCCTATGCGAGTCATTGCCTGGATAGCCTTCCTGACCACTGCTCTACACTTGACCGCTTGCTATGAGCCAAGAGAAGGGTGCTTAGACATCGAGGCAGTCAACTTCGACGCTGCCGCAGACAAGCACTGTTGCTGCACCTATCCAAGCCTGCGCCTACGCTATTCGCCTCAGTTCGATACCTTGGTGTGGAAGCCCGACACTGCCTATGAATACGCTCCCGGACGATGGTTTCGCATACAGCAAGCGGTCTTTTACTTGTCGGATTTTCAGTTTGTCCAGAATGGGCAGGCGCACACTGTTACCGATACCGTGGGCTTGGCCGTGCTAAGACCCAATGGCGACACTGTGCGCGAGGTATTCACCAATGACTTTCTCGTCTTGCGCCGTACGGTAGCAAATTACACCATCGGCGAGTTTCGGCCCTCCGGTCTGTTCCAAAGTGCGCGTTGGCGCGTGGGCGTACCCGATGCCGCTCAGCACATTTTACCCAGTTCAGCACCTCAGAGCCATCCACTCAGCCCTCAACCCGAAGGTCTTTGGCTGGGCGACGATAGCGGCTTTGCCGCCATGCGGCTGATCATTACCCGCGATACCTTGCTCACAACCCCACCCGATACGCTGGTATTTGCTAAGCCCGATTTTCCTTCCAAAACCTTGGAGAGCAGCGGCCCATTCCTTCACGAAAGTGGTTATGACTTCGGGCTTCAACTCCGCGTGGACTTCCGCGAACTGTTTCGAGGCGTGGATTTGTCAACAGGCGACACCGGAACATGGAAGGCGCGCATTTGGGCCAACCTCGATAGCGCCATTAGCGTTCTTCCGGAGTAACTTTGGGCAGCCTTACGAAAGCCCCATGGTGGCTACAGGGGCATTTCCTTTCAAACAAAAACACACAACACTATGACGCGATGGATTTTTCTGTTCAGCCTGGCAACGCTGCTTTTGGGCTTGAGCTGCGATGGTACGAAAGATGACTCCACTCCAAGGACAGAGCTGAAAATAACCTTCCGCGCTCTCTACGGCGGCCAGCCTTTGGTTCGCTACGAGAAATACGACTACGCCGATTACTGGGTGGATTTCTTCCGTTTCAATGCCTACATGAGCAACATCGCTCTGCTCAAAGATGGCAAGCCCATCCAACTGAGCGCCATCGAATGGGTGGACTTTACCCCCGACGACGCTAAAACAGACACCGCCGTGGACGTAACTATCACCCTGCGCGCTCCCGCAGGCAACTACACTGGTATCCGTCTGGGGTACGGGGTGCCGCCCAACCTCGACGTCAAACAACCCAAGGACTTCCCACCCGGCCACCCGCTCAGCCGCGAAAACGAGTACTGGATAGGGTGGAAAGGCTACATCTTTAATAAGATAGAAGGTAGGGTAGACCTGAACAAGGATGGCACCCCCGATGGAGGCCTTATCTATCACTGCGGCTCACAGGCTGTCTTCCGCGAGTACACTTTTGACCTGCCCATCCAGGTAGAGGCCAGCGCTCCACCTATCTTAGTCGAATTTGACCTGAGAAAACTCTTCATCATCAACGGCGAATGGCTCAACCTGAAAGAGCCATACAACCACATTACTTCCAATGACTTTAACGATGTCGTCATTGCCACAAAGCTGATGGATAACTTCCGTCAGGCCACATCCGTTTCCCAATAGTAAAAACAAACACTGGCCATGAGGAACTTTTCCTGGCGCATTTGCCTCGTTTCCGCGGTCTTGGGTAGTGTGCTGCTGTGGCAGAGCTGCCAGAAGGACACGCCAATGCCTTCGCCTATGGGCGATTTGCTCCACATACCCTATGACCCTAAGCCTTACCAGATTATCAAGCCGCCGCACTTTCCGCAAGTGCCCGTTCCGCCAGATAACCCTCTCACTGTGGACGGCGTACAATTGGGCCGCCGGCTTTTCTATGACCCTATTCTTTCGGGCGACAGCACCCAATCATGCGCCTCTTGCCACTTGCCTCACCTCAGCTTTACCGATGGCCTACCAGTGTCGGTAGGCATTGCTGGCATTGCTGGCCGGCGCAGCGCCATGAGCCTGCTCAACATCGCCTATGCCACCAATGGTCTCTTCTGGGATGGGCGCGTGCGCACCCTCGAAGAACAGGCCCTATTGCCTGTGGAAGACCCTATCGAGATGCACAATACCTGGCCCAACGTCATTAGCAAACTAAAAGCACATCCTAAGTATCCGGAGCTATTTAGAAAAGCCTTTGGCATTCGCGACCGCGAGGAAATCACCAAAGAACTGGCCGCCAAGGCTATCGCCCAATTTGAGCGCATCCTCATCAGCAGTGGCACGTCCAAGTTCGACCGCTTCCTGCAAGGCGACTTGGACGCCCTGGACGATGAGGAACTCGATGGCAAGCTTATGTACTTCGAGGAGGGAGCAGCCGTCGGTTTGCCCGATGCCCAGTGCTTCCACTGCCACGGGGGCTTTACCCTCACAGGCAACCAGTACTTCAACAACGGCCTCGATGAGATTGCCTCCCTAGATGACTTTCCCGATAAAGGACGCGGAGCGGCAAATGGTCGTCGTTCTGATAATGGAAAATTCCGAACCCCTACCCTGCGCAACATCGCCCTGACGGCTCCCTATATGCACGACGGGCGCTTCCAAACCTTAGAGGAAGTGCTCGACCACTACAGTAGCCACGGCAAGAACTCACCCAACAAGGACCCGCTTATTGACCAAATCGGTTTCCCCATTCCAGGCACTAACCCTTTGCAGTACACCGGCCTGACACCTTATCACAAAAGGGCAATTATTAAGTTTTTGCATACCCTGACAGACACCACTTTTGTCAATAACCCCGACATCCAGAATCCTTTCCGATAAAAAACAAAGCAACTTCACCTCATAACGACAAGGGGCTGCACCAGCACTTGCTGGGGCGTCTGAATGCGCAAGCAATACCAACCTGGCAGCACCCCTTGCAAGGACAGGGGCAAATCAGCCCATGCAATCTGTCGCACCACTCGGCCAGCCGCATCGAGCAAGCACACTGGTGTAGTGGATGGCAGGAAGCCGCCGGTGTGTTCAGCCCATAGCCAGTCGCGCGCAGGAATGGGCCAAACGCGCAAGGCCGTATAGGCCTGTTTTTCGACTGTGCCCACTCCTCCCGTGCGCTGAATGCGCCAGGCTCTGTCGAGTTGGAGTGGAGCAACCTCCAGAATGAGCGCACTATCCGCTCCGACGGTAGCCTCCCAACTCTGCTGGGGCTGGGTAGAAAAAGACCAAGGCTCCCACAAAGCAATCTGATATTTGCCCGGCTGCAAGCCATACAAAGCGACGTTCCCACTGACGGCAGCGGGTAGGCCTTGATGGACTACACGCCACCAGTAATGCTCCCGATGACGCACCCATACCAGGGCATCATCCCCAGCAGCATTGCACAGTGCACGCACGCGAAGCGCTGGCTGATCTGTCTGTGTGGTCATGACCTCATAACGCCCTGTATGGAAAGGCACGCCCTTCACAAAAGCGGCAAAGGGTCGGTAGTGGCGGTGCAGTTGCAGCGCTTCGATGTTGTCGCTATTCCAAATAAGACCGCTTACACCACCAGCGAAGAGATGCCCCCAGACCCAGTTGTGCAGCCATACACCCGCGGTGTCTAGACTGAGCAGCGGGTCGGGTGCCTGGTTGCCGGGCTGATCCAGGTCTGTTTCGCCGATAATAACCGGCTTATTGCGCAAAGGGTCGGTGCTCAACCGATGGCCGTAAGCCTCTATGAGTGCAGACGCATCGCGCTGCAGTGCTTGGCGATTGTACCACTGCCCATCAATCCAGTACCCATCCAAGAAGCCCGTCGTCTGGGCATAGGCATGCACATCGGCATAGCCTGCTGAGGAGGTTTGCCAGTATTCTGGCACCCATTCGCTCCAAAAGGACGTACTGACCATGCGCGGAAACGGGCCATGCATGCGGAAGTAATGGGCCATGCGTTCCAGTAAATCGTAGTAGCTGCCCGGTGCGCCTTCATTGACCAGCTCCCACGCTGCCACGGAGGTGGCCCATCCCCAGCGCGCTACCAAGTGACGCCAGTAGGCCTCGTAGAGACGATCCAGATAGGTGCCCGGCAGCGGCTCGAAGCGTCCCTTCTTAGGGTTGAGCGTACCGTGGCGGTCGAAGAAGTTGAGCAGCGGGTCGTTCTTTTCCAAAATGACCACCTGGTAATGTATACCGCGGCGAGCAGCTTCCCGAATGAGGTAATCGGCTTTACGGCACTCGATGGGGTCGGCATAGCGGTGGGCGTTGGCGTTCCAGGTATCCAAAATGTTTGGCCCTAGCCGGCCGTCTGAAGCTATGGGTTGCATGGTAAATTCATCTACCCAGGCTGCGCCAGCACTTACATTCTCCAAGGTCAAGTAGAGAAAAGGCAACTGCTCGCTATCAGCCGTCCATTCGCCCACCAAATAGACCCAGTCGCTATAGCCTCGGAGCGCATATGCCGAAAGACGCGTGCCTGCGGCGGGGCTGACATCATCGGTACCCAACCAACCTCCCGCCTTGAGCACAAGGCCACCATCGCCCATCACGCCCTCCACCCGTACGCGCGCCGTAAGGCGATAGGTACGCCCTAGCTCCACCGGCACCGACGACCAGAACCCCCGAAAAATGGACGGTGTCTGCACGTCCGCTATAGGTGGCCAAGCCACTTTCCAGCTCACCTCCCCACGGCCATAGCGGCGCTCGGGTGTGAGCACCGAAGGCGGCAAATAGCCATTGTGCCCCATAGGGTGATGTGTGGCCCACGAGGACCAAGCATCAGAGAAAGGCGACAGAGCCGACAGCCAGAAGCGGCCGTAAGACAGGCCATTATCTGCCCAGCGCTGCAAGTGTGCCTGCAGCTCGGGCAAGGGTTGGTCTGCGCTGATATTGTAGCCTAAGGGCAAAAAAGGCGAGCCATCGGCGTACTCAAAATAGCGGTTGTCAGCAGCCGAAGGGCGTAGGTAGCCCTTGCCTTCGCGGCCAGCCACCGTCACCACAGGCAGCGGAAAGGTGTGGCTCCCACTGCGGTCTGTTACCGCTATCCAACCCATCCACTGACCCTCGCGCGGGAAGCTCATGCGCAAGGCCCAGTGCCAATCGCCCACAGGCCGCAGGTCATTGCCTGCCGGCTCGTAGTCGAGGGTGTAAAAACAGGGTACCCGTAGCGTGTCGCCCGGCAGCACAAACCACGCCTCTGCGGTGATACCACTGCTATCGCCCGGCAAGTGGCCAAAAGGCAGGAAGGGGTCCATGCCGCGCGTATCCAAGTCAAAACGGCAGCTCCATAGGCCCCACGCAGGCACTTGCGGGCCGTCGCAAGCCAAAGCACGCACCCTGGGGCCTGTGTAGGCGGGGTCGAGCCGATGCACGCGCAACCGCGCGATGGTGGCCAGCCCATCTGCCGTAACACCCTGCACCCCGATGACGTTTTCGCCGTGCTCCAGCTCAATGGGCGGCAGCACCCACTGCGTCGCCGAGCCGGCATCATGCCAGCCGCTCTGACGCGTGCGCTCGTTGATCCAAAAAAGGGGACCAAACCACCCGCTCCGCATCCCCGACAGTGTAACGGTCTCGCCGGAGGTCGCCCATTCCGAAGCCGTTGTCGGCCCCGTGATCTGCAATCCAGGAGTGCCCGGCGCCGCCGTTATCTGCACGGGCTCTTGCCAAACGGCGGCGGCGCCTTCGTCGTCCTGCACCACAACCCTGACAGCGTACACTCCGGCAATGCCATACACGTGCTGGAAGGTATCCGTCAGGCCAGTGGTAAAGGCCCCGTCGCCAAAGTCCACCTGCCTCGACTCAACGGCTCCGTCCGGGTCGTCGGCATTCAACACCAAGGTTAAGGCCCAGGGCGCCTCGCCGCTCTGCCCAGGCAGCAGTTGTACAGAGAGGATGTCCGGCGGTTGGTTGGTGCCCAAGGGCGTCAAGCGCGCATCGTCGAGCCAAAAGCGCAGCTGCCATCCAGGGCCACCAAAAAAACCTAGATGAACGCGTGCGCGCCCATCGGCTGGCGCAGTGAACAGCAGCGACTCCTTGAACCAAACGCCCAACGGTCGCTCACTAGGCGTAAAGGCCTCCTCATGCACCACATCCCAGCCGTAGGTCAGCACACTCACGTACAAGCCGCCCCAGTCCGCCCCAGCACTGCTTGGGTCAATGCGAAACCACGCCGAAACCCGATAAACGGCCCCAGGCGTCAGGCCCGAAACGTTGCCATAACGCGCCATCGCATTCTGGAGCCGCAGCGAGTATTGGCCATGGCGTACCACCTGGTCGTCTAAGACATAAGAGCCGCCTTCCACCGACCAAGGCGATAGCCCATGCTCAAAACTCCCGTTCTCCAACAGGTTATTGCCCGATTGGCCAGCGACACTCACAACACCCAAGCATCCGACTAAGCACACCGTGTACAGACGTTGATACCGCATTTGCAACCTTCCTTCTTTTGCGGACAAATCTCGCCAAGACGAAGCAAAAAGCCCTATGGCTCAGTAGGACTTTTTTAGCGCAAAGAAGACCTCTTGGAGTATTTGCTCGCACGTCCGCAAAAGACACTACGTTTGCCCCAACTGCAGATAATGCAATCGGCCATTGATAAGGCAAAGCCCTACGCCCTCCAGACTAACCTGTCGCTTTCCTCAGACAAGACCTCTGTAAGACAACGCGCCCTGCCTATCAGAAAAACACCAGACAAAACATGAAGTACAAGCCTAAAGCGGCGAGTTTCATAAGGAAAATACCTCTCTTGCGCGATGTGCTGCTGTGCGCCTACCGCGGCCTGTTAGGTCTATCTGCCCTGTGGCAGTACACATCCAAGATCCTGCGATGGTGGTGGCGCTCTCGCGAGACAACTAATTACACCTATGACCTGACACCTCTTTCGCGCCGCTATTTGGTACATTTTCTGGCAGACGCCACAGGGGCCGACCGAGCCACAGTAGCGGCTTACATAGCAGAACTGGAAGAAGATGAGGCGCTGCGCCAGCATATTCGCGATAGCATAAGTGCCTCCACTGAGGGTTTTAAGGCAGACCGAGAGGTCCGCTACGGCAAGCGTCTGGGTTGGTATGCACTCGCACGCATTCTAAAGCCGGCAGTTGTGGTAGAAACGGGCGTGGACAAGGGACTGGGCAGCGTCGTGTTGGCCGCAGCCCTGCTGCGAAATGCCGCCGAAGGCAAACCAGGGTACTACTTCGGCACAGACATCAACCCTCAGGCTGGCTACCTGTTGAGCGGCAAATACGCGACAGTAGGCCAGATCCTGTACGGCGACTCCATCGAGTCACTACGCACCTTCGACCGCCCAATTGACCTCTTCATCAACGACAGCGACCACTCCGCCACCTACGAAGCCCGCGAATACGAAACCATAGCAAACAAACTATCGCCACAGGCCGTAATACTCGGCGACAACTGCGAGCTAACCGATGCCCTCTGCACCTTTGCCGAGGCCACTGGCCGACGGTTCATTTTCTGGCGCGAAGAACCCTCAGACCACTGGTTCCCAGGCGGCGGTATAGGTCTGGCGCTTCGCTCTATTCATTCACTCGTTCAGTCGCCTACCAAGTTTTAGCCCTCCTTTCCTCCCCCATTTTTTTGGGAAAAAACGGCTCCCATCTTTAGCGAAGCCGTTGTGGGTGTTGCAGTTGAGTATAGCTTCTGTTTGGCCCCGAGCGCGCCCTCGTCCCGCTCTTGGGCCTTAATAATGGCGTCACAGCGGCCTTGCGGCAATGATGAATGATAAATGATGAATGATGAATGATATTTTCCAGAGCGCCCTCAGAGCCTACTATTCTGAACTGAAAAGTAGAAGCGGCCACTTTCCCGCCGCCTTTCTCACCTCCGTTTTTTGGGGTGAAAAAACGGCTGCCGGCTTCGGAGCAGCTGCTGTGGGCGTAGTAGTTGGGCGCGCGGCTTCTGTTTGGCCTCGGGCGTGTTTTCGTCCCGCTTTCGGGCCTTAATAACGGCGAAACGGCGGTCTACCGCCTCCGCGCCTGCAAGCACGGCGACACGGAGGATCTGCTACGCTGGTATTAAGACCCCGGGGCGAGACGGGCACATGCCAGACCCAAGCCGGAGCTCCGCAGGTGCAGGAGCGCCGAAAAGCCAAGCCAAAGCGCTGGAGCCGTTTTTCCCAAAAAAAACGACCTCGAGGAGGTCGGTGCAGGTGGCGGCGAACGCAGCGCGGGTGGTTTGGGAAACAGCCCTCGTCGGAAAATGTGTACCCTTTCAAATCCCCTAAAAAAACAGCTGTCGTGGCGGCTTTTGCCTTTTTACACCACCTCGCCATGCCAGGCAACACCCAAGCCCTTAGGGCGATTATCTGCCTTCGAGCATCTCCGAGGACGCCCTACCTTCGCAGCGCCTTTTGCAAGGCACGAAAACCACACCATAAAAACAGCACAGACGTGTCGGAAAAAATCATTTTCTCCATGTCGGGCGTCAGCAAGACGTACCCGCCGCAAAAGCAAGTACTCAAGAACATCTGGCTTTCCTTTTTCTATGGCGCCAAGATCGGGGTGCTGGGCCTGAATGGCTCCGGTAAGTCCACCTTGCTCAAGATCATCGCCGGCTTAGACCAGAACTACGAAGGCAAGATAGAATTTGAAAAGGACTACAAGATCGGCTATCTGGCCCAAGAGCCAGCGCTGGACGAGAGCAAGACCGTGCGCCAGATAGTGGAAGAGGGCGTGCAACACATCGTAGACTTGCTGCGAGAAAACGACGAGATAGGCGCCCGCTTGGCCGAGGTTACGGATGATGACGAGATGATGCGCCTCATCGAGCGCCAAGGCGAGGTGCTGGAGCAGATAGAGCACCTGGGTGGCTGGGAGCTCGACCACCGCATCAGCCTGTTTACCGACGCGCTACGGTGCCCACCCGACGACACACCTATACGCGTATGCTCGGGTGGCGAGCGTCGCCGCGTGGCTCTTGCGCGTCTGCTACTGAGCCAGCCCGATATTCTGCTGCTCGATGAGCCGACCAACCACTTGGATGCCGAGTCGGTACTGTGGCTAGAGCAATACTTGCAGAACTTCCCCGGCACCGTCATCGCCGTAACGCACGACCGCTACTTCTTGGACAACGTGGCCGGTTGGATCCTCGAGCTCGACCGCGGCGAGGGCATTCCCTGGCAGGGCAACTACTCCTCTTGGTTAGAGCAGAAAGCGCGCCGCTTAGCCCTCGAGGAAAAGCAGGAAGACAAGCGGCGCAAACAACTAGAGCGTGAGCTGGAATGGGTGCGCATGGGCGCTAAAGGACGCCAGGCCAAAGGCAAGGCCCGCCTCAACGCTTATGAGAAAATGGCCAACGAGGAAACCCGCGAAAAGGAGCAAAAACTCGAACTCTGGATACCCAACGGGCCGCGCTTGGGCGACAAGGTCATTGAAGCGCGTAACCTCACCAAAGCTTATGGCGACCGCATCCTATTTGAAAACCTCAACTTCGACATACCCAAAAACGCCATCGTGGGTATCATTGGCCCTAATGGCGTGGGCAAGTCCACCCTCTTCAAGATTATCGTTGGCAAGGAAAAGCCCGATGCAGGTGAGATCATTCTTGGCGATACGGTCAAGATCAGCTACGTGGACCAAAGCCACGAGGCCCTGCTGCCTGACAAGACCATCTACGAAATGGTCTCTGGCGGCAACGACATCCTGCAGGTGGGCAATACCTCCGTCAATGCGCGGGCATACTTATCGCGCTTCAATTTTTCCGGCCCTGACCAGCAAAAGAAACTGGGTGTTTGCTCTGGCGGTGAGCGCAACCGCGTCCATTTGGCCATGACGCTCAAGGATGGCGGCAATGTGCTGCTGCTCGACGAACCAACCAACGACATTGACGTCAATACCCTGCGCGCACTGGAGGAGGCGCTGGAGGATTTCGCCGGCTGTGTGCTTGTCATCAGCCACGACCGCTGGTTCATTGACCGCCTAGCTACGCACATTCTCGCCTTTGAGGATGATGCGCAGGTAGTGTTCTTCGAAGGCAACTTCTCTGCTTATGAAGAGGCCAAAAAGGCTCGATTAGGAGACATTACTCCACATCGCCCGCGTGTAAAGCATATCCTCCAGTGAGGTTTACTCTCATCGGACACAGAAGCCGTTGGGCCAATCTTTCTCTTCGGGCCGTACAAAGGTGAGGTGCCCTTGGGCGTCTTCGGCCATGAGTACCATGCCCTTCGACTCGATGCCGCGCATTTTGCGCGGGGCTAAGTTGGCTACTATTACCACTTGGCGCCCTACCACCTCTTCAGGAGCATAATGTTGGGCTATGCCGGCCACAATGGTGCGCGTCTCGAAGCCCAAATCCACCGTTAGGTGCAAGAGTTTGTCGGCCTTAGGCACTTTCTCTGCCGCTACCACGGTGCCTATACGCAGGTCGAGTTGGGCAAACACTTCGTAAGGTATGGTCTCTTTCTGCGGCGGGTATTCGGTCTCTTGGGCACCGTCCTGTGCTGGCGATGGTACCGAAGCGGCAGCGGCTTCTTGCAGTTTGCGCATTTGCGCTTCTATGACCGCGTCGGGTAGTCGGCTGAACAGATGCCCAGGTGAACCAATCACATGCTCAGGGTGCATGACGGGGCTGCCCTCGAGGAGGTCGTTGAGCAGGGACATGAGCTCGCCTTCGTCTTTGAACTCGGGTAGGTTGAGCTGAGTGCGCAAGCGCTGCGCAGCAAAGGGCATGAAGGGACGCATTGCTACGGAAAGGACTGTGGCGTATTGCAACGCCGCAAAGAGTACAGCCTTGACCTGTTGGGGCTGCTCTCGCTCTCGTTTCCAGGGTTCATTGAATTGCAATAGTGCATTGCCGGCGCTGGAGATTTCCATGAGCAGGCGAAGCGCTTCGCGAAACTGGAAATTCTCGATTTCCTGACCCATTTCACCCAGCTTTCGGCCCAGTGTGAGGAGTTCGTCATCCAAGGTAGTGTGCTGTTCGGCATTCCAGCCGCTGATGAAGCGCTGCTCTGTGTCGGGCCGGCGCACCACCCCGCCGTAGTTTTTATTGACGAGCACCAGCACGCGCTGAATAAAGCCGCCGAGGTTACCTACCAATTCGGTATTGGTGCTTTCTTGTAGCCCTTTCCACGTAAACTCGCTATCGCGCTGCTCGGGCATGTTTTTAATGAGGTTGTAGCGCAGGTCATCTTCCCGGCCGGGCAATTCTTCCACATACTCGTGCACCCATACTGCCCAATTGCGGGAGGTGGACAATTTGTTGCCCTCCAGATTAAGAAACTGATTGGCAGGCACATTGACGGGCAGGATGAACTCTCCGTGGGCGCGCAAGATGACTGGGAAAATGAGACAGTGAAAAACAATGTTGTCCTTGCCAATAAAGTGGATGAGCGCTGTGCTGTCATCTTTCCAGAAGCGCTCCCAATTATCGCCGTGGTCGGCAGCCCACTGCTTGGTAGCGGAAATATAACCGATGGGCGCATCCAACCAGACGTACAGTTTCTTGCCTTGAGCCTTCGGAATTTCAGGCGGCACGTCCACGCCCCAGTCTAAGTCTCGCGTCATGGCGCGGGGTTGCAGTCCTTGGTCGAGCCAGGAGTTGCACTGCCCGATGACATGGGCTTTCCACTTGGTGGGGTCGTGTAGCACCTTTCCATTCAGGCGCCCGGTGTTGATCCATTCGCGCAGCCAAGCCTCGTGCTCGTTGAGTTTGAGGTACCAATGTACCGTTGGGCGCTTGACGGGCGTTGCACCACTGAGGGCTGAGCGAGGCTGGAGCAATTGGTCAGGGCTGAGCGAGGTGCCGCATTTTTCACACTGGTCGCCGTAGGCATCAGGGTTCCCACATATTGGGCAGGTGCCGAGGATGTAGCGATCTGCCAGGAACTGCCCGGCCGCCTCGTCGTAGTATTGCTCGCTTTCGCGCTCTTCCAGGTGCCCTTTCTCCAGTAGTTTCCGGAAGATGTCTTGCGACGTCTGGTGGTGGAGTGGTTCGCTGGTGCGGTGATAGATATCGAAAGCAATGCCCAGTTTTTGGAAGGTATCGCGAATGAGGACGTGATACTTGTCCACTATCTCGCGCGGGGTGATACCTTCTTTTCTCGCTCGCATAGTGATGGCAGCGCCGTGTTCGTCAGAGCCGCACACGAAGACAATTTCCCGCCCCATCAAGCGCTGATACCGCACGTACACGTCGGCGGGCAGATAAGCACCAGCCAAATGCCCGATATGTAGGGGGCCGTTGGCGTAAGGAAGGGCAGCTGTAACTAAAAATCTTTTCTTTGAAGATGTGGGCATGATGGATGGGATAGCCTGATTTAATCTGAGGGCATAGGCCTATTAAAGGGGCCTGATTGCTGCGCGCAAAAGTGCGAACAAAGGCCAGTATTTTCGCTTTTCTGGAAAGACACGGCGCCTGGCCATGAATGCGGCGCAATGGCAGGAGGTTGACCTCATCACGGACAGCTGCTAATATACACACCGTAATATAGAGAAGTTGCATCTAAAAGGGCAGTGTCATGATGGATGAACAAACGCTGCTGGAACGATTGAGGGCCGAAGACCCCAAAGCTCAGAAGTGGCTTTATGACCGCTACGCACCCATGTTTTTTGCAGTTTGTCGGCGCTATTTGAGCTTGCGGGAAGACGCTGAAGAGGCCCTCCTGAGCGGTTTTTACAAGATTTTTTCCCAAATAAACACCTATCATGGCAGCGGCAGCTTCGAGGGTTGGATGCGGCGCATAGTGGTCAACGAAGCCCTAATGTTGCTGCGCAAAACGCAACCCTTGGTGTTCCCTGGGGAGGAGGTACGCCCTGCCGACACAGCAGACGATTTTTCCGTGGAGGCCGAAATGTCGGCCCAAGAGATCCTGGATTTACTGTCCCAGTTGCCACCAGGGTATCGGACGGTGTTCAATCTGTACGTGTTAGAAGGCTACAAGCATCATGAGATAGCGGAATTGCTCGGCATCAGTATTAACACCAGTAAATCGCAGCTGCTGTTGGCACGTGCCAGATTACAGCAGTTGCTCAAAGCCAAGGGCATTCATGGGAGGTGAGCGATGGAACTGTTTGAATTTTTCCAAAAACAAGAAAAGCTCCTGCAAGAGGCTCCCCCTGAGCGGGTTTGGAAACGCTTAGAGGCGAAGCTGGAGCATCGGCGAAAGCGCAAACAGCGCCGAAGCATTCGTTTTCTGCAGACGGGGGCGGTGTTAGTGCTGCTCCTGTTGCTCCTGTTGGCAGCGGTAGTGGTGTGGTATTTCGCACATCGAGAGGAATTGTAGGCCGATCGGCGCATCGAGCAGTTGAATGTTGCTACCTTGCGCCCAAATCAGGCCTTTTTCTGCATCATACCTTACCAGCGTATGTCGAAAGCGCGAAAGCAAACGCCACCCAGACCCGGTACTCCAGCCCGAAAATCTGCAGCCACACCCAAAACACCTTCGGCATCGCCCCCGCGCGATTTGCTGGAGCGTCCACCAGTGAATACCTCAGCCGACCCTCAGTGGCGCCGTTGGTTTTGGGGCATCGCTGCAGCGGGACTGGTGTTGCTGGCCGTGCTGTCTTTTGGGGCGGGTATTAATGCCGATGACAAGTTTCAAAACGCGTATTGCACCAAGCTCATCAACTATTACACCACCTTAGGGCGCGACACCTCGGCGCTTAATGTGCCCGATGGCAATATGCACTTGTATGGAGGCTTCTTCGAAATAGTTACTGGCTTCACCAACAAGGCGCTGGGTTTTGAGGAGTCTGATATGGGCTATCACCATGTGCGACACCTCTTCAGCGCTATGATGGGCTGGATAGCTATTGTGTGCGCGGCGCTCTTGGCTCGGCTGATTGCGGGTTGGCGCGCAGGATTGCTGACGTTAGTGCTGATGTTGCTCTCTCCGCGCTTTATGGGGGATGCGTTAGTCAACCCCAAGGACATTCCCTTTGCGGCCGGCTACATGCTGACGCTGTACCACATGGCGGCCCTACTGCAGCAGATGCCTCGGCCTTCGCGCTGGCATTGGGTCGGCTTGGTGGCGGGCTTGGCTATATCGCTGAGTGTGCGCGCCGGCGGGTTACTCAACTTTGCTTACCTGTTCCTGTTTGCTAGCCTGTTCATCTTGCTCAAACACGGCTGGAAGGCCTTTCTCAACGGGCAGATGCTGCGCCGCTACGCTGCGGTAGTGGGTTCTGCGGCAGTGGCAGGGTATGTGCTTGCGTTAGTCTTTTGGCCTTTTGCCTTACAAGCGCCACTGACCAACCCTTGGCTGGCACTGACGAAGTTTTCTGATCTGGAAATTGCCATTCGCGTCTTGTACGATGGCACCAACATCAAGTCCAACCTTACGCCATGGCATTATCCAATCAAGTGGATAGCGCTCACCATTCCACTGGCCGTGTTGGGCGGCTTTTTCGGGAGCCTGCTGCTGTTGCCGCGCCTGTTGCGCCAATATCAGCCCCTTTGGATAGGTCTGGTGTTGTTCGCCGCCGTCTTTCCGGTGTTTTATGTGGTGTACAAAAACGCTACGCTTCACGACGGTTGGCGCCACCTCACCTTCGCTTATCCGCCCATGGCTGTAGCTGCTGGGCTGTTCTGGCATGAGCTCCTGCGCCTCTTTTCTGTCAAGCGCATTGCCCAGCATGCCGTGGTGGGCGCCTTGGCGCTACTCATGGCCGACGCAGTCATCTTCTTGGCGCGTTATCCGCGCATTTCCTACCTCTATTTTAATCCTATTATTGGCGGTGTAAAGGGAGCTTACGGCCAATACGAGACCGACTACTGGGGCACCAGTATTCGCATGGGCATCGAGTGGCTCGAAAAGCAGGGTATACTGCGCCCTGATATGGACGACATCGTCGTCATTGCTACGAACATGTATTACCCGGCCCAGCAATACTTGGCTAAATACGGCGACAAGGTCTCGCTTAAATACCTCAAGTGGGAACGTCGCTGCGACGACGCCTGGGATTATGCCCTTTACCCTACGCGCTTCATCAATGGGCATGCGCTCAAGCGGGGCTTTTGGCCCCCAGACAACGCCGTACACGTCATAGAGGTGGGCGGAGCACCCATACTCGCCATCCTCAAAGACACTACGCGCCATTGCGCACTGGGCACTGCCGCCCTGAAATTGCAAGACTGGAACGGCGCCATCGAGCGCTTCCTGCAGGAGGTGGAGCAGGTGCCAGACAATGAGCTGGCCTGGTCGAGCTTAGCTCAGGCTTATTTCAACAGCGGCCGTACCGAGGATGCCAAGGCTGCCGCTGAAAAAGCGCTAGATATCAACCCAGCCGATGAAATGGCCAACAACATCTTGGGATTGTACTGGCTTAACCAGGGCAGTATTGAGCAGGCCCAGAACCAATTCAGGCGGGCCATACAACTCGAGCCTGGCGCACCGATGCCTTATTACTACTTAGCCATCATCGCCCAACAACAGGGCAACTCGGCCGAGGCGCTCAAGCATCTGAATAGCCTCCTCCAGATAGCCCCAGCCTTCCGCCCTGCCTACGAGCTGGGCGCCCAGATCTACGACGCCTTGGGGAATGCTCAGGCCGCGCAACAATTTAGAGAAGCGGCACGGCAATTGAAATAAGCGAATGGTATGCGCGACCACATCGTAAAACTGGCAGCCATAGCCGAAAAACCCGAGCGTGTTATCCTGGGCCTAATGGCGGGCACCTCCTTAGACGGCTTGGACATGGCCCTATGCTCGGTAAAAGGCGCCGGCCCGGGCACTCGCGTGCGCGTGTTGCAGTTCGAGACAGCTCCCTTTGAGGCGGATTTTCAGGAAGAAATCCGCCGCGTCTTTGCCCAGCAGCAGATAGACTTTCAGCACTTGGTGCTGCTGCATGTGGTAGTTGCCGAAAAGCACGCCGCGCTGATCAATGACGCCCTGAAGCGCTGGGGCACCGCACCTGACGACATTGACCTCATCGCCAGCCATGGCCAAACGGTCTTCCACGCCCCAAGGCACATCCACGGCTTGCCCGAATACCCCAACGCCACGCTTCAAATCGGCGACGGCGACCATATCGCCTGCCGTACGGGCATCATCACTATTAGCGACTTTCGCCAAAAACACCTTGCCATCGGAGGTGAAGGCGCACCTTTGGCCCTCTACGGCGACTATCTGCTTTTCTCTGCACCGGGCGAAGACCGCTTTTTGCTCAATATAGGCGGTATTGCTAACTTCACTTTCTTACCCGGCGACGGCGACAGCAATAAGGCTTTTGCCACCGATACTGGGCCAGGCAACACCTTGCTCGACGCCGCAGCGCGCTTGTTCTTTGGCCAGCCCTTCGATGCAGACGCCCAGAAAGCGCGCCAAGGCCGAGTGCTCGAGGATGTCTTGCAGCGCCTGCTGCGATACAGCTATTTTTCACGACCCTTCCCCTGCACCACTGGGCCGGAAGAGTTCAATTTGAATTGGGTATTGAAAACCGGTGCCCTAACGGAATGGCCCGCCCCGCACGACCTCATGGCTACACTAACCCACCTGTCAGCCCAAACCATAGCACAGGGTATCTTGCGCATACCTCGCACTTGCACCCGCGCTACCGTGTACTTGAGCGGAGGCGGTAGCCACAATCCTCTGCTGGTAGAGCAAATGCGCGCCTTGCTGCCTCAAGACATAAGCATAGCGCCCATGGAAGCACTCGGCATATCTGCAGACGCCAAAGAGGCCGTTCTATTCGCTGTGTTGGCTAATGAAGCTGTGGCTGGCATTGCCAAGCCTGGTGCCCTGTTGGGCGGGCTACCTTGGGTAGGCATGGGTAAAATTTCGTTTCCGCGTTAAAAGAATAGCCTTTGTGCCAAAATACTCTAAGGGGCGAGGCTAAACTGCTCATTTACAGAATGCGGTAAGGAATTGAGTCGTCAAGATGCCGATTTAGTACATCCTAACATTTGTGGCCTTGGTCTAAATTCTCGCAACATTTGAATGTGTGAAGTCTTTTTTTGCTCATGCAACGAAACAATGTCATAGCTATTTCAACTTCACACAACATGAAAAAGACGACAGTATCTGCACTTTTTGTGCTTCTGAGCAGCGCCTTTGCCTTGGCACAAACCGCTGAAGAAATTATCGCCAAGCACATTGCTGCTATCGGCGGCGACAACTGGAAAAAAGTAGAGGCCATGCACATGGAGGCCAATGTCTCTGCAGACGCGGCTCCAGGCATGGCCATTGGATGGTCTATGACCGCCGTCCGCGACCAAGCTGCTCGCATGGAGGTTTCGGTGATGGGCATGAACCAAGTCATGGCTGTCAAAGGTAACGAGGGTTGGACTACGAATCCTTTCATGGGCAGCACGGAGCCAGAACCCATGACTGCTGACCAGGCAAAATCGCTCATGGAACAAGCCGACATTGACGGCACCATCATTGGCCACCAGGAGAAGGGCTACACTGTAGAATACTTGGGCACAGAAGATGTGGAGGGCACTGAAGCCCACAAAATCAAGGTAACTAAAGGGGAGAAAAAGATAGAGTACCTCTATTACGACCCGAAGACGTTCTACGAAATTAAGTCTGTCCAGATAGATGAGATAGACGGCCAGGAGGTAGAGAGCGTTACGTTCTATTCCAACTTCAAAGAAGTAAACGGCATTGTTCTGCCCCACACGATGCAGCAGGTCAACCCTATGATGGGCAACACCACCATCACGATCACAAAAGTGGAGTTCAACCCGCTGGTGGACTTGAAAATCTTCGACATGCCGGCCAAAAAGTAAGGATTAGATTTAGGCGTATTACCCCAACAAGGCCACTCTTGCTATTTTTCTTCGAGCAGGGTGGCCTTGCCTTTTTCCCGTAAAGACCCCGACACTTTTTTTCTTATTTCAACTCTTTTACTAGTACATGAAAAAGGGAATCATAACAGCTCTGCTATTTACAGGGTGTTTGGGTGTATCTCTTGCCCAAGATCTTCTGAACTCGGCTGCATTAGGCGCCTTGGAAGCGCGCAATATCGGCCCTGCCGTCATGAGTGGGCGCATTACTGCCATTGAAGGCGTGAGCAGCAACCCCAAAATCATCTACGTTGGCACAGCAGGCGGCGGCGTGTGGAAATCTACCACAGCAGGCATGACTTTCGAGCCTATTTTTGACAAGTACCCGCAGTCCATTGGTGCATTGGCCATTGACCCCTCAAAACCCGACGTTGTGTGGGTGGGCACTGGCGAGAGCAATATGCGCAACAGCGTGGCCATTGGCTTGGGCATCTACCGCTCCTCTGATGCAGGGCGCAACTGGGCGCACTTAGGTCTGGAAAAGACCGAGCATATCGCCAAAATCGTTATTCACCCCCAACAGTCGAACACCGTTTACGTAGCGGCGCCCGGGCCGTTGTGGAGCGATAGCCCTGACCGAGGTCTGTACAAGACCACCGACGGCGGTAAGACGTGGGAAAAGATCCTGTACGTGGACGAGCGCACTGGCTGCGCCGATGTCATTATGGACCCGCACAATCCCGACGTATTGATAGCTGCTATGTGGGAGGTGCGCCGCACGCCCTACTCTTTTACTTCTGGAGGGCCGGGGAGTGCCCTATACAAGAGCACCGACGGCGGCAAGACGTGGAGAAAGCTGACTAATGGCCTTCCACCTGGGCCATTTGGGCGCATTGCCCTGGCACTAGCACCCAGCGCACCTGATAACATGTGGGCCATCGTTGAGAGTGAGAACACTAGCCTCTACCTCTCTACAGATGGCGGAGAAACCTGGACATACCAGAGCGCCACCTCCAATGTTACGGCGCGCCCTTTTTACTTCAGCACGTTGGTCGTTGACCCCAAGGACCCCAAGCGCGTCTATCGCCCTGCTTTTTCGCTATCCATCAGTACTGACGGCGGACGCTCCTTCAATGAAGGAGGGCGAACCAGCGGGTGGGTACACGCAGACCACCATGCTCTTTGGATTAACCCTAACAGCACCAACCACCTCTACTTGGGCACAGATGGAGGTGTGTACATGAGTTTAGACTACGGCGTCTCCTGGACGATGCTCAAAAACCTACCCGTCTCGCAATACTACCAGGTCAGCGTAGATAATCAGGAGCCTTATCACGTGTATGGTGGCCTTCAAGACAACGGCTCTTGGCGCGGACCCTCGCGCGCTCGGGGCGGCATTAAGAACGGCGATTGGGTTGATCTTTATGGCGGCGACGGCTTCTGGGTGCAACCCGACGACCAAAACCCTGATGTCGTTTATTGTGAAAGCCAAGGGGGCAATATGGCCCGTGTGAACCTCAAAACCGGCCAGAGTAAGCCCATTCAGCCGCAAGAGCGCCCCGGCGACCCTAAATACCGCTGGAATTGGAATACCCCTCTGGTAAAAAGCCCTGTCAAGCCCAACGTTCTGTATTGCGGCGCCCAATTCCTCTTCAAATCCACAGACGGAGGCGACTCCTGGGAGCGTATATCGCCTGACCTGACCACTAACGACACCCTCAAGCAACAACAGTACGCCAGTGGCGGCCTCACAGTGGACAATACCTCCGCCGAAAACCATTGCACCATCTACACCATAGGCCCCTCGCCTATAGACGAAAGCCTCATCTACGTAGGCACCGATGATGGAAACCTCCAGCGCACACGCGACGGCGGTAAAACCTGGGAGCGGCTCGACTACACCACCGCCGGCATACCGGCCGGCACCTGGGTAAGCCGCATAACGCCCAGCCGACACGACATCAACCGCGCTTACGCGACCTTCGACCGACACACCTACGGCGACATGCGCACCTATGCTGCCCGCACCGACGACGGCGGCAAAACCTGGAAACTCATCAGCCAAAGCGATGTGCTGAAAGGATACGCCCACGTCATCATCGAGGATATCGAAAACCCTGACCTCCTCTTCCTCGGCACTGAATTTGGCCTCTACCTGAGCAACGACGGTGGCCAAAGCTGGGTACAATACAAGTCAAAATTCCCGGAATACGTGGGCGTTCGCGACCTCGTCATCCATCCGCGCACCCAAGACCTTGTCATCGCTACTCATGGGCGCGGTATCTTCATCATTGACGACATCTCGCCCATCCGACGGCTAACGCCTACCCTATTGGAGCGCCCAGCGGCCCTGTTGCCCAGCCGTCCCACGCCCGTTACCACCGGCCACTACGGGCAGGGTTTCCCTAACACAGATGCCTTTGTCGGCCCCAACCCTACCGAGCAGGCCGTTATTCAGTATTACCTCAAAGACCGCGTGCTTACAGGAGAGGTCTCCATAGACATCTTTGACCCTGCAGGCAAAAAACTCGTTACCATCCCCGGTACTAATCGGAAGGGCATCAATGCCGTCCGCTGGGACATGCGCACCACTCCACCCAAAGCAGCTAAAGGCGTGATGGTACGCGGTGAATACGGCGCCTTTGCGGGCTTCTTCGGGCAATTGGCCTTGCCGGGCACCTACGGGGTGCGGCTTAATGCCGCCGGAATTACAGACAGTAGCACTTTAGTGCTCATACCTGACCCACTCCAGCCCCATCTCGACTACCAGCGCCGGCGCGCCATCTCACAGGAGCTTTTCGGCATGGTCGAAGACCTTGGCTTACTCGTTGCTCAGGTGCAAAGTGCTAAAGACAGCGCTCTCCAACGCGCTAGCACTGTTAAGGATTCCAAACTTAAGACACAACTGCAGCGCTATGCCGACGATTTAGAGGCTTTCCGAAAAACCCTGACGGAGACCATTGAGTCGAGAGGCATCACGGGCGAACAGCAACTGCGCGTCCGCATCGGCAAACTCTACGTGCTCTCCGAAATTTCTGATGAGCCACCCACGCGCTCGGTGCTCGACGGTATGCAAACCCTGCGCATAGAACTTCAACAAGCCTTGCACCGCGCTGAAGCAGAATTCTTCGGCAGTAGGTTGGCAACGCTCAACCGCGCCTTGCAAAAGGCAAACCTCGCCACCATAGAGCGCATGAGCCGCCAAACCTTTGAGCAAACCTATCAGGCTGGACCGAAACCGTCTGGCTCATGGCACAAGCGCTATCCTTGGCTTCTACTGCCACAAATTGATTTTCAGGAGGAAAAATAAAAAAAGCGCGTGACTTTTCACGCGCCCCGAATTTTCCAATTCTAAAAAACAATACTTACACACACGCCCATAAAGGGGCGAAAACTGTGCCAAAAGATGAGTTCTTTCCCTAATCCATAAAAAAGTCTTCGCGATAAGGTGGCACTACGCCAGCATCGCGCCCTAAGCGAAACATCTGTTCAATGGCGCGGCGGCCTGTGGCACCAAGCGAGAGAGAGAAGTCATTCACATACAAGTCAATGTGGGCGCGCATGACGTGGTCGTCCAGGGCTTGGGCGTACTGTCGAACATAGGGCATGGAGTCATCGGGATGTTGCAAAGCATACTCGACGCTCCGGCGCAAGGCTCGGTTGATGGATTGTTGGAGGTCAGGTGTCAGGTCGCGACGAACGGCAATGCCCCCCAAAGGTATGGGCAGGTTGGTATGTTGCTCCCACCAGGCGCCCAAGTCCAGTACACAATACAAGCCCTTTTGGGCATAGGTAAATCGGTTTTCATGAATAATCAGCCCGGCCACTACGTTGCCGCAGAGTACGGCGTCCTCGATATCGGAAAAGAGCATTTCCACCTTGTTCTGCGCCTGCGGATAGGCCATACTCAACAAGAAATTGGCGGTGGTCAAGGCACCAGGTATGGCGATTGGCCCGGCATGGATGGTTTCTGCATCCATGGGCCGCTGGGCAATAAGCAGTGGGCCGCAGCCGTAACCCAGAGCGCTGCCAGCATCGAGCAGCCGATACGAATGGGTCAAATGAGCAAAGGCGTAGTAGCTGAGTTTCGTTACCTGCAAGCTGCCAGCAAAAGCGCGGCGATTAAGCGCCTCGACATCCTCCAGAATTGGCTCAAAGTGCAGACCTTCGGTGTCTATTTTCTCGTGTACCAAAGCATCGAAGATAAAGGTATCGTTGGGGCAGGGCGAATAGCCAATAGTTACAGTAGGCATGGTCATTTATGAAGATAATCACCTATTAGCGCTTAACAAGCCCGCAGGGTGGCTGGTTCAGGGCGATCGAACAGGTGATGCCACCCTGACCGACTGGGGTAAGGCGTATCTGCGGGAGAAGTACGCCAAGCCGGGCAGGGTGTTCTTGCATCCGGTACACCGCATAGACCGCCCCGTGAGTGGGCTAGTGCTTTTGGCCCGCACAGACAAAGCGCTAGGACGCCTCATGGCCGCATTTCGAGAGCGCCGGGTGGAAAAGGTTTACTGGGCATTGGTAATTGCGCCGCCGCCGGCAGAGACAGGAGAACTCCTACACTATTTACAGAAGGACACCGCGCGCAACCGAGTGGACATCGTCGCCCCTGGCACAAAGGATGCCCAAAAGGCCTTGCTTCATTATCGCTATTTGCGGGCCACGGGCAGCCTTCATTTACTCGAAATAAGGCCCTACACCGGGCGGCCCCACCAGATACGCGCGCAGTTGGCTGCCATAGGGTGCAGTATTGCCGGCGACCTCAAATACGGCGCTCCGACTGCGCTGCCTCAGGGCGCCATTGCCTTACATAGTCGAGCACTGTACCTCGAGCACCCGGTGCGCCGAGAACCGCTGCACCTGGAGGCCCCTTTAGCGGATGCTCCCTATTGGGCAAATATAAGGTGAAGTGGCCTCATTGCGCCTCTGCTTGCAGCTTGGCAGCGTGGTCAGCAATGGTGAGAGCCTCTATCAAGTTGTCTAGCTCGCCTTCGATGATTTTGTCCAGGTTAAAGTTCTTTTGATCGCCTTCCAATCGGTGATCGGTAACGCGGTTCTGAGGCCAATTGTAGGTGCGTATTTTTTCGGAGCGGTCGCCCGAACCAACCAAGCTACGGCGTTGGGAGGCCAAGGCAGATTGCTGTTGTTGAAACTGCAATTCGCGCAGTTGCTGCAGCAAGCGCCCCAAAGCAATTTCGCTGTTTTTGTGTTGCGAGCGGCTTTCAGTGCTCTCTGCCACCAGCCCCGTAGGGAGGTGTGTATAGCGCACCCCTGACTCTGTGCGGTTTACGTGCTGGCCGCCTGCACCACTGGAGCGAAACACATCGCGCCGCAGATCCTCCTTACGAATGTTCACTTCCTCCGGTTCTAGTATGGGCAGTACTGCCACAGAGGCTGCAGAGGTGTGGATGCGCCCTTTGGCTTCCGTCTCAGGCACACGTTGAACACGATGAATACCAGACTCGAACTTGAGCTTGCTATAGACGTTATCCCCTCTGACCTCGAGCACTACTTTGGAAAAGCCCCCTACAGTGCCTGGGTTTTCATCCACTACTTCCACTTCCCAGCCTTGGCGCTGAAAATAGCGCGTGTACATGCGGTATAGGTCACCAGCAAACAGGGCAGCTTCATCACCGCCCGTACCAGCCCTAATTTCAAAGATCACGTCTTTTTCGTCTTCAGGGTCGCGTGGTACAAGCAGTTCTTTCAGCGCTACCTCAAGCGCCTCTGTTTGCTCTTCCAGCGCGGCTATCTCGTCGCGCGCCAGCTGGCGCAGTTCAGGGTCTTCTTCGTGGGCCAGTATGCTGCGGGCGCCCTCTAATTGGTCCTGCACCTTTTGGTAGCGCTCGTAGGTTTCTATGATGGGCTGTAGTTTTTTGTATTCTTTGTTTATTTTCCGATAGCGTTCTGCATCTGCAACCACACTGGGGTCAGCCAGTTGCTCTTCCAAATGAAGATATTTATCGCGAATAGCCTCGAGTTTGTCCTGCATAGTTCTCACAAAAAACGGAGGGCAAAGATAGATGCTTTGTGGTGGGCTTGACGGCCTGAGGCGTCTCGATTGTTGTCGGTGATTGTTAGCACTTCTGTGAAGGCTATACAGGTCGGCTCTCGCCCTGTCATTGAGGCGAAAAGCCCGCTCTGATTTATCTTTGTCCGGGCTTTAGGATGTATCTTATTCATCAAAAAAGGAGGTCTGTTGTGGGCATTCGCATATTCATTGCTGACGACCACGCCATGTTTGCAGAGGGCTTGGAAAGTATACTGAGCAGCGAGCCTGATTTTGAGGTATGCGGCCACGCGCGCAATGCAGCAGAAACACTGGCACAGGTGCCAGAAGTGCTCCCGGATGTATTGCTGCTGGATATCAACCTCCCTGACCGTTCGGGCTTGGATGTGTGCAAGCAGTTGCGCGAGAAGTGCCCCTCGGTAAAAATTCTGGCGCTTTCCATGCACAACGACGAAAGCTACATCAGCGCCATGTTGGGGCACGGCGCCCAGGGGTACGTACTCAAGAACACTGGACGGACGGAGCTGTACCAGGCCATTCGCGCCCTGTCAGAGGGTAGGACCTACTTTTCCAAAGAAGTAACAGACACGATGATGCAGAGCCTCATGCGCGACCGAAAAAGCGGCGCGCCCAAAGAGCCGCCCAAAATCAGCCGTCGGGAGCGAGAGGTGCTTAAGCTGATTGTAGATGAGCGCACCACCCAGGAAATTGCGGCACAATTGTTTCTGTCGGAAAAAACTGTTGAGAGCCACCGGGCTGCGCTATTGGCCAAACTGGGTGCTCGCAACACTGCCGGCTTGGTAAAGGCCGCTATCTACTGGAAACTCTTAGACGACTGAGCCTTCCGATGGCAGTAGACAACCGATTGTGTCGAACAGTACTTCCACTCCTTTTTTGTATTCTGCTCTACCGCATAATGCCTCTGTGCGCCCAGAGCGATACCCTTTTTGAAGGGCGGATGACATTCGACCAGATACAATTACTGTTATCGGAGGGCATTTCCCAGCGCGACTTGAAAAAACAAGCCTTCGGATGGTATAAATGGGCGCTTTACAGGGAACAAGAGGCATTCAATCGCGACTCAGCCTTCCAATATTTGGTGCGCAGCGTGGAGCTCTTCAGGAAGGCAGGTGACTCTATGGCTTATCACCGCGCCCGCGCTGAGCTAGCCTCTCGTATGCTGGAGCGCAACAGGTTTGAGGAGGCCATCGCCATGAAAAAAGAGGCTTTGTACTACTTCCAGCGGCATGGCAACAAACGATTGGAAACGCTGCTGCTAGCACAAATAGCCCGGGCCTATCAGGCGCAAGGCGACACTACCCAAGCTGGCATCTTTCGCCGTGCCTTCCGAGAACGCGGATTGACCCTGCGCGACACCCAGCTCCTCATCATCATATTTTTAGAAGAAATTAACTACCTCCAAGATGAAAAAAACTATCGAAGTGCTATCCCGCTGGCCTTTCGCGTGCTAGAACTGGCCCAGCAAAGTCATCTGCCACAATACGTTACCCAGGCCGAGTATTTGATAGGCTACCTCAACCTGCTAGCTAAGGATTATCAAATGGCGCTGCGCTTCTTCAAGCGCGCTGAACAATCCATAGGCCTAGCTCAAGTGCCCATGCGCCGAGACTTATACCGGCATCTTTCTACGGTGTATTCCGAGCTCGATAGCGCACAAATAGCCCTGGAGTACGCGAAGAGGCACATACGCCTGGCCGACACGCTTCTTAACCGCGACCGCATTGCCATATCGCAGCGGTTAGCCGTCCAATTCAGCGAGCAAGAGCGAAACAGGGAGTTAGACGAACTCAACCGCTCCTTAGAGGCCATAGCAGAGGCCAAGCGCCAACAGCGCGACATCTTCCTCGCTATCTTTATTGCCTTAGCCGCCATCTCACTGGCCTTATTCTTCATCGTGCGCGACCATAAGCACCGCCTGGCAGCCAGTCGCCTCATTGCCGAACAGCGCGAACAGATTAACCAGCAGACCATTCGACAACTAGAGGACGCCTTGCGCATTGAGTCCATGCAGAGCATGCTCGAAGGTCAGGAAAGCGAGCGCAAACGCATCGCCAACGACCTGCACGACAGCGTGGGCGGCCTACTGGCTGCCATCAAAATGCGCCTGGAAGCATTGGCGGGCCAAACCCCTTCGCTCCATTACAATGAGGACTTTGCCAAAATAAAAGAACTCCTCTCCGATACCATCGCCGAAACGCGACAAATTGCCCAGAACCTGCAGCCCAGCTCGCTGAGTCGTTTCGGATTAGTGAAGGCCGTGCATGACCTCGTAGTGCGCTTTCGCTCCAAAAACGGACCAACCATTGACTTCCAGCACTTCGGAGACTTCAGCGACCTAGACCATACCACCGCGCTCAATTGCTACCGCATCGCGCAGGAACTCCTCCAGAACAGCATCAAACACGCAAATGCAACCGAAATCCTTGTACAACTCACCCGCAATGGCGATGACATTGCCTTGTTGGTTGAAGATAATGGCATAGGCTTCGACCCCGACAAGATTACTAAAGGCATGGGCACCGACAACCTCCGCCAACGCGTACAGTTCATCCACGGGGAAATAAGTGTCCAGACCGCGCAGGGGCAGGGCACTAGCACCCTCATCACGGTACCCGTGAAATCCCGATAGCCTCCTAAGGGTTTTCCCTGATTTTAAAATCGCGTGTTTACACGGATAAGCAAAGTCTTCATTGCTCGGACTTTTGTCCTGGGCATCACAAAGATCGCATTACATCCTGCTGCCTCGCCCCCCATTTTTAAAAAAGCCCTCTAACACACACTTTCCCAATAGCCCAGAGAAAGCTTTTTTACCAAGCCATTAGTCGCAGCGTTCGCTCTTTTTCGTATCGTTCTCGAGCAGCACTCTTCAACGGGACGATGCAGGCAAACAAACGTTAGTCAGATCAACGACGCCCGGTGCTCAAAGGAGAGCGCCGGGCGTTAAACTTTCTGCTCCGAAATGAACCTGACCGACAAGCGTTTGTTGTGAGAGGCGTTCATCTTTCACAAAAATCCTGTTACTATGGCTTTTACTCTTCCTGACTTGCCCTACCCGTATCAGGCGCTGGAGCCTCATATTGATGCCCGCACCATGGAAATCCACCACACCAAACACCATGCAGCCTATGTGAATAACCTCAACGCCGCCATTCAGGGCACTGAGCATGAGAACAAATCATTGGAAGAAATCCTGGCTCAGGTGTCCAAGCTCCCTGTAGCCGTGCGCAACAATGGCGGTGGTCATTGGAATCATACCTTCTTCTGGAACATCATGTCGCCCAACGGCGGTGGAAAGCCCACTGGTGAATTGGCTGCAGCCATTGACCGCACTTTTGGCTCCTTTGACGAGTTCAAAAAGCAATTTGCTGCGGCTGCCGTTGGCCGCTTTGGATCTGGGTGGGCTTGGTTATGCGTAAGTAATAACGGCGATCTGTTTATCACCAGCACACCCAATCAGGACAACCCGCTCATGGATGTGGCTGAGAAACCCGGCAAACCCATCCTTGGCGTAGACGTGTGGGAACACGCCTACTACCTCCATTACCAAAATCGGCGCCCTGACTACGTGGAGGCGTGGTGGAACGTCGTTAACTGGGACGCTGTGGCGAAACACTACGCCGACGCAAAGAACTGATAACTACACCATAAGGTGTTGAACAATAGGACGGACCGGCTTGCCCATTTAGTCGGTTCGTTCGTTTTTCCGAGTTAATAGGTCGTGGTCATGTCTTCATCTACGCACAGGATGAAGTCGGCCCTACGCAAGTGTTCGGGCTGCAGTCGGTTCACGTCAGCCTGCTGTACGGTAGAAATGGTCATGTATCGCAAGCCCGGCTGAGCGCGGCGCAAGTACCAAAGGATGCCTTCGTAATTGTCAGAGTGATAGGCGCCGTTGAGATGCAGGAAAAGACGCCCAGGAGTGAAATACCGAAGGATGAAATGAGCCATGGTAGCGTCTTTGATGGCTTGGGCCTTAGGGAAATTCTCATTAGCGTGGTCGCCCATCATGGTCAGCATGTTCTTGTAGCCGGGCAGTTCGGCGTCATAAGGTATGGGTAAGGGCGCCATGAAGATTTTCTCGGCCTCTGGCAGCGAGTCTAGCACTCCAAATCCTGCGCGCGCCACCGCCGAAGCGTATCTTCGTGGGATATTAGTCGCAATGAAGGGCAATCCATTGGCCCGGGCAAACTGCACCACAGGTGCGTAATCCGTCTTGTAGTTGCGCCACAATCGAGCTAGACTATCCAGTCCGCGCTCGTCAATGTTGCCCTGTAAGTATTGGTTCAGCGCCTCTTGATTGTCCGTTTCAAACATCTCAGCACCCAACGTAAGTAGTCGCAGGGCGTGCAGGTCTTTGGTCAGCTCCAATTGAAGCCAGTGAGCAATGGGGTTGTTGTGGTATTCGCCAAAGAGGATGATGTCCTGACGGCTCAGCACCCGAAGCATTTTCTCATACGAAACTTTCCGGCCACGCGCATCGTACAGCTGATAAGCTATTTTCTTTTGAGAAAACGCCGATATTGCCCCCAACAGCAGAGCAAATAGCAAGAAATGGCCTTTTTTCACAGTCAGTATTTTTTTAGATAATGAGATGAACAGGCGGCGAAAGTAGCCGTTACCTGCGCAATAATTCGAGCACTAATGGGTTTAAAAAGGCGCAAAAATTACCTTCACCAAACCGACTTTACTGCTTTTGGAAGTATGAAACGAATATCCCTCTTCCTGTTTTTCACTGCGGTACTACCTAATAGCCTTTTAGCGCAATGCGTCCAGGGCGACTGCATCAACGGCCGCGGTACTTACATCTTTCCTTCAGGGGCCAAGTACATTGGCGACTTCAAGGATGGAGAAATCCACGGCATTGGCGTTTGCTATTATACCGATGGCAGTAAGTACAGCGGAGAATGGAAACACCGCTACCCCGAGGGGCGCGGCACCAAGACCTACCCCGACGGCACCAAACGCACAGGCTTGTGGAAGCGCGGCAAGCCCGTAGATGAGAACGGTAACATTCTCGAAGAGTACATCGCCAAGAAAAAAGAAGAGCGGCAAGATGACGGCACCAACATCCAGTCGGGCTGCCTTAAAGGCGACTGCAAAAACGGCTTCGGCATCTTCGCTTATCCAGACGGCAGCAAGTACGAGGGTCAATTTGTCAACGGCAAATTCAATGGCCAGGGCACCTTCTACTTTGCCGATAGTAGCCAATACACGGGAGAATTCAGAGACAACTACCCCCACGGGCAAGGCACGCGTACTTATGCCAACGGCAAACAAGAAACAGGGCAGTGGCGCGAGGGCGAATTCATCGGCTCAGGCCTCATAGCCACAGACCGCATCGGCTGCATCGAAGGCGACTGCGAAAATGGGCAAGGCACTTACGTTTACCGAGAAGGCTCGGCCAAGTATTCGGGCGCTTTTGTCAATAGTCAGCCTCACGGCTTTGGCACCTGCCTGTACGCCAATGGCGACTACTACCGCGGCGAATGGGCCAATGGCGCTTACTCAGGCAAAGGCACCCTCTACCTAAAAGACGGCACCGAAGTCAGTGGATATTGGCGCGCGGGTGAATACGTCGGTAAACAGCCACCCTCTTCAGCCGAACCAGTGGTGTCATTGCCCTATCCCAAACCTCCAACAACTACCCAGGTTAAGGTCTGGGCCGTCGTGGTAGGTGTGGCCGCCTATGATCACATGCCCGCCCTGCGCTACACCGACGATGACGCCTACCGCTTTTATGCCTTCTTGAAGAGCTACGAAGGCGGCGCCCTGCCCGACGAACAAGTACGCATCCTCATTGACGAAGACGCCACACGCCATAACGTGCTCGGCACCTTGGAGGAAATCTTCGAACTGGCCGGCGCCAACGATCTGGTAATCTTTTACTTCTCTGGTCACGGCCTTAATGGCTCCTTTCTGCCTATTGACTTTGATGGCTATAACAACAAAATCAGCCACGACGAGATAGCGGCCCTCTTCAACCGAAGCAAGGCCCGCTACAAGATCATTATTGCAGATGCTTGCCACTCGGGTAGCCTCATTGCCATGCGTTCTGGCACGGGTGAAATGGGCTTAGTGCGGTACTACCAGGCGCTGTCCAAGGCGGTATCAGGCACGGCATTACTCATGTCATCCAAAGCAGATGAAACCTCGCTGGAGTCTGCTGGTTTACGCCAGGGGGTGTTTAGCCATTTCCTCATCCGCGGCTTGAAAGGTGAAGCCGACAAGAACCGCGACAAGATCGTCAGCATCCAAGAACTGCATGACTTCGTGTACGAGCACGTGCGCGCTTATACAGGCAATCGCCAAAGCCCCGTCATCAAGGGTGGCTACGACCCCAATATGCCCGTAGCCATCGTGCGCTGAGGAGTTGGAAAATCCGAGCGTTCTTTGCAGGCAAAAGAAGCCTGACTGCGCAGCGCATGTACACATACCTGAAAGGTCGTATCACCTACCGAACAGCCACTCACCTCATCCTGGAAGTGGGAGGCATCGGTTTTCGCCTCCACATCCCGCTGAGCACCTACACTGCCTTAGAAGGCCGCGAAGAGGCAGTGATTCACACACATCTGCATATCACCGAAGACGCCCATACACTTTACGGCTTTGCTACAGAGGCCGAGCGCAATCTTTTTGTGCAACTCATCAGCGTTACGGGCGTAGGGCCAACGTCGGCACTGCTGCTGCTGTCGGCCATGAGCGTAGACGAAATCCGTTCAGCTATCATTGGGGAGCAAGCCCAGATATTGCAGCGCGCCAAAGGCATAGGGCCAAAGGCCTCGAAGCAAATCATCCTCGACCTGAAAGACAAACTGATGCGCGAGGCTTCAGAGCCTGCATCCCTATCGCTGCCCTCAGCCGCACACCCGGCCCGCGAAGAGGCCCTATCAGCCCTGATGGCGTTGGGCATTGGGCGCATCCCCGCCCAAAAAGTGCTCAATCAAGTCCAGCGCGAACAGCCTCATCTACAACGGGTGGAGGACCTCGTCAAAGCCGCTTTGCGCCTGTTGAACTAAGGAATTGGGCATTCGCCCGAGGCACCCCGCAGGAGACTTATGCCCTGAAAAAATCAGCATGAGAAGCGGTTTGAGGGCCGACGCCATGGCGGTTTTTTGGGAAAAAACGGCCATAGAGACTTCTGCTCGGCCTTTGTGCGCGCAAGCAGCCCCTGGGCTTTTGCCGAGGCTTGGCATGTGCCCGTCCCGCTCTTGGCCTCGGCTAATGACGTAGCGGTGCATTGGCGTCTCTGCGCTGGCAGGAACGGAGCCAGCAGGCTGCCATTGCGCCATTATTAAGGCCCGAAAGCGCGACGAAAACACGCCCTGGGCCAAACAGCAGCCACAGCCACCTGCAATACCCGCAGCAGCTGTGCCGAAGCTAATAGCCGTTTTTTCACCCTAAAAAAACGGGAGAAAGTGGTCAAGGCCAATAGCCCTGGAAGGTCAGCATGACTGTGCGTTACACCGACATTCTCAGGGCATGAGCGGAGTGATGAGGTTGCCGTTGCGCCATTATTAAGGCCCAAAAGCGGGACGAAAACACGCCCTGGGCCAAACAGCAGCCGCACCCACCCGCAATACCCGCAGCAGCCGCGCCGAAGATGGAGGCCGTTTTTTCACCCCAAAAATGGGGGCAGAAAAGGCGGTGCTTACGGAAGCTGGCTACGCGGGCGGTGTTTAGTGAGTATTTACTGCTTGACTATTCTGAGCGCAGTGGTGGCTCCGCCGGCCAGCAGGCGCACGACGTATGTGCCGGCGGGGAGGTCTTGCAAATCGAGTTCTACCTGTTGTTGGCCGGGGGGCATTTCCTGGGCGAGGGTACGTATGGGGCGCCCGAGCAGATCCACCACTTCAGCGTGCACGAGGCTGCCTTGGGTGAGTTCGAAAGTCAGGCGCAGAGCGTCTGCTGTCGGGTTTGGGCTGGCGGAGAGGTGCAGCGCTGTTGCCTGAGGTACAGGAGCGCTTACTTGGAGGCTGCGCGTGCCGAAGCCGAACCAGCGGCCCCAGTCGTGGGCCGAAATCACCAAGGGAGCGGTGCTGCCAAGCCCTTGGATGCGGTTGGGTGCCACTTGACGCTGGTAGAGGTTGTAGTTATTACCTACACGGCGCTCAAAGAGCACGAAGCCATCGGTGCGCGTATAGCTGGGCCAGCCCAGGACGCCGTTATCCGGGACGAGAAAGTCCACCTCGCCAGTCTGTACGTTGGCTCCCAGTACGTGGTACTCGTCTGCGATGCCATCCACGAAGTCGAACGCAATGACGAATGGCGCGCGTTGGGAGAATACCGGATTGCCTACGCTGGCTCCCGGCGGCAAGCCGTTGAAGAGTTTGGTAATATAGGGCTGGGTGGGTGCGAAGCCGTTATTTTCCCAAAAGCGCAAGAAGCCGATGTCCCAGTAAGAGAGGGTCTGCCCGTCAGTGCTGACCAGTTGATTGAAGGCGTCGTACATGAGGTACTGATTGGAGTAGTCGAATTCGAGGACGTCGGCGTATTGCACATCGCCTGTGCTTTGGCCAGTGGTGTAGGTGGGGTTGTAGAGTGTGAATACTTGGCCTCCGCCAAGGGGGTCTGCAAGGTCAAAGACGTACACCTGATTGTTGGGCACTTGGGTGATGGCGGCCAGGAAGCGGCCATTTTTGGAGATGGCCACATTGCGCCATTCTGGGAACTGGCTGAGCTGGTAGGCCTGGTAAACGAAGGTGGGCGCAACGTACTGCAGGTCGAGGCCGATGATGTGGCCCTGGTTGTTGATGAAAACGATTTGCTGGCCGTTGTCAGAGACACTGGGGCGGCTGGTAACGCCGCCGTTGTAAAGGGTGGTGATATAGGTGCCGTTGTCGCGGTACAGGTCGAGCAGGGCGCCATTGTTGTTTTTGGACACGATAAGGCCCTGGCCTGGGTTTTCTTGCAACAGCCCGAAGTAGTTGCCGCCTTGTCCGCCGCCGATGCCCACTGTGGAGAACGCGTTGGCGGCAGCATTGGCCACGGCGCTGCCGTAGAGGTCAGTAGCGGCCTGAATGACGGCCAAGCGGGCGTCTACAAACTGGCTGGACTTGACCAAGTAGTCGCGCAGTGCCTTGTAATACACGCGCTCTGCCTTGTCTAAGCCGACGGCAGGGTTGGTGGCAAAGAGGACGAAGGCGCGGTTGACGATGCCGGAGTTGATGTGTACACCGCCGTTATCTAATGGGCCCGTGTATTTTTCGCTTAGGTGCTCCGGCTGGGCAGGAGAGCCTCTTTTGGGAAACTGCATGTCGCGCAGGCAGTTGAAAGGCGTAGCTCCGGGGCGCACAGCTTCCTCACCGATGAGCCAATTGCCTCGATCCACACACGCGCCGAAAATGTCGGCAAAGGACTCGTTGAGCGCGCCGCTCTCGTTTTGGTATTCGAGGTTGGCCGTGTTCTCGATGACGCCGTGGCCCATTTCATGCGCTCCTATATCAAGTGCTCTGGCTAAGTTGAAGAATAGGGTGTTGCCCGCGCCGTACCACATGGCGAAGCCATTCCAAAACGCGTTATCCATAGGGCCACCGTCTTCTTCGGCTACATTAAAGAAAGAGATGATGTTGCCGCCTTTTCCGTCAATGGCGTTTCGGCCATGAGTAGCGCGGAAGTAGTCGTGGCTCTGGATGGCATTCCAATGAGCGCTGACGGCGGCCTTGTTGTTGAATACCGTCGAGGTGGACGTTACCAGCGAATAGTCGAAGGTAGAAGGTTTGGTCGGTGTGGTGTTCTTGGCGTCCAGGGTAATGATGGCGCCCACGGGGTTGTTGGGCATTTGCGAGGCGCCGGGATTGAACATGGGCTTGCTAGCATCTTCCATGTAGATGATGTTGCCCTCTTGCCAAGCGCCAAAGGTGCGGTTGATGTTCTTCAGGTCGAGGCCGCTGGCCACCACAGGGTTGCCCGCCGAAGGGCGGTCATGGGCGTGGCTGACAGCAGGGAGGGCAGGGGCCGATGAAAGGGTCGGGCTGCTGCAGTGTGTGTCAAAGGGCGCTATGCGGCAGGAGTGGTCGAAATGATGCAGGATGCTTCCATCCTGTGCATCCACGAAGTAAACTTTTCGGTGCAATATGTCGGCATATAGGGTAACGACCCAGGCTAATCGCTCAGCATCGAGCTGGCGCTCGTGGTGATAGATGACCAGTTCGGCGCGAGCTTCTTGGCCGCCGACGAGGGTGCGCTCTTCGTCCGTCCAGGAAGTCTTGTGCGGCCCCAAGTGGGTGCGTGCCTGTTGAATGGCTTCCTCCGCATCCAACACTGGGACTACGGAGGAAATCAGCGGTGTGGGGTAGTATCTGCCGTTCAAGGAGGTAAAGGAGCCATCTTGGGCATGAGCTATCACCTCAGCACCATAAACGGGCACTCCCTGGTACACCTGTTCGAGGCGAACATGCCAATGGCCCTGCTCGTCATGGTGTGCGCTTCGGGCTACAAATTCCATTTCCGGACGCTGGATGCCTTCTGGGCGCAATGCCTTGAGGTAAGCTACTGCGCGGGCTTCCATGGGTTGGCTAGCGTCGGTTACTGCAGCATCGGATACCCTTCCAGAAAACCAGATAGGCAGGCCGTTTTCAGTATCGCGGATGCGTTCTACTTCGCCGGTCTCTGAAGGCTCTGAAAGGTGCAGTACGCCAATGGGCTGATAAGGAAAGGCCTCTTCTATCAATGGTGGCGTTGCCGGCGGTACGCCGGAGCGCCCTGGCCAGGGGTTGAGGCGCAGCCGCTCGGGTGCGGGTTGGGGGCCAGGAGTGGGGGGAATGGTTTTGGCACTTTGTGCCACAGCCAAAAGCGGCAGCAGGAAGGCACAGGCGGCCAGCAGGAAGCGTTTTTTCATAAAGCTAATATCGTTTTTGATGGTTAAAGAAAAATGGCAGGCTATGACCCGCCGCACCCAAAGGTCGTTAGCCGAGGAGAAACACCAATTTACTTTTGAATTTTAGTAAGGGTACACATTTTCTGAAGAAAAATCCGGGACTAGTTCTTTGAAATGTCAAAAAAGAAAAATGGAGGGTAAATTTGCAGTTTAA